>Ga0105097_10001271_pt1 | contig 12027 bp, 11 predicted proteins | sample PPLLak12cMay2015_FD_87035 | JGI IMG/M metagenome (GOLD analysis project Ga0105097, IMG submission 87035) | Freshwater sediment microbial communities from Prairie Pothole Lake near Jamestown, North Dakota, USA - PPLs Lake P7 Core (1) Depth... | ecosystem: Environmental > Aquatic > Freshwater >... | reverse complement strand
TCGGCAACACCAACACAAACACCAACACCGACAGTAACTCCAACGGTTACTCCAACGGTCACTCCGACGGTTACTCCAACACCATCAGCAACACCATTACCACTTATGTCTTTTATAAGTCTTTGGAGAACAACAAACACATCTATAGATTCAAGTACAAGTAACCAAGTAACATTACCATTAAATTCTTCAGGAACATATAACTTTGTTGTTGATTGGGGTGACGGTGGTCCGACAGATACAATTACCGTTTGGAGTGATCCAGCAACAACACACACATATGGGGTGACTGGTGATTACACAATAACAATTACGGGTGTAATAAATGGTTGGAGATTTAACAGTGGTGGTGATATATTAAAAATATTAAACGTAACTCAATGGGGACCACTTAATGTTGGTAATCTTGGGAATTATTTTCAGGGGTGTGCAAATTTAGATTTAAGTAGTGTGTCGGATGTTTTAGATTTAGTTGGGACAACTGATTGTGTTAGATTCTTTAATTCATGTAGTTCATTAACGACAATAAATAATTTGGAGTTGTGGGATGTTTCATCGGTAAATAATATGTTAGGTATGTTCTCATTTGCATCTAATTTCAACCAAGATATTGGATCTTGGGATGTTTCATTGGTAAATAATATGTTTGCTATGTTTGGGGGTGCGAATTTATTTAATAATGGGGGATCACCATCAATTTCAGGGTGGACAACCTCAAATTGTTCCGATATGGTGTCTATGTTCGCGGGAGCAACTAATTTCAACCAACCGATTGGGTCTTGGGATGTTTCATCGGTAAGTAATATGAACAATATGTTCCAATCGTCAACTAATTTCAATCAAGATATTGGATCTTGGAATGTTTCATTGGTAAATAGTATGAGTGCCATGTTCTTTGGAGCATCTAATTTCAACCAAGATATTGGATCTTGGGATGTTTCATTGGTAAGTAATATGGGTAGTATGTTCACGGGGGCAATTAATTTCAACCAAGATATTGGTTCTTGGGATGTTTCATCGGTAAATAATATGGGTGGTATGTTTGCAAATGCTCCTAATTTTAATCAAGATATTGGATCTTGGGATGTTTCATTGGTAAATAATATGACTGATATGTTCGCGGGGGCAATTAATTTCAACCAAGATATTGGTTCTTGGGATGTTTCATTGGTAAGTAGTATGACTAATATGTTCCTTGGGGTAACATTATCAACACCAAATTACGATTCACTTTTAAATGGTTGGGCATCACTCGGAGGTTCATTACAAAGTGGTGTATTATTTAACGGAGGAAACTCAATTTATACAATTGCAATATCAGGTGTTAGTAGAACATATCTTACTGGTACCAAATTATGGACTATAAGTGATGGTGGAGGAATTTAAATTTCTTATTTAGTTTTTTAATAAGTTTTTTATCCTTATCTAAAACTAATTAATGAAGATTTTTATTCAAATTGCGTCCTATCGTGATCCCCAACTTAACTTAACAATCAAAGATTGTATTGAGAATTCTAAATACCCAAAAAATTTAGTATTTGGGATAACTAATCAATACCACCCTGACGATAATTTTAATATTGACGAATTCCAAAATGATAAAAGATTTAGGATAGAAAATGTTTTATATTCGGAATCCAAAGGGGCTTGTTGGGCTCGGAATTTACTACAACAAAGATATAGTGGTGAAACGTATACACTACAAATTGATTCTCACATGAGGTTTGCCCCTAATTGGGATGTTGAGATGATAAAAATGATTAAACAACTCCAAAAGAAGGGACATAAAAAACCTTTATTGACGGGGTATGTTTCTTCGTTTGACCCCGATAATGATCCTAAAGGTAGGGTACAAGAACCTTGGAGAATGTCTTTTGATAGGTTCATACCTGAATCACCAATTTTTTTCTTACCCGAAGTAATTCCAAATTGGAAATCATTAACCGAACCAATACCATCAAGATTTTATTCCGCACACTTTTGTTTCACTCTAGGACAATTTGCTTATGAAGTTCAGCATGATAAAAATTATTATTTTCACGGTGAAGAAATATCCATAGGTGTTAGAGCATTCACCCACGGTTACGATCTGTTTCATATACATAAAGTTTTAATTTGGCACGAATATACCAGAAAAAATCGTATAAAATCTTGGGATGATGATAAGGTATGGTACGAAAAAAACAACAATTCACATTTAAGAAATAAAAAATTATTCTCAATGGATGGTGAAGTTTATAATCCAGAAGAATTTGGAATCTATGGTTTTGGAACTGAAAGAACATTAAAAGATTATGAACAATATTCTGGTGTTTTATTCTCAAAACGAGCAGTTCAACAATATACAATTGATAAACAATACCCCCCAAATCCATATACATACAATACAGAAGATGAATGGTTAGACAGTTTTACCTCGGTATTTAAACATTGTATTGATGTATCGTTTAATAGTGTTCCAGAAATAGATTATGATTTTTGGGTGGTAGCATTTCACAACGATAAGGATGAAACATTACATCGTCAAGACGCTGACGTTCACGAAATAAACAGAATGAAACAAGACCCTGATGGATACTGTAAAGTGTGGAGAGAGTTTAATACAACAGAAAAACCAAAGTATTGGGTTGTTTGGCCACATAGTGTATCAAAGGGGTGGTGCGAAAGAATAACAGGAAATTTATGAAGATAGAGGATATACCAAAATTCATAATAAATTTAAAAAGAAGACCCGATAGACTAGAATCCATAAAAAAACAAATGGATTATGTTGGTTGGGAATTTGAGGTCTTTGATGCCGTTGATACAAATTCTTATATGGGGTGTGCATTGTCCCATTTAGGGATTTTAAGAATTGCTAAAGAAAGAGGGTATAAAAAAGTTATGATTATTGAAGATGATTGTTTTTTTATGCCATACGCTAAAGAATTAATTGATGATTTAAATAATGTATTACCAACCTTAGAATATTTTTATTTTAATTTATCCCCAACTTTAAATAGACATATCAATCTATCTGAAATTTCCAACTATATTCTTGATATGAAAAATTTACCTGAAAAACAAAATCCAATTTTTAGAGAAATATACGCAACAAATATGGTTATTTATGATTCATTAATATATGATGAAGTTTTTAAAATAGAAAAAACTAAAGTTGGGAATGGTGATTTTTATTACGCTATTGATGTTTTTATTTTTGATAATATCATAAATAAGTATCCGTCTTATTGCCCGCATATCCCTTTATGTTGTCAAGGAAATGATCATTCAGATGTTGGTAATGTTATTTATGACACATTTTACACGCAAACTTATAATTGGAACTCATATAGCCCTTGTAAAATACCTACAAAATTTTTAAACCTAACTGAAAATAAACAAAAAATTAATAACAAAATCTATGAAACCATCTGTTAAATTTATTACCGCAATTTATAGTGATTTATTTGGAACAGAACTAGGTGGTAGACCTAATCGGTTTAATCATTATAGATGGAGTTTATTATCACTTTTAAAAATGAGTGATGCTGATTTTGTATGTTACACTTCCGATAGGGAATATGATAGTTTAATTAAATTTTTCTACGATGAATTTAGTATCCCAAAAAACAAATTGGAGATTAAAATATTTGATATAGCAAAAACGAGGTATACAAATATTATAAATAAATTTAAAGATGTTGAATTTACAAAAAATGGTGATAGGTGTGTTGAAATACAATTTATGAAATTTGATTGGATTTCATTGGAAGATATGACGTATGATTATTATTTTTGGATTGACTCAGGACTTTCACATTGTGGGTTAATTCCAAATAGATATTTGTCTTTAACTGGTAACAATAATAGAGGTTATTATGAATCAAAATTATTTAACAATAAATTTTTAGAAAATTTAATTAAAAACACTGGTGATGAATTTACAATAATTGCAAAAGAAAACGAAAGAAATTATTGGTCGGCAACTGTAGATAAAACACATTACACAAATTATGATAGAAGTTACCACGTTATTGGTGGGTTATTTGGTGGTAAAAAAGAATTGTGGGATATTATACCTGAAAAATTTAATAACTACGTTAATGTGGTTTTAGAAAATGATAAAAAAATATATCACGAAGAACATATAATGTCATTAATGTATAGAAACGATGAAGATTTGTTTTATGTGTATGATTTTGATACTTGGTGGCATGATGATGAAAAAATTCAAGGGTTAGATATTATTGAACACACAAAAATTAATAAAAGTTTTTATAAAATTTTAGAAGAATTAAACAAATAAGTATGATAACATTAGTAACAGGTTTATGGGATATAGGTAGAGGAGACCTTGATGAAGGTTGGTCAAGATCATACCAACATTATTTGGATAAATTCAAAGAGTTGTTAAGTGTAAACAATAACCTCATCATTTTTGGTGATCAAGAGTTAAAAACTTTTGTGTCTCAACACAGAGATGATAGTAATACCCAATTTATTTTGAGGGATTTAAGTTGGTTTAAAAATAATGAATACTACCCCATCATACAATCAATACGAACAAACCCAGAATGGTTTAACCAAGTTGGTTGGTTAGGTGGATCAACACAATCAAAATTGGAAATGTATAACCCTTTAGTTATGTCTAAAGTGTTTTTACTTAACGATGCAAAGATATTGGATAAGTTTAATTCGGATAAATTGTTTTGGGTTGATGCTGGTTTAACAAATACCGTTCATCCAGGGTATTTTACCCACGATAAAGTATTGGATAAAATTGATAAGTTATCTGATAAATTTTTATTTGTTTCTTTCCCATATGATGCGGAAACTGAAGTTCACGGGTTTAACTATAATGAAATGAAACGACTAACAAACGCAACACCTAATATTGTTTGTCGTGGAGGGTTTTTCGGTGGGGATAAGGATACAATTTCACAAATGAATAGTTTGTATTATGGAATATTATTGGATACCCTTAAACGGGGATTTATGGGAACAGAAGAAAGTTTATTTACAATCCTTACTTATCAATATCCAAGTTTAATTGATTATTGTGAAATTAATTCAGATGGTTTAGTATATAAATTTTTTGAGGATGTTAAAGATAATACAACAAAAGTTAAAAATTTTAATTCAAACCCCATTGTTAATAAAACCAATAATAATAGGTTAGACACTTCAAAAGTTGGTCTTTACGTTATAACATTTAATTCCCCAAAACAGTTTGAAACCTTAATTCAAAGTATGTTAGGTTATGATCCTAATTTTATCACACGAACCAAAAAGTTTTTGCTTGATAATTCAACGGACTTAACTACAACACCACGATATCTTGAACTATGTGAAGAGTATGGATTTGAACATATTAAGAAAGTTAATTTAGGTATTTGTGGGGGGAGACAATTTGTTTCAGACCATTTTAATGATTCCGATTTGGAAGTCGGAATATGGTCAGAAGATGATATGTTTTTTCAGAATAAACCGGGTGAAACTTGTCGTAATGGTTTTAATCGTTATACCCCTAACTTATATCAAAAGTGTTTAGAAATATTAAAAAAAGAAAATTTTGATATGCTCAAGTTAAATTTCACCGAATTTTACGGTGATAATTCAGTTTGTTGGCCGTGGTATAACACACCCCAAGATTTTAGACAAAAACATTGGACAAACAATCCTACATTACCGGTGCAAGGGTTAGACCCTAACGCACCTTTAACAGAATTTAAAAATATTAAATCACATAAAGGTTTACCTTACGCGACAGGTGAAATTTACTATTGTAATTGGACTCATTTTATTACAAAAGAAGGTAATCGTAAAATGTTCCAAGATACAAAATTCCAACATCCTTTTGAGAATACTTGGATGTCCCACATTTATCAAGAAACCATAAAAGGAAAAATTAAGTCAGGATTGTTGTTATTAACACCAATAGAACATAATAGATTTGATCACTATGACGGATCATTAAGAAAAGAATGTTAAAATGTATTATTGATATATTTATAGTAAAAACTATAAATGGAATTCTACCTTAAACGAAATGCTACGTTACCTGTATTAAAAATCCAAGTGGTAAAAGACGGAAGAAGTGACTATAATAAATTTATGGATATGATCGAAACTTCGGCGATTTTCTTTTCTATGGTAAATACTGAAACGGGAATACCCAAGATCACAACAAGGGCGGCTGGGTTTGTTGAAAAAATACAACTTGAACCAAATGCAACACCCGAATATTATATCTATTATAAATTTACATCAAGGGATACAAATAAGGTTGGTAGATACGAAGGTCAATTCTTATTAAGAAATGATGAAGGAACATTAATTTTACCGATCAGAGAACAATTATTTATCAACATTCAAGAAAGTTTTATTGCTGATGACTTACCATATGAAAGTTGTTATGTTATTGAATTTCCTTGTTGTAATTAAAAACATTTACTAAAATCGGTATATTTATATAAAAACATAAAACAAACAAAACAAAAAAAATGAAAGTAGAAATTACAAACCCAAAAACTATGGTTGTTGTTGCTGAACAAACAAAAACATTTAACTCATTAACAATCAGACGTATGGTTGATTTCCCAGGACAAAAAAAGGTTATCGTTCATATTGAGGAAGCAAACGAACCTGTTGTATTATGGGAAGGTGCCGCATATGACGCTATTGGTGAATGGACAAATGCTGATGTTATTGCAAAATTAAACACACTTTACACGGCATAAGAAATATTTAATATCCCCCGATGTTATTTAATGTTGGGGGGATATTGATAACTAACCTTTTTTAGAATATATTTAAGTGTATAAGGTAAATGTCGGCAAGTACGACAGATAATGAACCAAACTTAAATATATTAAAATGATATCAGCAGAAGAAATTAAGGCCTTTCTTGAGGGGTCTGATCCTGAACAACACATTGTTTCAGTGGAATTTGATTACGCATCCAATTGTGTATATAAAATCAAAGAAGTTCCCGGTCAAGGGAAAACAATACAAAAAGAAAGTTTTATTGCATTTGCTTGGGTAGGAGATCTACGTGGGTTAAATTTTTATGGTTCATCAAAAGATAACCAAAAAGAGGCGATGACCAAATATGGTATTGTGATTGAGAAATTACGAACCGATGGTAATGAACGATTAGAAAATGGTTTAACATTTTTGGTTAAGTCATTAAAAGGATATAGAGAACTTATACAATTCTTTAAGGATGGTGGTTTAGATCCTTGGGGTGAGAAATGTAAGGATAAGATAACGGTTTTATCACCGGTGGAACAATACCTTGTTTCAAAAGAAAAACGATTATTTAAGGGGTTTGAGGAATACAACGATATTACCAGATTTGGATTTGACCTTGAAACGACCTCTTTGGAACCAAAGGATGGTCGTATCTTTATGATTGGGATGAAAACCAATAAAGGGTTTAAAAAAGTAATAGAATGTTCAAATGAAGATGAGGAAAGACGAGGTCTTGTGGAATTTTTCAGAACAATAGATGAACTTAAACCATCAATTATTGCGGGATATAACTCAGCAAACTTTGACTGGTTTTGGATATTTGAGAGATGTAAGGCACTGAATTTAGATATTAAGAAAATTGCAATATCATTAAACCCAAAGAAAACAATATCCCAAAAGGAATCAATGTTAAAACTTGCAAATGAGGTTGAAAGATTTAATCAGGTTCAATTGTGGGGTTATAATGTAATTGATATTATTCACTCAGTTCGTAGATCACAGGCAATCAATTCAAACATTAAAGAAGCAGGTTTGAAATACATCACAAAGTTTATTGATGCTGAAGCAAAAGATCGTATATATATTGACCACACAAAGATTGGTCCTATGTATGCCGACAAAGATGATTATTGGCTAAACATAGAAAATGGTAATTACCGTAAATGTGGTGTTGATCCCAAGATTGATGAGGTTTGTTTTAGACGAGGAGACACTTACATAAAAACAACGGGGGATGATATTGTTGAGAGATATCTTGACGATGACCTTGAGGAGACATTGATTGTTGATGACGAATTTAACCAAGCAACGTTTCTATTGGCATCATTGGTTCCAACAACTTATGAACGAGTTTCAACCATGGGGACTGCAACGCTCTGGAAGATGGTTATGTTGGCGTGGTCATATAAACATGGGTTGGCAATCCCAAAGAAAGAAGAGAAAAGAAACTTTGTTGGTGGGTTATCACGTTTGTTAAAGGTGGGATATTCTAAAGATGTATTAAAACTTGACTACTCTTCACTATATCCATCAATTCAGTTAGTACACGATATATTTCCTGAATGTGATATTACAGGGGCGATGAAAGGATTTTTAACATACTTCCGTAATTCTCGTATTATGTTTAAGAATTTGGCGGCAGAATATAAAAACACCGATAAAAAGAAATCAACGTCTTATGACCGTAAACAATTACCTATTAAGATTTTCATCAACGCATTCTTTGGATCGTTATCGGCACCTCACGTATTTCCTTGGGGGGATATTAATATGGGTGAACAAATAACTTGTACGGGAAGACAATACTTAAGACAGATGTTAAAGTTCTTTAGTAAAAGAGGATATAGTCCGCTAGTTTGTGACACCGATGGGATGAACTTCTCACTACCTGAAGGTGGTGTTGATGGTAGATATTATGTCGGAAAAGGTTTAAATTGGTTAGTTAAGGAGGGTAAAGAATATATTGGTTATGATGCAGATGTTGCAGAATTTAATGATTTATTTATGAAAGGTGAGATGGGACTTGATTGTGATGGTACTTGGGATTCTTGTATTAACTTGGCTCGTAAGAACTATGCAACGATGGAACATAATGGTAAAATTAAATTAACAGGTAATAGTATTAAGTCCAAAAAGATGCCAAAATATATTGAGAAGTTTTTGGATAAGGGAGTTAAACAATTACTTAAAGGTGAGGGTAAGGAATTTATTGAGTGGTATTATGAGTATATCCAAAAGATTTTTGATCTAAGAGTTCCATTGGCAGAAATTGCCTCAAAGGCAAGAGTTAAAACAAGTGTTGATGATTACATTAAACGTAGTAAGCAAACAACAAAGTCGGGTAGTTTAATGTCCCGACAAGCACATATGGAACTTGTGATTAGAGATAAAATACAATCAAATCTTGGTGATACAATTTTTTACGTGAATAACGGAACTAAAGCATCTCACGGAGATGTCCAAAAAGTTAATAAACCAAAGGCCGGTTGGAATAATGATCAGATAAATTTATTTTTTTCTGATTCTACAAAATCTAAAGTATCTTTTAAAGAAAAGGAAACTTTTTTACTTAACAATGGTTGGGAGCAATCTTGGTCTGACGATAACTGGGTACGTAGTAATTCTAAGTATAAAGAGGCGAATAGTGGTACTCCAACAGATGTTGCATATAAAATGTCTAGTACAGATTCTGTTGTTCAATTAAATTGTTATCGTATTGAACCATCTGATTTAGAAAACAACCCTGAGATGTTAGGTGAATATAATATCCAAAGAGCAATTGCAACTTTTAATAAACGAGTTGAACCATTACTAATTGTTTTTAGTAATGAGGTTAGAGATTCGTTATTAGTAAAAAATCCAGAAGATAGAAGTTTTTATACTTCAGGTCAATGCGTATTAACAAATGGTAATCCATTTAAACCTGAAGACCAAGATGACATATATGAAAACTTAATCAAAATGGAACAAGGTGAAGTTGATTTTTGGGGATCTGTGGGTATTGACTCTAACTACATTTACGAATTGGCAGAAGAGGGTTGGGAAGAATATTTATAAGTTAATTTAACTTTAGACCATCAGAACTGATAATGTACCAGTTGCCCTCAACAAAACTTAGATGAACACACGCACCTTTATCTAATTGTAGTTCGTCCCACTCTTCATCAATTAAACCAACATCAGGTTTTATTAAAACGGTAGTCAAAGATTTTATGGTTACCGTTTTATTTTTTTCAGAATTTAAAGTTACTTCCGAACTTTCAATATCTTTAATAATAACTAAAAGTTCTTCATCAATTTTATAAGTTTCTTCGGTTACTATTTTATCTATAATAACATTGGGTGGTGTATAATGGGTTTGATATCTAACCACATTTTTTCTTTGTGATATATTTTCTATTTTTATCATATTACATAAATTTGTCTTGGCATTGCTCGGAATTTTAATGATTTATTTAAATTCTCAGCAATTAAAGCTTCTCGCTCCATTACTTTGTCGGGTCTTAACCTTGTTAATTTACCTTCCACTCCGATTAGTTCCTCAATTAATTTTGTTTTTTCATCTTTACCTTCAGTTGCTAGTGATGCATAATCCATAGTTAATTCAGAGTCAGGTGTTTTTAAGTTACCACTATATTTACCTCTAACTTTAGCAAGTGTTTCTTTACAATATGCTATAAACCAATTTCTAACCCAAACTTGTGCGGGATGATTTAGATCCGTCCAAGAGATACTATCTAAAGGAACGTCAGATGGTAATTTAATTATGTCTGGATTGTCTTTTAAACATTTGTCTCTACCACCTTCAGTGGTGTCGTAATACCAATACCAAACTTTACCTCTTGTCATTGTTCCATTACCAAAATCAAATTTACCTCCGGGAGTATTCATTAAGTGAATTGCCTTTTTACCTCCGGGTAATGCGGTGATTCTATATGTTAAATCTCCGGCAATAACTCTTCTTTGGATATTAATTTCTTGTGCTCTTAATAACATATCAAATACTGGCATCATAAAATAACTACCTGTATTACCTCCCATTTGTGCAAGACCTCCACCTCCTCCGAGACCTCCACCATATCCTAACGATCCGAACGACCAAGGATCAAACATTGTATTATTTAATGTTGCTGGTGTAAACCATAGGAGTTCGTTAATTTCTCTACCTGCAGGTATTTCATAAATTTGTTGGTTATGAACTAATTGGATATAATCTTTTTTAAGTTCCCACTCACCACCGGCTTGTAAACCAACAATTTTTGAATATGCGTATGTGTATCTTGTTTCGTAATCTAAACTTTTAGTAACGAATGCTCTTGCAACTGATTGTGTTTCAATATTTAAATTATGAAGACTTGTCCATTGAGATTCTATTAACCAATCTTGAACATATTGAGAATATTGGTCAATAGAGAATTCTAACAACGTATCCATTTGTTCGTCCTCTAATTCTATACCTCTTAATGGGGCACCAAGTACGTGTTTAACTTGTGTATATAGTTTGGATCTTTCTGGCTCTGGTATGATTGACATAGTGTTGGTTTTTATTATAAATATCTAACTAAATAAAAACTATTTATTTATGGGTTAAATTATAGGTCTCCTCCAACTTACGATCACTTTCTCATCAATATCAGATAGGGTGTGACTCCCCTTAAATTATAGGTCTGTTCCAACCATATAGTCAGAATCTCCTTTGTTTGTGAGGTATTCAGACCAAAAATGTCTTCAAAAAATACCCAAATTCTGTCGTAATTTATATAAATAACCCCATTTTTTTCATCCTGGTAATAGTAAAATAACGGTTTTTGGTTATCATCAACATAATATGTTCTATCATGTTTAACTACCGGTGTAAGATCACCAAACTCCTTGTTTAACCAGTTTAGAACTAAACTATCTCTACTACTTTCAGTTATTATTATTTTCATATTATAAGGTTTCCTCTGACAGTTATTTTTATATCATACGAGACACAACTGGTGTGTGTCCCCCCAAATTATAGGTATCTTCCAACCATATACTGAGTATATCCCTTGTTTGTGAGTCATCTAACCCAAAAATGTTTTTAAAAAACGACCAAAGTCTTTCTCTATTTATAAACACAAACCCATTTTTAATATTATGACGATAGAAAAATAACGGTCTTAGGTCTCTATCAACATAAAATGTTTTATCACCTTTAACCTCCGGAGTTAAATCACCAAACTCTTTGTGTAACCACTTAAACACCAATCTGTCCCTACTACTTTCAGTTATTATTATTTTCATATCATTTTAAATTATAGGTCT
>Ga0105097_10001269_pt1 | contig 12035 bp, 12 predicted proteins | sample PPLLak12cMay2015_FD_87035 | JGI IMG/M metagenome (GOLD analysis project Ga0105097, IMG submission 87035) | Freshwater sediment microbial communities from Prairie Pothole Lake near Jamestown, North Dakota, USA - PPLs Lake P7 Core (1) Depth... | ecosystem: Environmental > Aquatic > Freshwater >... | reverse complement strand
CTACTGTTATCGAAAAAGGAATTCAGTTTGCTACCAACGACCGGGTGGGAACAGCTGCTATGAGTGGCATTTTTAGTGATTACTCTTCTGTGATCATGGCTGCATTCATCGTTTTTTCAACATTTGGTTGCAACAATGGTTTGATCCTTTCAGGCGCCAGGGTTTATTATGCCATGGCAGTTGATGGGTTGTTCTTTTCAAAAGTTGGTAAACTGAACAGCAAAGCGGTGCCTGCCAATGGGTTGATCTTCCAGGGGGTTTGGGCTTCGGCTTTATGCCTTTCAGGAACTTACAGCAACCTGCTTGATTATGTAATATTTGCTGTGCTGATCTTTTTTGTTTTGACGATCCTTGGAATATTTGTCCTTCGCTATAAACGACCGGATGCCGAAAGACCTTACAAGGCATGGGGATATCCTTTCCTTCCTGGATTGTATATACTTGTGGCAGCATTTATCCTTGTCATTCTGCTAATTTACAAACCTGAATATACGTGGCCGGGTCTGATCATCGTGCTTTTGGGTGTACCGGTTTATTACCTGTGGAAAAGGAAGAGGTGAGGAAGATGGTAAAGGATAGATTTTGGATGGATAGTTATTTTGGGTTTGGAATAGTATTTCTTGATGCTTTAATTCATATATCTTTGTCACCGGTTTTTTTAACCGTAACTGAATAAAAATATATTAAAGTCTGAATAATGGGTTGGGTAAAACGATTATACAATTGGGTTTTAAGCTGGTCGGAATCACCTTATGGCACGCTTGCTCTTTTTATATTAGCATTTTGTGAATCGGTTTTTTTTCCGATTCCTCCTGACGTTTTATTGATTGCACTTGCATTAGGTGCTTCTGCCAGATCGTTTCGGTTTGCATTGATATGTTCTGTAGGCTCCGTTCTTGGAGCAATCGTAGGTTATGGAATGGGATATTATATTTGGTTAACTCCTGCCGGGGAATTCACGGGTTTTGCCAATTTCTTTTTCGACAATATTCCGGGATTTACACATCACATGTACGACAGGATCAAAGGTCTTTTTCATGAGTGGAATTTCTGGGTAATATTTACCGCAGGTTTTACACCCATTCCTTACAAGGTTTTTACTATTACTGCAGGGGTTTTCGATGTCAATTTTTTCATGTTTCTCCTTGCATCAGTTATCAGCAGAAGTGCCCGGTTTTTTCTGATTTCCTGGCTCATCTGGAAATACGGACCGAGCATTAAAAGTTTCATAGATAAGTATTTTAACCTGCTTGCCATTGCATTCACAGTTCTACTGATTGGAGGATTTGTCCTGATAAGTTACTTTATATGATTAAGAAACCTGTTAGGTTTTTTCTAACCTAACAGGTTTGGGTTCACAATTTCATCCGAATGCTTAATTTAGCCGCCAAATTTTCACTGGATGAACGAAATTCAAAATATCGTCCTTATCGGCGCCGGGAACGTGGCTACTCATCTCGGTTTAGCTATTCAGAAAACCGGTAGGCGGATCGTGCAGGTTTACAGCAGGACTGAGTCCTCAGCGAAACAACTTGGCGGGAAACTCAAAACCCATTATACAGATGCTCTTGAAGAAATCAATCCTGAAGCGGATCTTTATATTGTTTCTGTTTCAGACAGTGCGTTGAAAGTTTTGTCAATCCGGTTAAATTTAAACGAACAATTGATCGTCCATACTTCAGGTTCAGTGTCGATGGATGTACTCCGGAATTCTTCATTGAATTATGGCGTTCTTTATCCATTGCAGACATTTTCAAAATCAAGAGAAGTCGAAATTTTTGAGACTCCGATATGTGTGGAAGCGAATACGAATAAAAACCTGGAAAAACTAAAAGGACTCGCGGCAGACCTATCAAAAAAAGTAGTTGAAATTAATTCAGAACAAAGAAAATTATTGCATCTGTCAGCAGTTTTTGCATGCAATTTCACGAACTTCATGTACAGTATTGCCGATAAGGTTTTATCGGAGCATAATCTTGATTTTAATCTGTTACGGCCATTGATTTTGGAAACGGCATTAAAGGTTCAGCAGGTAAGTCCGGCAGAAGCCCAAACTGGACCGGCTGTCAGGAGGGAAGAAAGGATAATCACAGAACATTTAGCCTTACTTAAAAATTCTCCTGAATTGCAGAAAATATACAGGCTATTGAGTGAAAGGATCAAGGGGATAAGGGAATAAGAAGGTTTTGGAATAACGGGATATTGGAAGAATGGAATGCTGGAAAAATTGAATTTTGGGAAAGGCTCCATGCTCCACGCACCATGCCCTCCGCCCAGGTCTAACTACTTAGTACCCGCCTGACAAGTCGGGCAGGCTAACTACTAACTAACAAAAATGAGCAATTACAAGAGTTTATTAAAGAACATCACCACCTTCATCTTCGATTACGACGGGGTGCTGACGGATGGAACTGTGATCCTTCAGGCAGATGGCGAGGCACTGAGGACCGCCAATGTGAAGGATGGTTATGCCTTACAGTTGGCAGTTAAAAAAGGATTCAATGTCGCTATTATTTCAGGTGGTACCTCGCCGACCATTGCACGAAGATTTCAAATTTTGAAAGTCAATGATATTTTTCTGGGGGTGGAAAGCAAACTGGAAAAATTTCATCAATACCTTGAGCAAAAAAATATTCAGCCAGATCAGGTTTTGTATATGGGTGATGACATCCCGGATTTTAAGCCGATGAAGGAATCGGGAGTTCCCTGTTGCCCGGCTGATGCGGTTCCGGAAATCAAAGCCATATCAAAATACATTTCGGCCTATGGCGGAGGTAAAGGCTGCGTCCGTGACGTGATCGAGCAAACCCTGAAAGTGCAGGAAAAGTGGATGACAGAGGATGGTTTTAGGTGGTAGGGGCTGAAGGGTTAAATGGATAAATTGTTAAATTGTTGGATCTGAATAAAAAATCTAAAATCGAATATCATAAATCAAACATCATCTTGAACGGTTATTTAAAAATAATACGGATTCCAAACCTGCTGATCATCATCCTGACACAGTATTTGCTCCGTATTTGTATTATCGGTACGTTCTATGGGTTAAATGCCACGAGCCCGGCTTTCGGTCATTTTGATTTTGCATTGCTGGTGTTATCTACCTTGCTTATTGCTGCAGGCGGCTATGTGATCAACGATTATTTTGATTTGGAGGTAGATAAAATTAACAGACCCGTGAACATGGTCATCGGAAAAACCCTGCAAAATAATTCAGCTTATTTATACTATTGGATTCTAACCGTTACTGGTGTTGCAATCGGTTTCTACCTTTCGTTCAGGGTAAAATATTTCATGCTTGGCTTTATTTTCATTGCCATTGCCATGATGCTTTGGTTCTATTCGGCACAATATAAAAAGACTGCCTTTTGGGGGAATTTTGTGGTCTCTCTTTTATCGGCCATGGTGGTGCTGATTGTTTGGCTTTTTGAGTTTTTTGCTCTGCGCGCCAATCCGATCAACTATGCCGAAGCTATGAAGCAACTGGGATTGATAAGCATTGTGGTCTTGGCCTATTCGGTTTTCGCTTTCCTTGTTTCGCTTATCCGCGAAATTGTGAAAGATGCTGAAGACATTGAGGGGGATAAAATCGCCGGGTTCAAAACAATTGCCGTTGCCTCCGGAACAAAAAAATCGAAACAGATTGCATTAACCGTGACCATTCTAACTATTGTACTTCTTGCAGGATGCCAGTATTGGCTTTTTGGAACGAAACTCATGCTGGTCTTCTGGTATTTGTTAGTAGCCGTTCAAATTTCACTTTTCTATTTTGCTTACAATATTATGAAAGCGAAGATCAAAGAAGATTTTCATTCGCTGAGCAATATGGCTAAAGTCATTATGGTTGCAGGAATTCTCTCCATGCAATTATTTTATATCAGTTATTAGCTATGCTGCACGAAAAGCTTAAAAATTATCACGTCATTCTTGCTTCGCAATCGCCACGTCGGCAAATGCTGATGAAAGGACTTGGTCTTGAATTTGAAATCCTGCCTGCGGATGTAGAGGAAAATTATCCTTCAAAACTCAGACATCAGGAAATTGCCATTTACCTTAGCGAACTCAAAGCAAACACTTTTGAACTCTCCAAACTTTGTGATAATTGTTTGATCATTACTGCTGATACCATCGTTTGGAAAGACGACCAAATTCTTTTAAAGCCTAAAGACGATCAGGACGCTAAACGGATACTCAGAAATCTTTCCGGAGAAATGCATGAGGTGATCACCGGAGTTACATTGAGGACTAAGCAGAAGATGAAAACATTTCATGTGATCACGAGAGTATATTTCAATTCGCTGACAGAAGATGAGATCGATTATTATGTGAGCAATTACCATCCTTTTGATAAAGCCGGGGCTTACGGAGCGCAGGACTGGATTGGATTTGTCGGTATCGAAAGAATTGAAGGCTGTTTCTTCAATGTGGTTGGATTACCGGTCCAGCAGCTTTGGAAAGAATTGAATGATTTCCTCAATTAACCTATCTTTGCCGAAGATTTACTATTTGTTTGTTTAGAATGAAAAAACCATTGATACTCGTCACCAATGACGATGGAATATATGCTCCGGGAATAAGGAAACTGATCGAAATTGCGCGGCAAATCGGGAAAGTTGTGGTTGTCGCACCCGATTCACCCATGTCGGGTATGGGGCATGCCATCACCGTCAAAGTTCCGTTGCGGCTCAGAAAGATTGCTGAGGAGAAAAATTATGTGGAATACAGTTGTAACGGAACACCGGTAGATGCGATGAAGTTGGGTGAGAAAGTGGTGATAAAAGGTAAACCTGACCTTGTAGTTTCCGGCATTAATCATGGATCCAATGCCTCGGTTAACATCATTTATTCGGGAACCATGGCTGCAGTGCTTGAAGCCAGCATCGACGGAATTCCAGCCGTTGGTTTTTCTTTGCTCGATTATTCCCATAGCGCCGATTTCAGTGCTGTGGACGACTATGTTAAAACCATCATGCTGAATGTTCTGAAAAACGGTCTGCCCGAAGGTGTTTGCCTGAATGTAAATATCCCGGCTGTAAGTAAAGCACAAATCAAAGGCATCAAAGTCTGCAAGCAAGCAAAGGGACGGTGGGACGAGAAGTTTGATGAGCGCACCGATCCTCATGAGCGCAATTATTATTGGCTTACCGGTGTGTTCAAAAACGGGGATGCAGCAAAAGATACGGACTCCTGGGCCTTGCTGAATAATTACATCTCTGTCGTTCCTGTACATGCCGATTTTACAGCGCAGAAAGCCGTCGCTGAATTAAAAAAATGGAACTTTACTGTTTAATCTGAAAATCCGGTTTGCAAACCTGAAAAATATATTCCATGCAATTTTTAAAGAAGGATAATTTCATTTTAGGTGCAGCCCTGGGGTTGCTGATTCCAGGGGTTATTTTTGGTTTGATTCTGCTGATCAATTATATTTTGGTACAGACAGGCATAACACATATTTATTTCGACCGGAAAATTCATGTTCTCATCAGTCTAACAGGAAACCTCTTAACCATCAGATATTATTTTGTTAGCCTGAAATATGACAAAACAGGTCGAGGCGTATTACTTATGACATTTATCCTGTTTATGTTGTTTTTCGTTTTAAAGGATCGGATTCTATGAAGTACTATATCATAGCCGGCGAAGCTTCAGGTGATCTGCACGCTTCCAACCTTATGAAATCTATTCTTAAATTGGATGGATCAGCATCCTTCCGGTGCTGGGGTGGCGACCTGATGAAAACGCAGGGTGGCGATATGGTTAAGCATTACAGGGAACTGGCTTTTATGGGATTTTCGGAGGTGGCGATGAACATCAGAACCATTGCTGGAAACATTAAATTTTGCAAAGAGGATATTCTTCATTATAAACCCGATGCTCTTATACTTGTTGACTATCCGGGTTTCAACCTTCGGATTGCTGAATTTGCTCACAAATCAGGATTGAAAGTGTTTTATTATATTTCTCCCCAGGTTTGGGCCTGGAAGAAATCACGGGTTTACAAAATCAAGAAATTTGTCGACAGGATGTTCGTCATCCTTCCATTCGAAAAAGATTTTTATGCCCGTTACAAATGTGATGTTGACTTTGTAGGACATCCATTGCTGGATATGATCGAGACGCTTCCACCTAACATTGAAAATGCTTTCAGGCAAAAATACGGACTTTCAGCTTTACCAATCATTGCCTTGCTTCCGGGCAGTCGTAAACAAGAGATCAGCAAAATGTTACCACTGATGCTTTCGGTTATTCCAAAATTTCCCGATTATCAGTTTGTAATGGCAGGAGCTCCTTCGATTGAGACTGTATTTTATAGCAATCTGATCGGTAAATCCAATGTGAAACTGATCAGCGGCGCGACTCATGCTTTACTGCAAAATTCCTTTGCTGCCCTGGTAACATCAGGCACTGCAACCCTTGAAACAGCGCTGTTCAATGTTCCTGAAGTGGTTTGTTATAAAGGGAGTTTTATTTCGTACCAGATTGCCAAAAGAGTGATTGACCCGTCCATCATTAAATATATTTCGCTGGTTAACCTGATCATTGATAAGGAGTTGGTGAAGGAGTTAATTCAAAATGACTTAACTCCCTGGAACTTAATACTTGAATTAAATAAGATTACTGCTGACAAAGCAATCAGGGAACAAATGTTTAAGGATTATAATCAGCTCAGGCAAAAGCTGGGTGGTTCAGGTGCATCGGAAAAGACTGCGAAATTGATTTTGAACTATTTGTAAGAATCATTGTTCGTTTTACTATCTCTGGATTTCTTTCTCCTATGAATTCAATGAAAAATAAAATAATCCTCATCACCGGGTCCACCGATGGCATCGGTAAACAGACAGCACTCGATCTCGCTGAAATGGGTGCAACGGTAATTGTCCATGGTCGTGATCCCGAAAGGACAAAAAACATAGCCATCGAAATTAAAGAGTCCACCGGAAATCCTTCTGTTGACTTTTTTGTTGCTGACTTTTCCAGTCTTCAGGAGGTTAAAACGCTTTCCGATCAACTTCATGAGAAATACGACCGGCTTGATGTTCTCATCAACAATGCAGGGGTTTACATGAAGCAAAGGGAGTTGAGCAAAGATGAATTTGAAATGACTTTTGCCGTTAACCACCTGGCACATTTCATGCTTACACACCTTCTGATGGATTTAATTCAGAAGCCCGCTCATAGCCGGATCATCAATGTTGCGTCTATGGCCCATGCTCATGAAATGGATTTTGACAATCTTCAGGCTGAAAAATTTTTTGACGGATATACTGCTTATTCTCTATCCAAACTTTGCAATATAATTTTTTCCTACGAACTTGCAACGAGACTTGAAGGAACTTCCACCACGGTGAATTGCCTTCACCCGGGAGTAATTAAAACAAAACTACTCAGGGTAGGGTGGGGAATGGGGGGCGGTTCTTTATCATCAGGTTCAAAAACTTCTGTTTATCTTGCTTCCTCTAATGAAGTTGAAAAAGTAACCGGCAGATATTATGCAAATAGCCGGCCTGCCATTTCCGCTAAGGTATCTCATGATCCTGTTTTTCAAAATAAGCTTTGGCAGATGAGCGAGAGGTTTATTGCCCCTTTGCTTCACAAATGAGGATAATGAAGCGATTTCTTTTCCATATCCAATAGATAATTTGATACCTCGTGAACTTTTCAGTGGCCTCAGCGTATATGTCGTAAGAATAAAAATATGAAAAATACTACTTTTGTGTGGTTGGCAGTTTCCGGTAAATTTCATAATGTTGCATCCCAAATAATTTTAAAGTTAAAAAAATGAAAAGAGCGGTTTTATTTATTATTCTGTCATTGATAATTCTTACGGTTTACTCGCAGCGGATTTATTTTTGTGAAAATTATACCCAAAGTGGAGAACCTATAGGACCATCGATGAAACTGAGCTCGCCGGCAGGAGGTGGGTATATTTACATTCTTTACCAAAATGGAAGCACTAACATTACAGCGGATAAATTATTCATCTATGTCGATAAGCTGGCCACCAGCGATTATGTGCCTTTCGATGTAAAAGAAATGACCATCGACAAGACCAAAAACTGGGCTGTGTATGATTATAATTTTATGAACATTGGAGATTACCGGGTTGTAATAAAGGATCAGAATTTAAAAGAACTTTCAAAGGAATACCTTCAACTAGTGCTGAAAGAAGAACCTGCGACAAGTTCATCAGATGACGACTGGCTCGATTACGATGACCCGACCAGCATGTTTTATTACACTTATTCCACCCTGGAAGCGTGTGTTGGAATTGATTCCTATACGGGAACTCCCAATACTGTATCCACAAGCTTTTCAATTGACCGTAGTCTGGGAGGCAGAATCTATTTTAAAGTTACCAATCCCAGCAAGGACATCCACACCGATCAGTTAATTGTTTACATCAATAAAAATGATGCTTCCGGTGTATCTCAGACGTTCGATACCAAATACTATACGGTAACAGATCCCAGCCGTTCATGGGATTATTTCATTTATGATTTTTATTCAGATGGCGATTATTCCATCAGCGTTTATACAAAGGATTTTGTGTTTTTCAATACTTTATCCATCAACTGTTCCTACAAGAATTAGGATTTTACTCGTTTGAAGAAGTTTTAGCTTTGGGTTATTAATCTGCCAAAGTTGTGACCTTAATTTACAAACTTTATTTATCCTTCCTCACAAATCATCCGCCCTTAAGCATGCTCAAAAAACTTATTACCACAGTAATAATTTATCACTATTGTTTACGATGGAGGTTGCCAGGAGAATCCGCCAAAAGGGGGGCTCAAGGGAATAAAAGCGAATTTTACCTGATCTGTCTGCGTAAAACATTTGATCAGAACTAAAACGAAGAAAAATTTCTATTTTTGAAGCAAAAAATGATTCATAGGATTCTTGATTGAATAATAAATTTATCATAAAATACACTGGTTTAAAAGGTTAGAGGCGCTAACTTTTTCAGAAACTCGCTCTCAGATAGGAGGAATGAATAGTTGACCAAAAAAAATTTATGGGTATAAAAATTACTGCGTCAGGCTCGTTGTTATTGATGGCAGTTTTAGTTTTTTCAATTAGTGATATTCGTCAACCAAAAGATTATTCCCGCGACTCATGGGATCAGTACCTTACGGATGAATATCAAAAAGTACCTGAAGGTGCCGGTAAGCCTGATATGGCAGCACTGCAGAATTACTATATGACCATTGATCCGGAACTGAAACGTGTTCCTTCAGAAAGGTTAAACAGCGCTTACATGAAGACCAAAGAATTCCTATTGCAAAAGGAAAACAAAAATTCTGCAACCGACCTCGAATGGATTGAAACGGGTTCCAACATGGGCGGACGGACCCGGGCCATTATGTGGGATCCCAACGATGTGGCCGGAACCAAAGTTTGGGCTGGCAGTGTGACCGGAGGATTGTGGTACAACAATGATATTTATGATGATTCATCCGAATGGCAGCCGGTAAACGACTTTTGGCCGGGATTGTCAGTCAGTTGTATTGTTTCTGATCCGAATGACCCGATGATATTTTATGCGGGAACGGGCGAGTATCAAACAGCGAGGATCATATACCGCGAATCTTCAGGTGTAGGAATTGGAATCTGGAAATCAACCGATGGCGGGGAAACGTGGGACATCATATCCTCCACGGAAGATTTTAAATATATTTCTGATATGAAATTCAGAGACGAAAATGGCATAAGTGTTTTATATGCCGGTGTTGTTTCTGGCTATTATCACGGAATCAATTTTCAAAGCGTTCCATCTGACGGTCTTTACAGGTCGACAGATGGAGGAAATACATGGGAGCAGGTACTTCCAAATATTGTCGGAGAGAATCATCCTTATGCTCCGGCCGATCTTGAGATCGGTCCCACTGGCAGAATATTTGTCGGAACCATGAAGAATCTTGATGGAAACGGCGGTGCATCAATCCTTTATTCTGATCTGGGTTCTGCAGGTACCTGGACTATATTTGATGACTATGAAGACATTATCCAGAATGATCCTAATTATAATATTCCTGACCGGATTATTATTGCCTGTGCCCCCTCTAATGCAAACAGGGTTTACGCCCTGGTGGGAGCCGGCTGGATAAATTCTACCAACTTTAATTATGCAGAAGGAAGGTATATTCTCAAGTCAAACAATGGCGGGCTAAGCTGGACAGAAGCGAATTTGCCAGGCGGGAATCCGGATTGGGCAACCCTTTCATGGCATGCGTTAGCCGCAGCTGTAAGTCCGACTAACTCGAATAAACTATATGTTGGAGGATTGGATATCTGGAAATCGACCAATGGAGGGGATTCCTGGTCGAAAGTGTCGGACTGGACCCTGATGTACTCGGGCGGGGGTGATGAGTATGTGCATTGTGACCAGCATGCAAAACTCTATAAAGAAAATTCATCCAGCGAAATGTTGCTGAGCAATGACGGGGGTGTTTTCTATACGGATAATGCTTACTCCAATAATCCTGTTTTCCAGGAAAAGAATAAAAACTATAATACCCTTCAATTTTATACCTGCGCCATTTACCCTGTAGCCGGTGTTAATTTTTTTGTGGGTGGACTGCAGGATAACGGTACTTTACTTTTTACCGGTGAACCGCTTGACATTAATGACATGATCGATATCAATGACGGAGCTTATTGCTTTTTTGATAAAACGGAACCGAATATCATGATCACATCCACCATTTTTAACGTTTATAAAATATTTTGCAATTGGGAACCTTACGACGATACAGGTATTGATGAAACCGGTGTTTTTATTAATCCGGCCGATTATGATAGTGAAAATAATATTTTGTATGCCAATGCAGTAAAATTTAATGGCACATATCCTAACCAGATTTTGAGGATCACAGGAATACCAAATAATCCGGTTAGTCAATTGATCAGCTTGCCTGTCAACCTAAACTCCTTTTTTTCACATGTTAGGGTTTCGCCTTTTTCCCCTGATGGAAGTACCACTCTATTCCTCGGATCACAAAACGGCCGGTTGTTCAGGGTGAATAATGCACAAATCAATCCGGTGGTGACTGAGATTGGTTCGAATGATTTCCCGGCTGCATACCTTTCAAGCTTAGCATTTGGTGGTTCCGAGGATACCCTTCTTGTTACCTTCTCAAATTATGGTGTTCCTTCAGTCTGGCAATCGTATAGTGGGGGAACAAGCTGGGAAGATATTTCGGGCAACCTTCCGGATATGCCGATCCGCTGGAGTTTGTATCACCCCCAGGACAGCAAACGGGCAATGCTGGCCACTGAGATTGGAATATGGTCAACCAATGATGCCAGCCTGGGCGATGTGATTTGGGAGCCGGATGCCGGTATGCCGAATGTAAGGATTGATATGCTTCAAATGCGGACTTCAGATAATACGGTTTTAGCTGCAACGCACGGCAGGGGGCTTTTGTATACCACATGGAACCTCTATCCTTCTACCGCTCTCGCAGAAACCAGTCCTTTGAAAGTATATGTATATCCTAATCCTGCCAATGATTTCATCCGTATTGAAATCGGAGATGCTCATCAAGCGGATATATGTATTATAAGCCAGGACGGTCGTTTGGTTTATAAAGATGTGGTTCGGAATAATGAAAAAATTGATGTAAGGTATGTCCCCAAAGGCATATATTTAGTCACGGTTCTTGCTGAAAGCAGGAAGTTTGTTGGTAAACTCGTTGTATACTAACAGACTGCTGTTAGTTTCAATTCTTATAATTTATTACAGTTATATATTTATTGAATCAAGCAACCTTTTATTAAGATTTTATTGTCATAATGCCATGCATAAGGAAAATTCAGGATAGATGAATTTCCATTTTTTAATAATGATAACTTTGTCCCCGACTTTAACAATTTAAAAATAATATACCATGTTGAGAAAAGTTCTACGGGCCGTTTTAATTTTATCGTTAATTCCATTCAAAATGCAAGCTGAATGGGTATCGCTGGATAATAATAAAACACCGAATACACCTCCAAAAGTTACATTACTCAGCGATGATAATAGCAGCACTGTGATT
>Ga0105097_10001268_pt1 | contig 12038 bp, 8 predicted proteins | sample PPLLak12cMay2015_FD_87035 | JGI IMG/M metagenome (GOLD analysis project Ga0105097, IMG submission 87035) | Freshwater sediment microbial communities from Prairie Pothole Lake near Jamestown, North Dakota, USA - PPLs Lake P7 Core (1) Depth... | ecosystem: Environmental > Aquatic > Freshwater >... | reverse complement strand
CGTCGCGCCGTCACGCAACGCGTCCACCAGGGAGAACACGCCCGGCGGCAGGAAAAAGCCCAGGGCATAGGCGCACAGCGCCACGGCGCCGATCACCAGGTAGGTGTCGGGCATGCGGGGAGCTGGCCCCGGCCTGTGTTGGTCAGTGTTCATCGACACATCGGTATGCCCACTGCTTTCACCTCCATATCTAGTGAACCTCGGCTAGTCTAGCCTGCTTCGGTGGGCGCAGCCCTTGTAATTTTGCGGGCGTTTGCGCTCAGGCGCCGCCTTCACTTACACTTTGCGTCCGCACCACAAAAATAAGTAGATACCCTGGAGAGTTTCATGAAAAGCCACTTGATTCCTTTACTTGTCGTCGCCAGCCTGGTAGTGGCGGGGTGCGCCGATGGCAGCAGCAACAATAGAAAGGCCGCCGCCACCTGCGAAGGCACGCAAGTACAGCCAGAGCGACTGTTCCTGCAGCAGCTTGGCAGCAACAGCGTGGTCATCAAGTGGCGTGGTAATGCAGATAGCGGCGCTGAAGCGGACAGCGTCTGCTTCGGCACCGACATGGCTGCCCTGCCGGCGGAAAGCCAGACCGAGGCCACCGTCACCGCCACCGGCCACAGCGAGGTGCTGCTTTCCGGCCTGGAGCCCGCGACTACCTATTACTATTCCGTTGGCGGTGCCGGCACCGCCGACGCTGCACACAGTTTCCGCACCGCTCCGGCCGCGGGCGAACTGCCCGAAGACGGCAATACCCGCATCTGGATCGTCGGGGATTCCGGTGTAGGGGGAACAGGCAAACCTGAAGCGGGCTTTGTGCGCGACGGCTTTACAACTTTTGCCCGGAATAACGGCGATGAGCCTGCCGACCTGTTCCTGATGCTTGGGGATAATGCGTATGATCAGGGCACCGACCTGGAACACCAGAGAGCCATCTTCGATGTCTACCCGGAAATCCTCGCCAGCACGCCGCTGTGGCCCACCATCGGCAACCACGAGATGGGAACATTCGGGATAAGTGTCGATACCAGCCCGGATGATTACGCTGTGATTGGCAGTGGCTCGAACGGCGGCCCAGACCCCGCCCCGGACAGCCCGATGCCCTATCTCAATATCTTCACCTTGCCAACCGACGGCGAGATCGGTGGCCTGGCAAGCGGCACCGAGCAGTACTACTCCTTCGACTACGCCAATGTGCATATCGTCAGCCTGGACTCCCAGCTGGCCATCCGCGATACGGACAGTCGCGCCGCCATGCTGCAGTGGCTGAAAGACGACCTCTCGGCCAACGCTCTGGACTGGACCATCGTGATTTTCCATCACCCGCCCTACACCAAGGGCAGCCACGATTCCGATATTGAGCTCGCAGGTATCGACCAACCGATTTTCGCCATCCGCGAGGAGTTCACGCCGGTATTCGAGCAATACGGTGTGGACCTGGCGTACGCCGGCCACAGCCATATCTACGAGCGCTCCTACTACCTGAATGGCCATACCGGCCTGTCAGATACGTTTGATCCCGCGACAATGGCCGAGCTCAACGACGCTGGCGCACCATCCAGCGGCCAGGGGGCCGAAGCCTATACCCAGATCGCCCGCAATGGCACTGATGACAAGGTGGTGTACACGGTCGCCGGCAATGGCGGTAAGCTCTCCGGCACCAGCCAGGGCTACCCCCACCCCGCTCACTTCCTGAGCCAGCTTCAACTGGGTTCTGTGGTGATCGACCTGGATGCCGAGCGCCTGGAAGCGAGTTTTGTAGACGTCAACGGCGCGGTACTGGACTCGTTTGTTATCACCCGTTGAGCAAGATCGGGGGATGCCAGCCCCTGGCAGCCCCCACTCCTGCTTCTCATGAAGTTTGCATTTTTACCCTGCGCAGCCTGCCTGCTCGCGGCGGTTCTGGCGCAGCCAGGCACCGTCGCAGCTGATGCCGCCATCGCCGAGCGCATAGGCGCACTCTCCCGTCGTATTGAACAGGTGCCGGATGACCAGGCCCTGCTGCTGCAGCGCGCCCGCGCCCACATTGAGAACAACCAGCCGCAACTGGCGCTGGAGGATGTCCGCCGCGCCGAGGCTGCGGGAGACCCGGTACAGGCCGCGTTTACCCACGGGCTGCTGCTGTACCGGATGAGCGATTACCCGGCGGCCCTGCCGTACTTCGACCGCTACCTGAAGGTGTATCCCCTGGACCGTGGCGCTCTCGACCATCGCGCCCGCCTGTTGCGCGACAGCGGGGAGAAGCGGCGAGCGCTGACCGATTATGAAACCCTGCTCGGCCTGAGCGATTCGCTGGACCCGGGCTACTACATAGCTACGGCCCGTCTGATGGCCGACCTGCCGGACCGCGGCGTCGATGAGGCACTCGCGCTGCTGGATGGCAGGATCGCCCGCCGCGGCCCCATAACCCCCCTGCAACGCTATGCGATACAACTTGAAAAGGACCGCGGCAACTTCCGGGGAGCGCTCGAACGCATGGCCGCGCTCGATGCGAAACTCAAGGCGACACCCGAGTGGCAGGTGGAGGTCGCTGAATTGCTTCTGCTCGATGCAAGGCCTGCGGAAGCCATGCCCTACCTGGCAGTGGCACAGGAACAGCTGGCGTCAGGGCGCATGACCCCGGTGCGGCGCGACCTGCTGACACACACCCATCACCTGCAGGAAGAGGCCCTGCGCGCCAGGATCAGTCCGGGCGCTCCTCGGTAATTGCGCCCGCCTGGGCTACACTCGCCCCTATCGAAGCGGAGGCGCGCGACATTGCCATGAAAATATTGAAGACAGCTCTCGTCGTGGTCGCCGTTATCGCCATCGGCGGCGCCCTCGGCGCCTGGTTCTGGTTCCAGGGCCAGCGGGAGCCATTCACCGGGGCCGCGCTGGAACGCGACCTTGCGCTGCAGGATGAAAGCGCGGTTGTCATCCCGCCACAGCGCCTCGAGCGCCTGTCGGATTCGGCGCCGCAGCCCAACGCCAATCGCAACCTGTACTTCGGTGAACTGCACCTGCACACGGACCAGTCATTTGACGCGGTCCTGTTTGGCAACCGCCTGACTATCGATGACGCCTACCGCTTCGCCCGGGGAGAAAAACTCGTCAGCGGCGGCCTGGAAGTCATGCAACTGTCGCGGCCTCTGGATTTCGTCGCCATCACCGACCATGCCGAGGGCTTCGGCTCCCGCCGCCACTGCGGGCAGAGCGGCCTGCCCCTGAAACTACAGTTGAATTGCTGGGTTTCCCGAACGCCCAACATGGCGACCTTCAAGTTCCTGCGCAAGTCCGGTAACGGCGGCACCACGAAGCTCGAGCGCGCGAACAGTCCCTATTGCCGGGCGGTCGGCGTGGAGCAGTGCATCGCGGATGCCAAAGCCGACTGGGCGGACTTCATGGCGCTGGCCGACAGGCACAACGAACCGGGCGCATTCACCACCATCAAGGCCTACGAATACTCCCCGACCTTGCCCGACTTCGGCAAATACCACCGCAACGTCTTTTTCCGCGGCAACCAGTTGCCGGACCTTGCCGTCTCCGCCTGGGACGCACCCACCGAGATCGACCTGTGGAGAGCGCTGGAACAAGGCTGCGCCGGCGACTGCGAGTTTCTCACCATCCCGCACAACACCAATCGGGCCTGGGGCCTGCCCTACGGCGCCACCACCCGCTATGGCGACCCCTATACCCCCGAAGACTGGGCGCTGCGCGCGCGCTACGAGCCCCTCACCGAAATCTACCAGATCAAGGGCGCCAGCGAGTGCGCCCTCGGCGCCACTGCCACGGACGAGGAGTGCGGCTTCGAGCAGGTGTTTACGCCCTGCCGACCGGACCAGGAAACCGGCTGCGCTTTTGCCACCGGCTTTGTCCGCGAGGGCCTGAAAATCGGCATGCAGCTGGAACGCAAAAACGGCGTGAACCCGTTCCGCACCGGCTTCGTCGCCGCCACCGACTCCCACAACGCCAACCCGGGGGATACCGAGGAGTGGGATTTTCGCGGCGCATCCGCGGCGATCAGCGGCACCGCCATCCGGCGCCAGGCACACCTCGAGCCCGGCGTGCCGGTGTACCGCTCCCAGCTGACCTCCTACAGCCCCGGCGGCCTGGCCGCCGTGTGGGCAAGCGAAAACACCCGGGACGCCCTGTTCCGGGCCATGCAGGCGAAAGAAACCTACGGCACCAGTGGTACCCGCATCCAGTTGCGCTTTTTTGCCGGCTGGAATTTCGCGGATGACCTGCCTGCCAGCCTCGACCCGGTCACCGCGGCCTACGCCGGCGGGGTGCCGATGGGTAGCGAACTGGCCCCTGCCGGTGGCGCCGGCGCACCGGCGTTCCTGGTCTGGGCCATGGCCGACCCCGAGAGCGCGCCCCTGCAGCGGGTGCAGATGGTCAAGGGCTGGCTGGACGCCGCCGGGGAGAGCCACGAGCAGGTGGTGGATATCGCCTGCGCGGACGGGCTCACGCCCGATCCGCAGACCGGCCGCTGCCCGGACAACGGCGCCGGCGTGGATTTGTCCAACTGCCAGGTGTCCGCAGACAGGGGCGCGGCGGAACTGAAGGTACTGTGGCGCGACCCGCAGTTCGACGCCAGCCTGCCATCCTTCTACTACGTGCGGGTGCTGCAGAACCCGAGCTGCCGCTGGAGCAGCTACGATGCCCTGCGCCTGGGCATCCCTCCCAGTGCCCACGCGGCGCCTGCTATCCAGGAGCGGGCCTGGAGTTCACCGATCTGGTATAAGCCCTAGCATCAGCCAGGGATACCCCTTTTGGGGAAAGAAACCGGGTGGTGCGGCCCGCAGGGGCGGGTAAGCTCTTCCCAAACGGCATTTGAACCGGAGGCTTCTTGAGCAACGCGCGACGCAGGGACGATGCGACTGTCTATACCAAATTCCGTTCCGAGCGCTTTACCCAGCAGCACGGCAAGTGGTATTTCTTTACCCGGGAGGGCACCGTGGAGGGCCCTTTCGACTATCGGCGTGCCGCCGAGAACCGGCTCGAAGACTACATCAAGGTCATGAGCTCGGGCGTGCTCGAGCCGGACTGCGCACTGTCAATCCTGCCACACGATCCCGCCTGACGCGATAGCGGCGGCTCTCAGTCCAGCAACAGACTCGCCAGGCGCTTGCGGTGGTGCTGGGCATCGCCGTACTGCTGCTGGCTCCACTGGGCGCGACGGATGTAGAGCTGTGCATCGCACTCGTAGGTGAACCCCATGCCGCCGTGGAACTGCACCGCGCGATCACCCGCGTAGAGCAGGGTGTCGGTGGCGTGGGCCTTGGCCATACGGCAGGCGATTTCGGCATCCTTGTCCAGCGGGCCTTCCCCGACCAGGGTCGCGGCGTGGTAGATAAAGGAGCGGGCTGAGTCCACCGCAGTGAGGATATCTACCGTCGGGTGCTTCAGCGCCTGGTAGGATCCGATCAGCTTGCCAAACTGCTTGCGGGTTTTCAGGTAATCGACGATGGTATCCAGGCACCTCCCGGCACTGCCGGTGGCTTCGGCGGCAGTGAGCAGGGCGCCGAGCAGGTGCAGGTCGCGCAAGGCCGCAACCACGCCCTCGCCCGCAATGATATTTTCATCCGCTACCACCACGCCGCTGAAATCGACGCTGGCACTGCGCTTGGTCTGGTCGATCAGGGTGTCGGGCACGATGGCGCCGCCGGCCAGCTGCTCCGCCCTGACCAGCGCCAGCGCCGGTGCGCCCCGGTAGTGGGCCACCACCACGAACAGCCGGGCCGCGGCGGCATCCGCCACGAACCGCTTGCTGCCGCCCAGGGCGCCGTCGGCGCCGAGGGTGCAGCCGATCCGGGTGTCGCCCCAGTCGGCATTTTCCAGCAGGGCTACGGTAGCTGTGGCGCCCGCCGCAATCGCGGCCAGGGCGGCATCCATCCGGCCCGCGCCCGCGGCGCGCAGCAGCAGCTGCGCCGCCAGTGTGGTGCTGACCAGCGGTGTTCCCAGCATGGCGCGACCCATGGCCTCGACCACCGGCACCACCGTGGCCACCCCCATACCGGAGCCACCACAGGCTTCGGGCAGGGCGATACCGGCCCAGCCCAGGCCGACCATCTCGTCCCACAGGGCCGGGTCGTAGCCGCTATCGGTCTCCAGCTGCGAGCGCACCACCGCGATGGGAGATTTGTTTTTACAGAATTCCCGGGCGACATCCAGCAGCATGGCCTGCTCTTCACTGAAGCTCAGCGCGGTATTACCTATGACTGACATTGCGATACTCCCTACTTCGGCAGGCCGAGGATATGTTCAGCGACGATATTGGTCTGCACCTGGCTGGTGCCACCGCCGATGGTCGCGGAGAAACTGTTGAAATACGCCCGCTGCCAGAAGCCGCCCTGGCGCGCCTGGCCATCGCCGACATAGAGCGCGCCGGCGGCGCCCTGCAGGTTGATGGCGAACTGGCGCATGCGCCGGGACATCTCGGTCCCGCGCAGTTTGTGTGACAGGGGCAGCGAGTGGGGGTAATCGGTGGTCAGCGCGGCGATGTGGGCCCTCTTGTCACCCAGGGCCAGCGCCTTTTCCTCCATGATCAGCCGCACCAGCTGGTCGCGCATCACCGGGTCCTGCAGCACCGGTTCACCGTCGCGGCACAGGTCCCGGATCTGCTCGACGAGGTCGTCGATGGTGACCCGCACCATCATCAGGCCCCCGGCGGCCCCGGCCTCGGCGCCGCGCTCGTACTGCAGGGTTTGCATGGCGATCTTCCAGCCCTGCCCCTCCTCCCCCATCAGGCAATCCGCGGGGATACGCGCATCGGTGAAAAAGGTCTCGGTAAAGCCGTATTCACCGGTGATCTTGCGGATCGGCCGCGCCTCGATCCCCGGTACGTGCATCGGCGCCAGGAAATAGGACAGGCCGTCATACTTGCGGGCCGCATCCGGATTGGTGCGGGCCAGCAAAATCATGTACTTGGCAAAATTGCCCATGGTGGTCCAGATCTTCTGGCCGTTGATCACGTACTCGTCGCCGTCGCGCACCGCGCGGGTCTGGGCATTGCCTAGGTCAGAGCCGTGGTCGGGCTCGGAGAAACCCTGGCACCAGATATCCTCGGCACTGAGGATGCCCTTGAGGTAACGGGCTTTCACGGCTTCAGTGCCGATGTCGATGATCAGCGGGCCGGCCCAGCCCAGGCCGATGACATTAAAACAGATCGGCACCCCGTGGCGGCGCATCTCCTGGTCGGCGATCGCCTGGAACACCCGCGGCATCCCGCCGCCGCCGTACTGCTTCGGCCAGGCCATCCCCAGGTAGCCGGCGGACCAGACCTTGTGCTGCCATTCCCGCAGGAATTCCAGCTGGCGCTCATCGCCCACCTCCATAAAGGTCTGGGGCAGCAGGAAACCCGGGTCGGCGGGCTGGTTGTCCCGCATCCAGGCGCTGACCTGGGCGCGAAAATCGTTCAGTTCCTGTTCGCTGATGCTCATCGTCTTATCGTCCTTTCAATCAAAGCCCATACTGCCGCGCCGCGAGATCGCGCATGATCTCCTCCGAGCCGCCGCCGATGGCGTTCACCCGCACTTCCCGGTAGATGCGCTCCACCCGGCTGCCGCGCATATAGCCGATACCGCCGAGAATCTGCATGGCCTCGCGGGCGCAGAACTCCATGGTCTCGCTGGCCTGCACCTTGAGCAGGGCGATATCGCCCGGGTTGGCGCAGCCCGCCTCGATGGATTCGAAGCAGATCCTGATGTACGCCTGGGTGGCATTCAATTTCTGTTTCATCTGGGCAATTTTATGCCGGATCACCTGGTGGTCCGCCAGGCGCTTGCCAAAGGTCCTACGCTCCCGGGCCCAGGCCACCGCCTCCTCCAGGCACACCCGGCCGAGGGCCTCCATGCTGGTCGCCATGCCCATGCGCTCGCCGTTGAAATTGGTCATGATCACCAGGAAGCCCTTGTTCTCCTCGCCGATGAGGTTGGTCACGGGTACCCGCACATTGTCGAAGTAGAGGGTGGCGGTGTCGGAGGCCCACCAGCCCTGCTTCTTGTCCAGCGCAGTGCGGCTGAAACCCGCCGCATCGGCGGGTATCAACAGCATCGACACACCTCCGGCCCCCGCACCGCCGGTGCGCACCGCGGTGGACACCCAGTTGGCGCGCATACCGCCGGTGATGTAGGTCTTGGAGCCGTTGACCACAAAGTGATCGCCGTCGCGCACCGCCGTGGTGGCCAGCTGGGCCACGTCGGAGCCGCCGCCCGGCTCGGTGATGCCCAGGGCGATGTGCTTCTGTCCCGCCAGCACCGGCGGCGCCACCAACTCCTTGAGCGCCTGGCTGCCCCAGTTGAGCACCGGCGGCAGGCCGATGCCGTGCACCATCAGGCTGGCGGTGATACCGCCCACGCCGATGCGCGCCAGCTCCTCATTGGCAATCCATTTGTGCCAGGCGTCGATGCCCTCGTTGGTACCGCCGAACTCCTCCGGGTAGCCCAGGCCCAAAAGCCCCACCGCTGCCGCCTTCGGCCACAACTCGATGGGAATGTGGCCGGCCTCGTCCCAGCTCTCGGCGTGGGGCATGATTTCGGTGTCGATAAAGCGGCGCAGCTGGGTGCGCCAGGCCTCGTGCTCGGGCAGCAGGTGGGGGTTGGGCAGGCGGGCGCTGTCAAAATCCAGTGACATGGGCAGGTTTCCTGTGAAGCCGGGGTCAGGTGGCAGACAATTGTACTGCGACAGGGTGGTTAAAACACAGGCTTTGGTGCCAATCACTGGGGAAAAGGTGATAGGGGAGCGCCAACGCGTCGGCTCATTGCCGCCATCAGGTAGCTCAGCTATGCTCGGGGCTGAAGGCCGGTTTTCGCCAGTTGTACGCTGCATGATCCTGATTGCAGGTCTGCTCGAATACCTTGATCAACCAGAGGTTCGAAATGATGATAAGAAAATTAAACATGCTTCCCGTTGGCTTTGCCGCGCTCGTTCTGTTCAGCCAGACCGCGATGACCCAACAACAGGGCAAGGTGCAGCAGTTGATAGACGCCAATGATCGCAAGCTGGCGACTATTGCAGCAGCAGGCGGCATTGAGCCTGGTGCCGACCCTCGGCTGATCGAGCACCAAAAAAAGTTTGAGCCGAAGAAACTGCAGGCGATTTCACCCCATGTCATTGTTCGATTGGGTGAGTATTCCGTGTACAGCTTCGTGAAGACCGATGACGGCTTGGTAGCGGTGGACACTGGGTGGTTTATCAACCAGACGGGGCCGGCTTTTGCAGAGGCTCAGAAGGAGACGGGGTTAACAGCGCTCGCTGCCGTCATATACACCCACACTCATGGCGATCACGTATACGCCACCAATGCGTTGCTAAAGGACGTCAAATCCCCCTCTGCGCTGCCGGTGTACGGACCGCGTGGCTGGGATCGAAATCTGCAATACGAGAGCGGCCCCCTGTCTGCCATGTTCCTTCGCCGTGGACTTTCACAGATGGGCGCATTTCTCCCACACGGGATGGCCGGCACCATGAACTCCGGACTTGGAGGGCCTGTCAAGATGGGGGTCATGCAGGAGGGTCTGCCAGTCAATCACGAAATCAGGCAGGATCTGGAGAGCCACAGACTTGGAGGACTGGACTTTGTCTTCCTCAACACGCCGGGCGATCTGGCAGAGAACATGGCAGTTTATCTGAAGCAGGACAGGGTGCTATTCATCGGTGACATTCTGGATGGCACCTTTGTGCCCTTCATGAGCGCACGCTGGGAGCCCGGCCGCACCATTAACGGCTACAGGGAATCCATCACCAGGCTGCTTGAACACTTTCCGGAAACAGAACACCTCGTAAGTGGCCACGGTATCGTCACTTCGGGCAGGGACAATGTGCGCCAACGACTGCAGAATGCGCGCGACCTGGCTATTTTCACCGAGGACTACATGAACCGGGCCGCCAATCTTGGTTGGAGTGCCGACGAGGTAATTGACAACTACAGGCTACCCAAACGACTGGCCGAAGACCCGTACCTGCAGGCCTTCTACCATCGCCTGGATTGGATACTGCGAGGCGCCTATGTGATGAAAACCGGCTGGGTTACCGACACCAACTCCTTGACGCGCTGGACCGATAGCGTGGAGATTCCCCGCCTGGTGAAACTGATGGGCGGCCGCGACCGGGTATTCGCCGAAGCCCAGACAGCCTTTAAAAACGATGATCCGCGCTGGGCTATCACCCTCACAAAATACCTGTTGGCGGTGAACCCCGATGATCAGCCCGCCAATGACCTGCAACGGCAGGCTCTGGTAGGTCTTGCCTATTCCACCCAGTCCGCCAACGAGCGGCACTATGCACTGGCCGACGCGCTGGACCAGCCCTGGTCCGTGCTTGTTGGTCAATTACTTCAGGGCAAGTACAAACATCTGCAGACCATGCAGGTAATGCAATTTCTCACTTTACAGCTGCGGCATACCGATGCTCTGGAGGAGCACCTGGCATTGAATTTCAACGTAACGAACGATGCAACTTTCGGGTTTACGCTGGTTGAGGGCATTGTGCAGGTTTCCGATACGCCAAATGCACAAGCGACATCAACTATGGAATTAGACCGGGCTACCCTTGATGAGATTGCTGCGGGAGTGTTGCCATTGAACCAGGCCATTCTTGACGGTGCGGTCAAGATAACAGGTGACGTTGAGTCAGCGCAGCGCCTTGCCAATCTGATGAAACCCTAACAAAGCGGATACCGGCTGCGAACGCCGTGAAAGGTCGCGCCAGGCCGCTGGATTGGTTACTCTGCTGATCAATGGACGAATTGCGCATAATCGATGCCCAGGCCCCTTAGCCATGTCAGATAATCGACACAAGAGTAAAGTCGCCACAGCGGGTCTGCCCGAGACCGCGCCCTACGTCGACGAGGCGCTGAGGGAAAGCGGTATAGACCCGGACCGGCTCTCGATCTCCAAGCTGGGCACAATCTACCGTTTTCCCGCCGCACCACCCTGGCTCGTACGTCTGGCCATCGGCTTCGCGCTCAGTGGCGCACAGTTTTTCTTAGTCTCGACCTTCCCGGCAATCCCGCCGTTACTTATCGCCATGCTACAACTGGTCGCGGGTTTGGTTGTCTTGATGGCGGCCTGCGAGATACTGGTAACCGCAACGGAGCGACTGGCGGCTCGTTTGCACTGGAATCATTACACTGCAGGAACTGTGGCGGAGATTCTCTCCACCACTCCGGAACTGGTGGTCATCGCCTTTATCATACCGGTAAGTCCGTTAACCGCGTTCGTGATCGCACTCATCACCATCTACAATAACGCGCTGGTATTCAGCCTCTATTCCTATTTCCTGCCCAAGGATAAGTACGGGAAGTACCTGATGCCCGTACCAATCACGGAAGCCGGCACCCAGATACTGATCGCGGGCGCGTCCATGGGGCTGATACTGGGCCTGGTCATGCTGACCTTCAGCTCCTCGGGGCAGGAAAAAGACACCTTCGATGCCATAGATCTGATCTTCGTCAGCCTCATTCTCTTATGTATTTTTAGCGTGTATGTCTACAAGCTGGTCAGCAGTTATGCCGAGGAGGAGGAGGAGGTCAGGGAAAATCTGGACATGTCCAGTAGCGACATAGAGCAGCGCCTGGACAGCGTGTATGAAAATATCAGGCCCACTTCCCTCAGGTTGATCGCCCTGCTGTTTTTTGCCGGCGCAATGGGAGCACTCATTGGCGGACACCAGGTTTCCCTGTTCGCGGATACCATGTTGAGTGAACTGAATTTCAACCCGATTCTGACGGCCCTGATACTGGCCCTGTTCGCCGGCATGAGCGAGTACGTCATCCTCTGGCAGTCGCATAGAAAACGGGAATACGGGATCGCCCTGGCAAACGCTTTCGGCGGCATCACCCAGGTGATGTTCCTGGTGTTGCCGTACACCCTGCTGTGCATCGCCCTGTATCAAACATTCCTGAACCCTGCTCACCCGGAGCTGCCGCTGCAGTTCACTGTATCCAATATGCTACTGCTGTTGTTTCTTTTCCCTACCTTTTACACGCTCTCCTCACTCCTTGAAGAAGACCATACCCTGGGTATTCTCGATACCGTGATCATGACCGGGATCATCCTGCTTTTGATCGT
>Ga0105097_10001265_pt1 | contig 12054 bp, 10 predicted proteins | sample PPLLak12cMay2015_FD_87035 | JGI IMG/M metagenome (GOLD analysis project Ga0105097, IMG submission 87035) | Freshwater sediment microbial communities from Prairie Pothole Lake near Jamestown, North Dakota, USA - PPLs Lake P7 Core (1) Depth... | ecosystem: Environmental > Aquatic > Freshwater >... | reverse complement strand
GTAGAACACGCTGTGGTAGAGCGGGTCGTGGAACTTGGGCTGCATGAGGCGGACGGCGTGCATGAAGCCGTCCACGCGGGTCTGCTGCGTCAGCAGGCCCCACCAGTCGATCTCCGCCTCGCGCAGCCGGCGGGGCTTCAGCGCCAGCTCCCAGTACCGCGCCTCGGCCGTGAGGGTCAGCCGGGACACCGTGCCCGGGATCGGGACCGGAGGGGTGAAGTCGACTCCCAGGCTCCAGGCGTCGGCGACGGCCTCCGCACCGCGGCTGGCGGTTGTGGCGGCGAAGCGCAAACTGGCGGTCGAGGCGACCTCGACCGGTTGGGCAACGGCGGCGTCGGCGGCGAGGACCAGAACCGCGATGAGGAGTGGCGTGCGCGTCATATGGCCTCCTCGCACCCCCGGGTGCTGCCTTCACCCCGGAATGCGCGTGCGGAGGCGGAAGGGGCTCATCGGCCGGATCCGGCCGTCAGCCGGTCCCGAGACGGCGCCTGACCAACTCCCAATCGAGGCCGAAACGCGCAAGGTAGTTCCGCAACCGGTCGGCGTCGTTCGCCACGCGTTTCAGTTCCCGGGAGCGGGCGAACAGCAACCGGCCCGCCGCCGACAGCGACGGCGCAACGAGACAGGCGCGAAGGACATCGTCGAGTTGGACGCGATCGAGCCGGTCGAGCGAGACGGCGCGCTCGGCGCCGAGCACCCGGTGCGCCAGCCCCTCTCCGTCGGCCGGTGCGGCGTAGGTCCACGCCGCGCGCAGGTGTCGCATCTCGGCCGGATGAAGGACATGCCGGCGCTGCTCATGGCGCGCGACGCCGCGCAGATGGAGCGGATCTTTCCGGGTGTCATCGACACGCCGCGTATGCTGCGGACCTACGTGCAGATGGTCCGTTCCGGCGTCACGCGCCGTCAGTCATTCGGGACGGTGCCCCGGCGCGCGATCCGCGGCTGGTTCGATCGCCGGTCTGACGAAGCGGTCTTCTCGGCATCGGTCGGCAACCAGCCGTCACTGGCCGATATCGTGCGGATGGTGCACCCGAAGCCGGCGGCGCCCTCGCGCGAGGCGCTCTACGGTTACCTGCTCGGCCGCGACGTGAACCGGGCCGCGCTTCCGCCGCTCGTGCAACAGTTCGAGGCGTTCAAGGCGGGTGACCGGACGACAGTGCCCGACGTGCCGTTCCAGATGCTGACGGCCCTCGACCTGGGGCCGGCCGAGTGGCGCGAGATCGCGCGGCTGGCGCTCATCGACATCCAGCCGTCGTCGACGACCCAGGCGGTCGAGCGCGACGACGTGCTCAACATCGGAGGGTTCTCCGACCACGTCTTCGAACTGCTGGCGGACTTCGCCGCAGGACGGATGGAGCGTGGGCACTGGGTCGGTGCGATCGAGTCGGTCGCGCTCTGAAGGACCGGTTTCAGAACCTGCGTGCGGCGGATCGATCAGGCCGCGGGAACGGGTTCTGAAACCGCTGGTGACGGCCGGGCCCGAATGCCCGCGAGACTACACTCCAGATGTTCCACGTCTCGCGTATCCTTGTCGGGCCCGGCCGGAGTGGAGCAGCCGGCCGGCCTCGTGGCGGCCGCGGCGAATGCCAGGCGGGAGTACATGGTTCTTCCGGGTTCAAGTCCCGGGTCGGCCCCCGAAACAGGGGCCGTCTCTCTCGCTGCTTCTTGTCGCCGCGGCCGGCACCAGGCCGGTCGGTCCCCATGGAGGCGCCGCATGGCCACAGCGTTGCTGACAATCGACGGATCACTCGGCGAGGGCGGCGGCCAGGTGCTTCGCACGGCGCTCAGCCTGTCCCTCGTCACGGGGCGCGCGTTCCGGATCGAGCGCATCCGGGCCGGCCGCGCCAAGCCCGGAGTGCTTCGCCAGCACTTCACAGCGGTGCAGGCTGCCGCAGCCGTCGGCCAGGCGCGCGTCGCCGGCGCCTCGCGCTGCCCGAGGCGTCCTGCCGGGTCGAGCAGCTGCGCGAGAGCGCCGGGCCCGGCAACGTCCTGACGATCGAGATGCGGTCCGGGAAGGCGGTGTCGTATGAAGAACAGGGACCTGCGGAGGCTCGGTCTCCCCGACGGCGAGTGCACGGCCGTTGCCAGGCGCATCCTCGAGGCGTCGAAGGGGACCGGCCGCGACATGCGCGATGTGGGCGCCGACCTCGCCCGGGTGGCCGCGTCGCCGGCGGCGTTTGCCGACGACGCGCAGTACGGGGAACTGGCGCGTCTGCTGGCCGCCCGCGTATCGGCGCAGGCCGGCTTCGCGCCCAGGGAGGGCTCCGCCCCGTGCCGCATCTACGGCGAAGACCTCGAGCCGGGCGCGCTCCAGCAGATGAGCAACGCGTGCCGGCTTCCGGTCGCGGTTGCCGGCGCGTTGATGCCGGACGCGCACCAGGGTTACGGCCTGCCCATCGGCGGCGTGCTGGCGACCGACGCCGCCGTGATTCCCTACGCCGTCGGCGTGGACATCGCGTGCCGGATGAAGATGACGGTGCTGGATCTTCCCGTATCCGCGCTGGTGGCGTCGCAGCACGAACTGACCCGCGCGATCGAGCAGGAGACCCGCTTCGGTGTCGGAGCCGAGTTCCGCAAGCGGCGCGACCACTCCGTCATGGACCGCGACTGGAACGTGACGATGGTGACGCAGCGTTGCAGGGACAAGGCCTGGGCCCAGCTCGGCACGAGCGGCAGCGGGAACCACTTCGTCGAGTTCGGCGTGCTCGAGGTCTTCGAGGCAGTCGGCGGCCTTCCGTCCGGCGAGTACCTCGCCCTGCTCAGCCACTCGGGGAGCCGTGGCACGGGCGCGGCCGTGGCCCAGCACTACAGCAAGGTGGCCCGGGCACTCCACCCGGAGCTGCCCCAGGACCTCGGCCATCTCGCCTGGCTCGACCTCGCGTCGGAGGCCGGCGCGGAGTACTGGGCGGCCATGGAGTTGATGGGCGCCTACGCGGCGGCGAATCACGAGCTGATCCACCGGCACGTGGCCCGCGCGCTCGGGGCGGCGGTGCGCCTCGACGTCGAGAACCACCACAACTTCGCGTGGCGCGAGCGGCATGTGCTGGCGGACGGATCGGAACGCGACGTGATCGTGCACCGCAAGGGCGCCACGCCGGCGGGCCTGGGCGTGCTCGGCATCATCCCGGGCTCGATGGCCGCGCCGGGCTACCTTGTGAGGGGAAAGGGCGACGAGGCATCGCTCCGGTCGGCGTCCCACGGGGCGGGCCGGCGGATGAGCCGCACCAGGGCGAAGCAGGAGTTCACGTGGGCGGATGCCAGACGGATCCTCGACGAGCGCGGCGTCACGCTGCTGTCCGCGGGGATCGATGAGGCGCCGATGGCGTACAAGGACATCGACAGCGTCATGGCGGCGCAGAAGGCTCTCGTGGATACCATCGCCCGCTTCCAGCCCAGGCTCGTCAAAATGGCGCCCGCCGGCGAGGCGCCCGAAGACTGATCGGAAACGTCCCCGTGACGTGGAGACAGCTATGGAACCTTCCGTTCTGACCGACCCCAGGGTCTTCCCCAGCGACGAGGTGGTCTTCTCACACCTTGGCAGGGCGCGGGCGCTGTGGCAGGCGCTGTTCGCGTTCATCCACGCCGAGCATCCCGACCTCGTCGCCGAGTGGCGCTACTACAACGACGGCAAGAGCTGGCTCCTCAACGTGTCGAGGAAGAAGAAGACCGTCTTCTGGCTGTCGCTGGTCGGCAGGACGTTCAGGATCACCGCCTACTTCACGGACAAGGCGCGTGACGCCGTCCGGGCCAGCGCGCTTCCCGACGAGCTGAAGGAGCAGTTCCTCGGCCAGTCGCCGATCGGCAAGCTTCGCGCCATCACGATCACCTTCAAGACGAGGCGCGACGTGGAGGTCGCGAAGGTCCTCGTCGCGCTCAAGCAGGCCTGACACCGGTCCCGCGACCCCCGCGGACGCGAACGGGCCCATAATAGGCCGCGTGAACGGGAGCCGCAGGGTCCTGCTCGTCTACCCGCGCATCACCTCAGGATGGCAGGCGCAGCCGCGGGTGGAACTCCCGATGGGGCCCCTCTGTCTGGCCGCCCCGCTGCGGCGGCGGGGATACGAGGTGCGGATCCTCGACCAGCGAGTGGAGCCGGACTGGCGCGCCATCCTGCGGCAGGAGCTCGAGAAGCGCCCCGTCTGCGTCGGGGTGTCCTCCATGACCGGCCCGCAGATCCGGCACGCGCTCGAGGTCTCGCGGATCGCGAAAGCACACGGGGCCGCGCCGGTCGTGTGGGGCGGCATTCATCCCACGATCCTCCCCGCGCAGACACTGGAGAACGAGTCCATCGACATTGTCGTGCAGGGTGAAGGGGAGGAGTCGTTCCCCGAACTGGTGGACGCGATCGACGAGGGGCGGTCTCTTCGCGGCGTCAGGGGCATCTGGTTCAAGGAGGACGGCAGGATTCTGCACACGGAGAAGCGGCCCCACACCGTCCTCGGCGAGCAGCCGCCTCTCGACTACGACCTGATCGACTTGAAGAAGTACCTGCGGATCATCTCGGGCGTCGGCCACCTGAACGTCCTGACCAGCCGCGGCTGCACGCGTGCCTGCACGTTCTGCTTCACGGCGGCCGCCGGCAGCAAGCGCTGGAGAGCGATGGACGCGGACCTGGCCGTGGATCGGATCGCGTCGATGGTCCGCACTTGCGGAGTCCGGGGCGTGACGTTCATCGACAACGATTTCTTCGCGGACAGGGACCGGGGGCGCAGAATCCTGCAGGGCCTGATACGGGAGGACCTGGGCCTGCGGGTGTCCAAGATCGCCATCCCGCCCGACACGCTGCTCTCGATGCACGAAGACGACCTCGCGCTGCTGGCGGAGGCGGGATGCCGGCGGCTCACAATCGCGATCGAGTCGGGCTCGCCGCGCATGCAGGACCTGCTGAACAAGCGGACGGACCTGCAGGCCATTCGCGCGCTCAACCGGCGGCTGCGGGGCTCTCCGCTCGTTCCGCACTACCTGTTCATGATCGGGCTGCCCACCGAGACACGGGAGGACCTGGCCGCCTCCGTGTCGCTCGCGCTCGAGCTGCTCGAGGACAATCCCGAGGGGAATGCGTTCTTCAACATCTACACCCCGTTTCCCGGGACCAGGCTCTTCGACGTCGCGGTGCGGCACGGCCTGCGGGTGCCGGAGCGTCTCGAAGACTGGGCGGCGTCCGATTACCGCAACCCCACACAGGGCGCGCCCTGGTTGTCGGCAGACATGCGCGGCCTCGTCGAGATGCTGGATTTCTGCGCGTTCTTTGTCGGGGAGCAGAGCGGCCTCCAGTCGAGCGACAACACGAATCCTCTCGTGCGGCTCCTGTGCCGGAGCTATGCCCCGGTGGCGAGAACACGGATGAGGCACCTCTGGGCCGGCTTCCCAGCCGAGATCAGGCTTGCGCGGCTTGCCGGGCTGTACGCCAGACAGGACTGAGACTGACGGGCCGGGGCACCCGGACCGGATACAATCGTCGGATGGCCGAAGAACTCGTGCTGACGTTTCCCCGCCGCCTCCTGGACGAGATTGGCGCGTTCCAGGGGCTGTGCACGGACATCGGCGCGTACGTGCCGCGCATTCTCGAGGCTCAGAACACGAAGTACGTGCCGCGGTCGCTGGCGGAAGACGACCCGTCGCTCAAGCAGATCATCCCGTACGTCCTGGTCCGCCGGGGAGACACGCTGCTGCACTACGTCCGCGGCAAGGGCTCGGGCGAGAAGCGCCTCGTGGCGAAAGGCTCGATCGGGATCGGCGGCCACATCAATCATCGCGACGAAGACCTGTTCGGCGCCGGCACCGACTATTACGAGCTGGCCGTCCAGCGCGAGCTGCACGAGGAGCTGCTCATCGACGCCGACCTCACCACGCGCGTCGTCGCGCTCATCAACGACGACTCCACACCGGTGGGCCAGGTGCACTTCGGCGTCGTGCACGTGTGCGAACTCGGCGGCGAGCACGTGTCGCGCGGGGAGCCGTGCATTACCGAGTTGCGCTTCCTGACGCTGGACCAGCTCGCGGAGCGCCGCGACGCGATGGAGACGTGGTCGCAGCTCGCGCTCGACTTCGTGCTCGCGAACCCGGGCGCGGCCGGCCTCGACGCGCCGCGCCCCTGAGAGAGAGGTCCTGGCCACGATGCCCGGCAAGACGATTCGGCAGGCGATGGTGAAGTGGGCCTTCCGGGGCGCGGTCCTGCTGCTGCTCGTGGCGGCGGGCGCGGCCGCCGGCGTGCTGTACGGCTGGACGCAGGTCGCGCGGGGCCTCCCGGCGCTCCAGGGATGGCACACCGAGGCCCCGGCCTCGGAATTCCGCGCCTCCGACGCGCAGCCGGGCTACGACTTCGAGGCGTATCGCCGGCAGGAGTCGCGGGTCTTCGACGAGCTTGACCACCTGGTCAGCGGCCCCTGGGCCGGTGAAGCGCGAGGCCGATTCAACCGGTTCAGCGCCGCGTCCGTCTGTAATCCAGCCACGCTCTTCGACACGAACTGGAACCGTACCTTCGTGCTCGAGCCGCCCGCGCCCGCCGGCGGCGCGCTGCTCATCCACGGGCTGAGCGACGCGCCCTACTCGCTGCGGGCCGTCGCCGAGCGGCTGCGCGCCGAAGGCTTCACCGTCATCGGCCTGCGGGTGCCGGGCCACGGCACGAGCCCCGCCGCCCTGGCGGCCGCATCGCTCGAGGACTGGACCGCCGCCGTTCGCGTGGCGGCGGTCGGGTTGCGCAGCCGCATTCCCGCCGGCGCGCCGCTGGTCATCGTCGGCTACTCGAACGGCGGCGCCCTGGGCGTGAACTACGCGCTGGAATCGCTCGCGGACGCCTCGCTGCCGCGGCCGCAGGCCATCGTGCTGTTCTCCCCGATGATCGGCATCACGCCGATGGCGACGGTCACGTGGCTCCATCGCCCCATCGCGGCGCTCTCCGGCGAGCCGCGCGCGGACTGGGCATCGCTCGACGCCGAGGTCGATCCCTTCAAGTACGGCGCCTGGCCCATGAACGCCAGCGTGCAGGCATGGCAGATGACCCGTCAGGTCGATCGGGGCCTGGCCGAGACGGCTCGCGCGGGCCGCTCGGCCGAACTGCCGCCGATCCTGGCGTTCCAGTCGGCCGTCGACTCCACCGTCATCACGCCGAGCCTCGTCACGGCGCTGTTCGACCGCGTCGCGCCGAACGGCAGCGAACTGGTGCTCTTCGACGTGAATCGCGCGGCCTGGCTGGACAACCTGATCAGCCTGGACTTCGAGCAGCGCATCGTGCCCGTGCTGCGGCAGAGCCGGGCACCGTTCACGCTCACGCTCATCACGAACGAGAACGGCGAGTCACTGCAGGTGGTGGCGAGGACGCGCCGCGGCGACGGGTGGAGCCAGGTGCCGCTGGGCACGTCCTGGCCGCCAGGCGTCTTCTCGCTCTCCCATGTCGCGCTGCCGTTCCGGCCCGACGACCCGTTGTACGGCACCGCCGAGGCGACCCGCCAGACCGGGCTTCCGCTCGGGTCGCTCACCGCGCGCGGCGAGAGCGGCGTGCTGAGAATCTCGGACGGCACGCGGCTCCGGCTCCGGCACAACCCCTTCTACGAGTACACCGAGCACCACGCCATCGAGTGGCTGCGCCAGGCGCTGAACCTCAAGCGCCCGTAAGCTCGGCCTCTTCGTTGCCGAGGCCGTACTGCGCCCGGGCGACCGCCAGGCCGACGGCGGGCGGATAGGCCTGGTCGGCCTTCATGCGCGGCTCCACGTATTCGATCACCTCGAAGAGCAGGCGGTTGGCCTCGACGTACTCGAGCCCGGCGAGCTTCTGGATGTACCGCGTGGCGCGGTCGATGAGCTTCAGGTTGCTCGGCACGAGCCAGACCATGTAGTTGCCCATCACGCGGCCGAGGCGGACCATCGTGCAGGTGGAGAGCGCGTTGAGCAGCATCTTCAGGCCGGCGCGGGCGACCCCGTCGAGGAGGAAGTCCGAATCCGGGACGCTGGCGGCCACGGTGAGGCAGCCCGGCACGAGACGGCCCGTGCGAAGCGGCGCCAGGGCGGCGTCGGCCCCGACGGCGATGATGGCGATGCGCGCGCCGGCCCGGCGGGCCTCCTCGAGCCGCGCGCGGTGGAACGCGTCCGGCGAACCGAGAGCGGCCACCTCGGCGCCGGCCACGATGGCGGCGGCGGTGTCGCCAGGGCCGAGGCGGCGGACGGGGAGGCCGTCCATCCCCACCTTGAAGCGCATCAGCTCGCGGCAGCTGATCTTGCGGACCGTGTCGAGCGTGCGCTCGAGCGCGCCCGGCGCGACCAGCGCGCGGATCGAGGCCTCGCTCCACTCGACGCACGCCGGGCGCCGCCTGATGAGGCGCTCCCACGCGGCGGGCGTTGCCTCGTCGGGCACGAACAGGAACGCCCACGACTCGGATGCCGCCGCGTCGTCGAACTTGCGGAACGGCGGCGTGCAGTAGGTCGGCGAACGCTCGGTCGTGTCGGTGAGGATGTCGATCCCGAAGCGGTCGGCGTAGTAGTTGTGCTTGCGGCCGGACCGGTAGGTCGCTTCCTCCATCTGCACGACGGCGGCGAGCGCATCGAGGAGCGCCGGGGCCTTGAGCCGGGCGAGCATCTCCTCGAGCTGCGCCTGGAACCGCTCCGGCACGCCCGCCGGATCGAGCGCGCACGGGCCGCCGGGCTCGAGTTCCGAGAGGAGATCGCGCAGCACCATCTCCATGACCGTGAGCATCACCGCGAGCTGGATCGTCGTGGCCTGCATGCGCGTGGAGCCGGTGATGGCCATCGGGCCGGTGGTGAGGTTGATCTTCTCGATGCGCGGGTCCTCAATCACCTCGCGGCTGCGCTCGACGTGCGCGCAGAGAATGTCGTCGGGGTTGTTGTAGACGAAGTACACCTTCGCGCCCGACTCGACGCCCTGCCAGGCCGTGCCGATGACAAACGACGTCTCGCCGCCCTCGGTGATGGCGAAGACCGCGTCGCCGGATGCGACGCCGAGATCGCCAATCTGCTTGCGGCCGAACGCCGTGAAGTCCTCGAACCCCTCGACCGCCTTGATGAGCGCGAAGTCGCCGCCGGCCATCACGCTGAACGCGCGGTCCTCCCACGCCTCGGGGGGCGGCGCGCACGCAAGGCCGCGGGCCCGCTGGCGCTGCCAGAAGTCGCGCCAGATCGACACGAGCTGGATGCTGAGCCGGCCGGTCGATCCGCAGCCGGTGAAGAAGATCCGCCCGCCCCGCCTGAGGCGGCCGGCCAGCTCCGCGGCGATGCCCGCCGCGCGGCCCGACGCGACAAACGCCCGGAACGCGCGGAGCACGTCGTCGTCCACGTCGAAGAGCAGGCGGAGCGCGGCCGCCGTGTCGCGGGCCGCCGTGTCGCTCAGGTCCGCCGTCACCGGGTGCGACCCCTCGGTGACGAGGTCGCCGAGCCTGAACTGGCTGGCGATGCGCAGGAAGTCGTCGGAACGGGCGTCGGACGTGGCACTCATGGCGGTCTAGCGCTTCCATGTGGGGGTCGAGGCTCTTCAACCTCGACGCTGTGGCCTGCCGAGACGTTAGCACAGCGGGGACCGGCCCGCCACGCCGCCCGGCTCGCCCGGCGCGCGGGCGGGCGCGAAGCTCTTGCGGGCCGTCGGACAATCGTGGGGTAAGATGCGCAATCGCAGGGAGGTACATAGATGGAACGCGCAGCGAACAGGATGACGGCGGCCGTCGCGTTGATGGCGGTCTTCGGGCTCGGCATCGCTTTCGTCATCGTCGGGGCGATCTCGGTGGAGTACGCGAAGGCCCTCCAGATTGCCAATATCGGCGACCTCACGCTCGCGCTGTTCCTCACGAGCGCCATCGTGCAGCTGGTCATCGGACCGCTGGTGGACCGGTTCGGCTACAGGCCCCTGGCCATCGCGGGGTTCCTGGTCTCCGCCCTGAGCATGTTCCTGCTGGCCGTGGCGACCGGGTTCCAGATGGCCCTGGTCGCGTGCATCCTGCTCGGCGTGGGCGCGATGTGCATGAACACCGTGGGGAACACGCTCATCCCCGTCGTGCTCTTTGGCGGGGCCGATCCGGCGCGCGCGTCGAACTTCGGGAACGCCTTCTTCGGCCTCGGCCTCGTCGTGACGCCGCTGCTGTTCTCGGTGGTCACCTACAAGCCGGGGCTCTTCGTGCTGGGTGCCGTGTTCCTGGCTTTCCTGCTGGTGGTGTTCGGCACGCGGTTCCCGCGGGCGGCGAGCGGGTATCAGTTCTCCATGGCGGTCAAGCTGCTCGGGAACCCCGTGGTGCTGGTCGCCGCGCTGGCGCTGTTCTGCTACGTCTCGCTCGAGGCGAGCCTGAACACGTGGAGCAAGCCCTACATGACCGAAATGTTCGGCGGCGACCAGAACCCGAACGCCGTGGCCAACGCCGGCCTCGTCCTCAGCCTGTTCGGCGTCGCGATGATGGCCGGGCGGTTCCTGACGTCGATGGTGAAGAACCTGACGCAGATCGGCGTGCGCCTCATCGCCGTGATGGCGCTGGTGGCCGCAGGCGCCATCCTGACCATGATCCTGACAACCAGCCCCGCGCTGGCGGTCGTGGCGGTGGTGCTCACCGGGCTGGCGTTCGCGCCCATCTTCCCGACCATCGTCGGTGTCACCTTCGCGAAGTTCGAGCCGAAGCTCTACGGCAGCATCTTCGGCATCATCTTCTCCGTCGGGCTGCTCGGCGCCACCTTCGTGCCGAAGATCGTGGGGAACCTGAGCAGGGGCGCGACGATCCAGCAGAGCCTGTACATCGTGTTCGCAATGGCCGTGGCGCTGTTCGTGATCGCGATGTTCCTCGGGTCCGGATCGCGAAAGAGCGGGACGGCCAGGTAGGCCTTCAGCGTCGGAGCGGCATCATGGAATCCACGTCGCTCAAGTACGGGTTCGTCGGCGCCGGTTTCATCGCACGCTTCCAGCTGGCCGCCATCAGGCAGCTCCGCGGCATCGACGTGGTCGGGGTGACGGCGCCGCAGGGCGCCCCCGAACTCGCGTCGATGGCGCGCGCCTGGGGGGTCGGGGACGCCGCCGTCTACGGGAGCGTGGCCGAGATGGCCAGCGACGTCGATGTGGTCGCCATCTTCGCGCCCAACTTCGCGCGCGTCGCCGTCATGGAAGAGATCGCGCAGGCCGTCAGGGCGGGGGCCGCGTTGAAGGGCGTGATCTGCGAGAAGCCGCTCGGCCGCAACGTGGCCGAGGCGCGGCGCCTGGTCGAGCTGGCTGACGCGGCCGGGCTGAGGACCGCGTACTTCGAGAACCAGATCTTCATGAAGCTCGTCCGCGCCGCGCTCGACCAACTCGAGCCGATCCAGAGGCGGATGGGCCCGCTGTCGCTCTCCCGGTCCGCGGAGGAGCACGGCGGCCCGCACGAGGGCTGGTTCTGGGATCCCACCCGCCAGGGAGGCGGCGTGCTCTGCGACATGGGGTGCCACAGCATCGCGGTCGGGTGGCACGCCCTGACGCCCATCGGCAAGCCGCTCACGTTCCTCGTGCCGCAGGAGGTCAACGCGGACGTCGCGCTCCTCAAGTGGGGACTGCCGCAGTGGCGCGAGAAGCTGCTGAAGGACCGGGGCGTCGACTACGCCAGGACACCGGCAGAGGATTTCGCGACCGGGATGATCACGTACCGGAACCCGGAAACCGGCCAGCGCGTGAAAGCGCAGTTCACCAACTCGTGGATGTTCGAGAAGCAGGGCCTCCGGCTGTTCATGGACGGGATGGGGCCCGGCTACGCGTTCGAAGTGAACACGCTGCTCGCCCCGCTCAACATCTTCATCGGCGACGCGGCGGCGGAGGCCGTCAAGGATGCCGAGGCGGCGCTCGAGAAGGCGACCGCCTCGCGCGGCCTGCTCGCCGTCCAGTACAACGAGCCGGACCTGTACGGCTACACGGACGAGAACGCCGACGCGCTGGACGCGTTCCGCGGCGGGCGCGACGGCCTGCTGCCGTGGAGCTACGGGCTGGAGATCACGCGGCTCGTGATGGCCGCCTACATGTCGGCCGAGAAGAAGCGGGTCGTGGACCTGACGGACCCCGCGACCCGGCGCGAGCTGGAGGCGTACGTGCCGCTCATCCAGCAGGGC
>Ga0105097_10001264_pt1 | contig 12054 bp, 12 predicted proteins | sample PPLLak12cMay2015_FD_87035 | JGI IMG/M metagenome (GOLD analysis project Ga0105097, IMG submission 87035) | Freshwater sediment microbial communities from Prairie Pothole Lake near Jamestown, North Dakota, USA - PPLs Lake P7 Core (1) Depth... | ecosystem: Environmental > Aquatic > Freshwater >... | reverse complement strand
TGGTACATGCTGAAAAAAATAAAGCTTCATTTTTATTCGCTTTTTATCATTGTAAGGAGCATTTTAAATTTCTCACTGGCGTAAACAGCATGAGGTATATTGGCGGGCATGATGATGGATTGTCCCTCAGTTAATTCAAATGGATTTCCACCAATTGTAACTCGGCCCTTGCCTTCCAGTATCTGAATCATTGCATCGAAAGGCGCTGAGTGTTCGCTCAGTTGCTGATCTTTATCAAAAGCAAAAAGCGAAACGTTTCCTTTTTCTTTTTGTAAAACCCTTTTACTGACAATGCCCTCTGCAGAATATTCTACTTTATTTGTGAAGTCCATCACTGCTGAATGACCAAATTCCTTTGTTTCCATAATATTTATTTTAAAATTTATAAAATGTTTTCCGATAAAATATCTCCCTTGATTCCAATAACCATTTCTTTCAATTCAATTTTTCTGTCTGAATTACCTACCGCCTTTCTTGCAATCTGAACCAATCCGCCACAGCAAGGCACCTCCATACGTATGATGGTTAGTGAATTAATATTCGACTGATCAATCATGGTGGTAATTTTCGCAACATAACTCTCAAGATTTGAATCGAGTTTCGGGCAGGCAATCGCCAGGGTCTTGTCTTTTAGAAATTTCCTGTGAAAATCTCCGACGGAATAAGCCACACAATCAGCAACCAGCATCACATCTGCATTCCTGAAATAGCTTGCCTGGGGATTCAATAAATGCAACTGAACCGGCCATTGACGCAATTCCGATTTAACTTCGAATAATTGAGATTTCCCTGCTTCCTCAACTTTTTCCATATCGATATCAAAAACCATGGCTTTCGAACCCGGGCAACCACCACTATGCCCGGAATGCGGAATTCCTGACTGGGATTTTGATCCGAAGAGTTCATTTACTATATCTTTAACATTAGTTTCTTTTTCCTCAAATTCAGATAAATCAATTTTAACATTCAGTTCTTTAAGGACCGCTATTCCCTGTTTTAAATACTCCATTTCTCCATGATCTTTCAAATGACGAAGATGAGCGATAATGGTATTCTCACCTTTGCTCACCATGATCTCCATTACCTTCCTTTCGTCGTAAGGTTCAGCTTCTCTTTGCACAATCGAAATAGCTCCTTCTGGACAATGGCCAATACAAGCTCCCAAACCATCGCAAAACAGATCGCTGATCAGTCGCGCTTTATCATCTATAATCTGCAATGCTCCTTCATGGCAGTTGGGAACACACAATCCGCAACCGTTGCATTTTTCCTCATCTATTAAAACGATGTCTCTTGTCATTTTTAGGACTTTAAATTAAAATCTGATATGGTTTTACTTTTTAGATAACTTACAAAATCGGTTGTAAATTTTTTCGGCTGATCACCAAACAGACAGTTGCTGAAATAACAGTTCCCGCAGGTTATTGTACATTGAAAAACTTCGATGCGTCCTTCAATAACTTCAAGAACTTCAAATAAAGTAACATTCCGGCTGTTTGGATTTAAAACAAATCCTCCGTTTGGACCTCTCTCAGAACTCAAATAATTATTCCTGACCAGAATGTTCATGATTTTGGCGAGATGATTCCTTGAGAACTTGGTCTTCTCTGCCAGTGCATTTACATTGAGCCTCTCTTCGCTGTTGCCAATAATTGCGAGTGAATGCAAAGCTATTGTTGCAGCTTCAGATAAATTAAAGAGAGTATTCATTTGTTATTATATATTTAAGTATTTCAATACGCAAATGTAGATATAATTTTATTACTAACAAGAAAAAAGTAAAATTTTTTTATCAACAACTTTTGGGAAAAAAGAAAAGGTTGTCAAAACCTGAGTAATGACAACCCTTTTAAATTATTATCTAAATAAACTTATTTTCCTCCGGGTGCTGTATGCTGCATTAAGTAATTGGTCATAAGTGTGTAAAGGTGCATGGTGGCTCCTTCAGCTTCGTAAATTCCGTGTGAGCAATTGGGATAAGGCATCATCTGGAATTGCTTATTGTATTTGATGAGTTCAAGAATCAAAGCCTCGGCATTCTGGTAATGAACATTGTCATCAGCGGTTCCATGAACCAGCAATAGATTTCCTTGCAAATTTTTAGCAAATGTTATCGGTGAGGCTTGGGTGTAATCTTCCATGTTTTCTTGAGGCAGTCCCATATAGCGTTCCGTGTAGATGTTGTCGTAATATAGTTGGTTTGAAACTGCGGCAACTGCCATTCCGGTTTTATAAATTTCAGGATAGCGGAATAAAAGGTTCAGGGTCATGGAGCCTCCCCCGCTCCAACCCCAGACAGCAATGCGTTCAGGATCGATGAAATTCCACTTCATTATCTCTTTGCTAGCCATTGCCTGGTCATGCGAGTTTAATACGCCAATCTTTTTGTAAATGGATTTGCGCCATTCCCGGCCTTTCAAACAAGGTGTTCCGCGGTTATCCATGGTCATTACGATGTAACCCTTTTGGGCAAGCATCTGGTGCCACATATCTCCCCAGGAATCAACGGCAGTTTGTCCCCATGGCTCACCATAAAGGTCAAATAAAACGGGATATTTTTTATTTGGGTCAAAATCGGGCGGTTTGATCATGTAGCCATCCATTTCAATTCCGTCCTCTGTTTTCACTTTAAAAAACTCCGTGGTACCAAGTGCAAGAGTTGCCATTTTTTTATTGAAGGCTTCATTTTTCACCAGATTTTTTATTGTATTGTGCTTTGGGAGACCCAGCAAATCAGAAGTGCGGGGATTGGCGTGACTGGTATTTGTGTGCACAGCAAACGCCATTCCGGGTGCAAAATCATAAAGGTTCAGACCTGAGAAAGCATCTGGGGTAATCCTTGTTAATTTATCAGAACCCTTTAAATCGGCGCGGTAAAGATATCTCTGAGTTGAATTATCAGGGGAAGCATTAAAGTAAACAAATCCTTTCTTTTCATCAATCCCGTATAAAGCCGCAACATCATAATTCCCGGGAGTCAATAAAACTTCATTTTCACTTTCAATTGATTTTCTATAAAGATGCCTCCAACCATCTTTTTCACTAAACCAGATAAATTCAGTTTCATTTTTAAGAAAATCCACTTCGCCCATTCCGCGGCGGGTCTGCGCCAGATCAGGATGGTCAATATCAATCCATGCTTCGTCTTTTTCTGAGTAAACATTTTTCAGATTACCAGTCATCACATCATAAACCCACAATATCACCTCATTTTGTTTACGATTGATTTGACGGATAAAGAGCTTGTTTGAATTTCCGATCCACTGCATGCGTGGAATGTAATTTTGCCTTGGATCACCGGGAATTGAAATCCAGATTATTTTACCGGTTTTCAAATCTATGTATCCAACTTTGGCTGATGAAGGCGGCTCGCCAACTTTCGGGTATTGCACCGGAATGGTATAACTATAGATCGAATCGGTGTTGTTAATCATCAGGAAGTTTTTTGTACCTGTGGCGTCCAGTTGCCAGAAAGCAATATAATTGCCGTCATGGTTCCACCTGAAACCGTCGCGGCAGGAAAATTCCTCTTCATAAACCCAGTCGAAGGTGCCGTTGATAATATCATCTGTTCCGTCAAAGGTAAATTGGGTGATCTTCATGCTTTCGAGGTTTTGCATATAAACATTATGCTTGCTGACGAAAGCTACGTTTTTACCGTCGCTGCTGAACTTGGCAAACATCAGGGAGGATTCCGGAAGGCCTTCACCCAATTGAAAAAGCTTTTCGGTAGTCAGGTCATAAACCCAATAATCGCCTCGAGTGTTTGCTCTCCAAACCCTTTTTGTATTTGCAAAGAGAAGAAGCTTGGTAAGATCCTCCGACCAGGTGTAACCTGCAAACCTCAGGGGCTTGTCACTGCCTTCGGGGATAAATTTTTTTGCATTAACCAGAATACTTTTATCTCCAGAGAGGGTGTTATACTTAACGATATCTCTTCCGCCCATCACTGAGTCAGACTTTTCGAGTATTGTATAAAAATCACCGTTTCCAAGCCATTTTATCGGTGCTGAATATTCCTGCTGAAACTCCTCGGAATTAAAAATCCGGTCGAGGGTAAGTTTGGTAGAATCAATTGCCTGCTGAGCAAAACTTTGCAGTTGCAGCGAAGCTGCGATCAGCACAATCATTATTAAATAGAGTCTTTTCATAAATTCTAAGAATTATAAATTTGAACTGCAAATAACGGAAAAGAATGAATATGGCAAGTTGTATTTGATTAAAAAAGCCACTTTCCGGTTGTCCTTACAAAGTGAAATTAAATTTACTTTTATGGGCATAATTTTAAAATTCACATCATGAAGTATATATGGATCATTGCGCTTGCCGCTGTAATGGCTTGCTCTACGCCTGCAAAAAAAGCTCAGCAGGAAACCATCTTAGCACAGGAAGTTAAAAAGGAAACCCAGCGAACATGGCAAGCTTACCAGCAATATGCCTGGGGCTACGATGTTCTGCTGCCCATTAGCAAGAGCGCAGAAAATTGGTATGAAAAGCCATTGTACATTTCGCCCATCGATGCTTATAGCACATTAAAGGTTATGGGACTGGAAACTGAGGCTGCTCGTATTGAAAGATATGTTGCTGACAGCATCAGCTTCGATAAAGATATTTATGTAAAGGTTTTTGAGGTGAATATTCGGGTGCTGGGGGGTTTGCTTTCGATGTATCAATATACAGGCAACGAAAAGATATTGGCGCAGGCGAAGGATTTTGGAGACCGTCTATTGCCCGCTTTTGGTTCAGCCACAGGAATGCCTTACTATTGGGTGAACCTGAAAACAGGCGCTGTAAAAGGTGACACAATCAATGTTGCGGAAGCCGGAACTTATACCTTTGAAATGGGGATACTGAGCTACTACACCCAAAATCCGAAATATTACCAGGCAGCAAAGAAAGCAACAAAGGCAGTATTCGGGAGAAGATCAAAAATTGGATTGGTGGGCGAGGTGATCAGCGTGGAGACCGGTGAATGGATCGACAAGACAAGCCACATTTGCGCCTGCATTGATTCGTATTATGAATATCTGTATAAAACCTGGGTCATGTTTGGCGATCCGGAGATCAAAGCTATCTGGGATGAAAGCATTTTAACCGTGAACAAATATCTTCCTGAAGAAAAAGATTCCCTGCTATGGTACGGAAGGGTTAATATGGAAACTGGCGTAAAAACCAGCAGTGTGGTTACTCTATACGATGCATTCTTTCCTGCTGTGCTTTCCCTGTCAGGTGACGTGGAAAGGGCTGAGCGTTTCCAGGAAACCTGGGATTGGCTGTGGAATAAATATGGTTTGGAACCGATGGCATACGATTATTCAACTGACCAAATTACCCATCCGGTGTATGATCTGAACCCGGAGATCATTGAGTCGGCTTTTTATCTTTATCACTTTACCGGAAAGGAAATTTACCGTGACATGGCAAAGAAATATTGGGACGATATCAAAACGCATTGCCGCACCGATGTGGCTTTTACAGCCACCGAAAATGTGGAGACCAAAGAGAAGCGCGACTACATGGCCACATATTTCCTGGCAGAAACATTAAAGTATTTCTATCTTGTGTTTATGGATAACCCTGAAGTAAATCCCACCGACTATGTGTTCAGCACAGAGGCTCATAATTTTAAGAAAGAGGGCTTTATTCCGGAAGAAATTAAGAAACGTCTTGGAATTAAAGCAAACAAAGAGTAGCAGTAGCAGTAGCAGTAAGCAGTTGAAAAACTGAAAATTAATTATTCAGAAAACAAATCCTTAAATTTAAGGTTATATTGTAGTGAATGACAGCATGATTTGAATGATATGAAAACAATATTACATAAAGCAAATTCCAGAGGCCATGCCAATTTTGGCTGGCTCGACACATATTACTCCTTTAGTTTTGCTGACTATTACAATCCTGAACAAATGCACTTCGGCAAACTCAGGGTTTTAAATGATGATACAGTTGCTCCGGGAATGGGATTTGGAACCCATCCACATGACAACATGGAGATCATTACCATTGTCACACAAGGCGCCCTTGAACACAAAGACAGCATGGGAAACACGGGTGTAATCTGTGAAAACGAAATACAGGTTATGTCGGCAGGTACCGGAATCACCCATTCTGAATTCAACCATAGCAAAGATCATCACTTAAGACTTTTCCAAATATGGGTTTACGCAAATAAGCGAAATGTGGTGCCGCGTTACTGCCAGATAAAATTAAATCCAGAGGATCGAAAAAACAAATTGCAACAGGTTGTATCACCTTTTCCCGGTAAGGAAGGTGTCTGGATTTACCAGGAGGCATCTTTTTTTATGGGCAGCTTTGATAAAGGATCTGTGTTATCTTTTTCTTTGCAAAAAAAGAATAACGGGGTTTATGTTTTTATTATCGAAGGCAAAGCGATGGTTGAAGGACAGACTCTTGACCGGCGGGATGGCATGGGTATATCTGAAACAGATAAGATAACGATTACAACGGAGCAGGATACTGAAATACTGATTATGGAAGTTCCGATGGGCTAAACAAACAAGATCGAAGGTATCTGCGTATAATTGAAACGTTTATTAGAATGCACAAATGATGAAGAAAGAAAAGGAAACGGTGATATTGAATTTCAACCAGGAACTCAAGCAATTCGAGATCAAAGTTGACGGCCATGTCGCCAGGATTGAATACCATATTATGGATGACCGGATTTTTCTTGTGCATACGGAAGTGCCGGAAGAATTAAGCGGGCAGGGTATCGGAAGCCTGCTAGCGCAACAAACCCTGGATCAAATCGAGAAAATGAACCTAAAAGTAGTTCCTTACTGCCAGTTCATTGCAGCCTATATTCGTAAAAATTCACGATACCGCCGGTTGCTGGCGACGGGGATCAATATTGAATAGCAAAAAAACAACAATACCTTACCTTTAAAACTTCAAACTCACCCCTGCCATTAAATTGAATTTAGCCTGCGGAAAATAATTATTCATCTTTGTTTTTCATGTTTTTTTGCATATAGTCAGTCATTTCAACTTTATTAAATTCAATCTCACGGTTAATATGAACAACAATTATGTTCTTTTATTAACTTTGCATAAAATAAATTTGAAATGAATATTCAGGCTGAAAAATTGGAAATCATGAAAATGGTGCTCGATACTGAGAATCCATCAATACTTCAAAAAATTAAAAGTTTATTTATTAAGGAAAAAGATTTCTGGAATACTTTGACTGCCAATGAAAAGGAAGAAATCCAAAAAGGGATAGATGAGTTGGAAGGAGGTGAGATATATCCATACGAGGATGTCATGAAGAAGCACAGGAAATGAAAAGAAAAGTAGTTTTATCAAAAAGAGCGAAAACAAAGCTTGAAAATTTACTTCTTTTTCTTGAGACGGAATGGGCCATGTCAGTCAAAAATGAATTCATTGAAAAGTTAGACCATGCTTTACAAATTATCCAAAACAACCCGGAAAGTTCTCCAAAAACCTCTGCCCTGAAAGGCCTGCATAAATGTGTCGTCACCAAACAAAACACACTTTATTACCGCTATACAGTTTCGTCCATCGAAATAATCACAATTTTTGATTCAAGGCAAGATCCAAATAAACTCAAGAAAGAGTTTAAATAGTTATTTTTTCCCTGGATCGAATATTTAAATCTGGTTAACTAAAACTTCAAGCTCACCCCTGCCATTAAATTGAATTTTGCCTGCGGGAAATAACCATTCATTTCGTATTCAGTGTTGTCATAGTAATAAGGATAAACCCAGGCATTCGATTCGTATTCCACATTACAGATATTGTTCAGGCTGAGCATGAGATCGATTTGCCTGATTAAGCCAGTCTTTAGGGTGTAATAGAATTTTAAATCGTTTACAAAATAAGGATCGAGGCTGCGGCTTTTGGTTGATGTGTTATCAATGAATTGGCTTCCGACAAATTTCGACTGCAGACTAACTTGCAGAAGTTTTACCGGCTCCCAGGTAATATTACTGCTACCGATGATTTCTGGTGAAAATGAAATGTCAGTCGTTCCAAGTGTATCAACGTTTTGTTCAGGCCAGGTGTCCCAGTTATCGGTATAACCCACGAAATCGATGATCTTGTTACGACTCAGGGTCAGGTTCATATCCCATCTGAGTTGTTGAATAATTTGAATTCCTCCATTCAACTCTATTCCTGTTCGAAAACTGTTCGGTACATTGACCATGATAGGATCGCCGACATTGTTAATCTGTCCGGTAAGAACCAGTTGATCGCGATACCTCATATAGTAATAGTTGGCTTCAAGGCTGATTTTTTTGCTCTGATATTTATACCCAAGTTCGTAATCAATGAGTTGTTCAGCATTTATTTGCTGCCCCAGATCAGCATCCTTGTAAACCGAACGGTTTGGCTCACGATGGGCAACAGCAACCGAACCATAAAGGCTGCTGCTTTTGTTCAGGGTGAAATACACTCCACCTTTTGGATTAAAAAAAGTAAAGGAATGCTCCTGTGTCAGATCCCGAAGGTCATCATTTATTCCATCGATGGAATAATCAATATTTCGCATCTGCAGATCACCGTATAAATTCAGAAACTTGTTCAGCTGGTAATTGACTTTTGTAAAAACATTAAAATCGGTTTTTTTACCGGTATTTTCATACCAGAGCTTGTCAACAAAACTGTTGCTGCTGTGTTCAGCCCAGATGACATATCCATAATGATCCCCGCTATAAGAGTTCCAACCTCCTCCCAATGTTACATTGATCTTAATACGGGAGTAATTGAGCGCTACATTCAAACCGTAGAAATCATTGTCAAGCCACTTCTGGTTGATAAGGTTTGTATTGGAAATTGTATCTCCACCTATGATGACATCCTCAAAACCATAGTCGGCATATGATTCATCGTTTTTATAGCTCTCATAATAACCCTTTCCTTTGGTGTAGAACAAAGAAGAAGTAAGGTTCAGGTTTTTATTGAATTGCTCGACAAAATGCAGTTGGAAGTAATCCTGACGATAATTATCAGTTTGGTTATTATAATACCCGGTTATGTTTCCATTTTCGTCAACCATCTCTCCCGAAGGATTATAAGAACGGTTGGTTGAAAGACTATCCTTTGGTGTTCCGTTCCATGCCTGGTAAGTCTGTTCCCCTCCTGAAGTAACAATAGCTTTCAGAATTGTTTTCTCACCAAAATATCCTCCCGAAAAATAAAACGACTTCAGATCACTCCAGCCCCGGTCGATATATCCATCCGACTGAATGGCCGACAATCGTCCGTCGAATGCCCATTTGCCATTTACCAATCCCGAACCGAACCGGAGGGTATTTTTAAAAGTATTGAACGAACCAGCTGCACTGTTTAATTCAGCATAGGGATCCAAATTAAGGGAAGTGGTTTGTATGTTAATGCTTGCCCCAAAAGCAGCAGCGCCATTGGATGATGTTCCAACACCCCGCTGGATTTGGATATTATCAACCGAAGATGCAAGATCGGGAAGATCGACGAAGAAGACGTCCTGTGATTCCGGATCATTTACCGGAACGCCATTCATGGTTACATTGATCCTAGTGATGTCAGTTCCCCGTATCCTGATTCCTGTGTAACCCACACCTGCACCAGCGTCAGAAGTAGTGACAACCGAAGGTGTGATCTGGAGAATGAAAGGTAAATCCTGCCCAGTGTTTTGGCGAACGATTTCCTCGCCTTCAATTGTGGTATATGTTGAAGGCGATTTTTCCTGCACCCGCGTTGACTGAACGATGACCTCATCGCTCAGGATTGGGCTGTATTCAAGTGCAAAATCAATAGTTATACTTTCGATCACATCAACTTCCTGAACTAAGGATTTGTAACCAATAAAAGTAACTTTGAATTTGTATGAGCCTGGTTTTAATCCGGCTATACTGTATGTGCCATCATCAGATGAAGAAGTTGAAAACCGGGTTCCCTGAACTACGATGTTGGCTCCTGACAATGGATTCCCAATTTCTTTATCTGCTATTTTCCCGCTTACTGAAAACTGCGGATATACTACCCCGGGAAAGATTGCAAAGTATATTACAATACCTGCAAGCAATAAATGTTGTCGTTTCATGGCAATAATTGTTAATAATAACTTGACTCCAAGTCATCAAATAGGGAATTGCCATACTTTGTTTGAATTTTGTTTCCCTACGCCGGCATTACCCGGATCAGGTTACTGCTTAAAGATAACAAGCAAAGAGTATGTTCTCAGCCCGTCGTGACTATCAGATTAGGAATTTTTCAAATCGTAAATCGTAAATCTAAATTCCTAAATCATAAATCTTCCCGGGCACCCCTGTTTGAATCGACAATGCAAAGTTAAAAATAAACAGCCACAGATTACTTAGATTTTCACTGATTAAAATTAGATCTGTGAAAGGCTGTTTAAAATTTAGATTAACATTTGATTTTAAGTGTTTTATATTTTGTGGTTTTTTGTGTCTTTGAGATTTAGTGGCGGAAAAATTTAGCCACAAAAACTCTAAAACCTAAAGTTTCACTAAAAATTTATTACAAATTCAACCTTCTGCAATATTCATTAGTGCAAAATTTAAACAGTCTCTGAATCTGTGGCTAATATTTTCAAATCAAAAAATTCTGGCCAGAAATGGTATTCCAGTGTGGCCCTTGCCAGGTCAAAAACTTTCAATTGCGTTCGTTCAATGACTATAGAATCTGATGAGCAGATGATGCCTTCTGTTTGATTGATCAAATTCTTATCCACATTCGCTGAAACAATGATCTCTGGTTGCAGAACAAAATCAGACAAAGATTTATCCAGCTTTTCGCAGAAAATTTCAAACCCGGTAACCTGGCTATCGAAGTATAGCTTAACTCCACTTATTTCCGTTTTAGCCACGTAACCTATTACAACTTCCACAGCCCTGAATGGCAAAAGTGTTTCTATTGCCTTACCATGAGCCTCTGAAGCATCCCGTAAAAAGCCATCATTGCTGATAAAGACAACCCGGCCGTGCAGGTAGCTTCCAATGGTCAGCAGTTGGTTGAAAGCATCCAGGTGGAGAGTTTCATTTTTAAGTTCGCTTTCCTCTATAAGTTTTCCATGTCTCATTTCGGCTTTATCCTGCGTTGTAATTCCTCTGTAAAGCATGATCCTCTCAATACCGCTTAACTTATAGCGATCACCTACCAACTTTAGGATAGCTTTCTGCGGATATTTTTTGGATAAGAAAGATTCGTAATCCTTCACCGCATTTGGGAAATCTTCTGAATATGCAAACATAAAAGCAAATTTAAGAAACTTAAATTTACCGGAACCAATCAAAGAAGTCATCGTATTGAAGTATTACTGTTCAAGACAAACGATAGCTTATTGACTTCCACGATTTGAATTTAAAATATTATCTTTGAATAAATTTTTTGAATAAAATGAATGCAGATCTGATCATCAATAAAATTAAACATACCATTAATACTAATGATCCCAAAGCTGAAGCATTTCTTTTTGGATCGAGGGCGCGTGGCGATAACAGGCCTGATTCGGATTGGGATATTATTATCCTGATTGATTCTCAAAAAGTCACCAACGAAATTGAAGACAAATTCAGGGATGAGTTGTATGACATTGAACTTGATTCTGGTCAGATAATTTCAACATTTATTTATACCAAAGATTTCTGGGAAAAGAACCTTAGATACTCGCCACTTTACAAAAATGTCAGAAAAGAAGGTGTTCGTTTATGACAATTGACAATCTGGAAGATTATATTAAATACAGGTTTATTAGGGCCGAAGAATCACTTGATGACGCTTATATTCTGGCTCAGAACAATAAATGGAATACGGTTGCAAACAGGTTGTACTATTCTTGTTTCTATGCTGTTAGTGCATTATTACTGAAACACAACATTGAAACTAAAACTCACGAAGGAACCCGCACACAATTTGGATTACAGTTTATTAAACCAGGTTTAATAGATAAAAAATTCGGAAAATTGTATTCGAAACTTTTTGATTACAGGCAAAAAGGAGACTATGGAGACTTATATGATTTCGATAAAGAAACAATTGAACCGTTGATCGGTCCTGTAAAGGAAT
>Ga0105097_10001262_pt1 | contig 12057 bp, 16 predicted proteins | sample PPLLak12cMay2015_FD_87035 | JGI IMG/M metagenome (GOLD analysis project Ga0105097, IMG submission 87035) | Freshwater sediment microbial communities from Prairie Pothole Lake near Jamestown, North Dakota, USA - PPLs Lake P7 Core (1) Depth... | ecosystem: Environmental > Aquatic > Freshwater >... | reverse complement strand
GCCCATCCTGTCCATCGTGGCTTCGAAGTTAGAGGCATTAAGGGCCTTGCCTAATGCACTTAGGGCACCCTTAAGTTCCTTGAGGTCAGCACCATCGTAAACGACATTTATCTTGATTGTTGCTTCGTTGATAAGTCCTACAGCCACTATCGTTCACCACAAATAGAAAAAGGCCCAAATGAAACCACGCTTGTCACTGAGTAGATTGATGGCGAAAGTTTCACTTGGGCCTCCGTAAAGTTAGGATGTGTTAAAGGCATTGCGGTCGCCAGCCATGAAGGCATCAAAGAATGCCATCGTTCGGTGCGACTGGTCTAGTAAACCACCTTCGTCTGGTAGCACAGCAAATCCGGTGGTGAATGGGGCAATGACTTGAACAGTCCTGTCTTTACCTTTGTTCTGTTGGTAGACTACGACTTGTTGTTGTCTGCAAGATTGATATAAATCGTATAGATGCGCTAGTTCCCTTTCGTTTTGAAGGGTGTTCTTGACGTTGAACCCACTAGCGACGTTTTGCGATAGGTTCCTCGCTTTTGGTTAACTCCTGCTCAGTTGGAGACTGTACATTGAAGTGTTCCATGAGCGCAGCATCTATGATGGTTGCAGACTCTCTAGTCAGTTCTAGGTAGTTATCCTCCGTTACTGGGACTGGGTTGCCATTCTCATCCTTGACGGACCAGTCAACGACAAAGGCAGAAAAGACTGCCGTTGTGAAGTTGTCGGTGTCGCTTGGCGTCATATTCTGACCATCCCCGAAATTGGAGGGGAGAGCCTGTAGCAACTTGCTGAATTGCCTCTTTGAGATGTCTGGTCTGACATCTAGCCAGTCTTCGTCACCTAGTGTGAGTCTCTTTACGTCCTTGTTGATTAGCCTTAGTGCCATTTTATTTCTCCTGTCAGTCAGGTTAGTAGGGGAGAGGTTTCCCCCTCCCCCAGTTCTCTATAGAGATTATACGCTCGTGCTTTCGTTGTTGACCAACTTGATTGTGAAGATATCCGCAGCAGCGGGCTTCAAAATCGTGGCCTCAACAGCCTGCTCGATGAAACTACCAGCCTGTAGCGGAGCATTTACCATGTTCCACCTGACTCTAGGTAGAGTGATTTCTAGTGTTTCCTTGGACGTTCCAAGCGACGCGCCTTCCATGTGCAGGATGACTTCGAATTCTGTTTCCGCTAGGAACAGGTCGTAGTCTGCCGTGTCTTGGAAGTCCATCGTTGCTGAAAGGCCAACGTCGCGCATTCCGAATGCTGAACGGTAGTAACTTCTCGTCTTGCGTAGGGTTCCGACTCTCTCGATGTTGTTGCCCAATGAGAATGAGAAATTCTTGATGTTCGCAGCCCAAGCACCATTAACCTTGACGGATGCCCCGTTGAAGTGGAACGGAAGAGATGTGGCGTAAGACTCAGATGTCGTAGCGCCCTGCTTCTGCCTCGTTGTTCCCTCAAGTCCCCAAGATGCTGTAACGATTTCACCGAATGCTGCGCTGATTTCTAGGGTGTTGACCCTGAGTCCACCGTACCTCATGATGAGGATATCGGCAGCGGATGATTCGAATGAGAACGTCATAGACTCAGTAGAGCCCGGTGTGAACGTGGTCAAGTAGCCACCACCAGAGTATGCGCTTGTAGCAAGGGCACCATTGGCACCCGGTGTAGCACATGCGCTCTTTAGTAGCGGTCGGATTCCGTTAGGCGGAAGTTCCATTTCCATCGTTCCAGAAACAGCGTAAGGCGAAACCATAGCAATGCTTCGGTCGCGGCTTCCCCTGATTTGGTCTGGAGTGATGTAGTCATTCGTGCTGTCGAAACTGAACGAAGTGACTGGCAGGAAGATAGTTGGAGATGCTAGGTCGCCCTCGACTGTTTCGACGGCGTATCCCACGTAGCCAACATTAGATAGGCTATTTACCATTGTGTGTTATTCCTCGTGTTGGTACTGCCTTTCGACAGAAATATTAGTTACTGCCACCCTTACGAATGTTTGGTCACGTAGGTCTGGAACGTAACTTGTTGATAGGACGACTACGTTTCTAACGCCAGCAAGTCCATCAAGATTCCTTTTGCTCAATCTCCTTAACCTCTCCCTTAAGAGAGTGCTAGACTGCACTAACTGCCTAACACCAGCGGCTTCAGAAACCGTATAATCAAAATAGTCAGCAGCATTGATGACAATGCCTATCGCAATCTCTAGCCTTCTGACATCATAGCCAGCCCTTCCCAACGTGTCGGATACTGGGCTTTCACTTAGTGGAGATACGAATATGTACGGATATTCAGCGACTACGACTAATCCGGGGTCTTCGAACTTGACATCTGTCTGTATGTCCATGACTTGCACGAACTCATCAGTCGCCTTCAGTTCTTCTATCTCGCTGATTATCTTATCCATCACCTGTTCCATTAGACTTGCACCTTTCCTCTCTGGGTATTCGCATTCGGATTAATCATGAATGTTCTTCCGGTGTGCCTAGCAGAGCGAGATGAACTTGCCCAATGAGACATCACGCCATCGACATATGCATCTACCATCTTTGGTAGGCTGCGCTGAGGGATGTAGAAGAACGGCCTAGCGGGAAGGAAGAATTCCTTCTGTGACGCTACGTCGCTCATCTTTCCGCCAGAATGGTTCAGGGACTTTGGGCCAGTAAGCCTAGCGGAAAAGAATCCTCTTCCGATGCTAGCGGCCATGGTAGTACCCTTGCCATCGCTTGGTTGATAGTTCGCTCCGATTCTCCACTGAGCGAATACATCTGACGACATGAACTTAAGCCTTCCGCTCTGCTGGAGTATAGGGTGAGCCCGTGGGTATCCGCGAGTCTCCCTTAAGTCCTGAGTCATCATCGTGAGTGATTGCCATTTCCTGTTTCCGTAAGAGCCTTCACCCTTGAAGTTTGCCTGCAAGTCTGCGCCAAGAATCCTGACCGCACGAACCATCGGCTCTTGTTCATATACTGAATTGTCTAACTGGTTCACCCAGACTGCGAGCCTTAGGGCTTGAGTGACATCAGCCGTGAACGTAAGTAGTGGTATCGGCATTAGCCTATCCTTCTGCGTTTATATGCGTCAAGTAATTCGACTATCTGGTCGTCTAGGTCAGCGATGAGTTCTGTCTCAGTGAAATTCTGACCACCACGGAATAGGGGCTGTAGCATCTTGACTGTTTGTAGTGCAGTGGCGTGCTTAACTGGACCGGGGATGCTGGGATATCCGGCATCATAGTCAACAATCCAATACCTTGAGTCGAACGTATACCGACCTTGATTCAGCCACTCTATGATTCCAGCCTCATGCTCAATCCAGAATTCCTCCACGCCAAATGTCGTGGATGTCTGGGCTGCATTTGACAAGTATGCCGTGACATAGTTAACGGCTATCACTGGGTAATTCTTGAGTATCAATCTATTCCTATACTTACCACGTATCCTATCGACATAGTTTCCGGTGGCTAGCCTTCTGTCCATCCAGTCCTCTAGATGCTCAGACGCATACCCGATGACGATAGCCAGTTGGTCATCGCCAACCTTAGCCCATTGCTGCGCCGTGACTGGCAGTGGATATGACTTAAGTTCTGCTGGAGTTATATACCCTGCCATTTAGTACCTCGTTCGCCATCGTGGCGGCGACTTCTTAGACCGCTTGCGACCAAGCATCGTTCTCCTATTCCTGACCATCGACAGTTTCGCTTTGCCCCTCAATGAGATGATGGACCGTCTTTGCGCTATCCGAAACATCATCCGTTCGAACACTGACTTCTTCTTCGCTCGCGGACGACTCGACTTGATTTTCTGCTTCCGGCGTGGGACCGCTTGCTTCATAGGCATCGATGGCACTCTCCAGATTCTTTACTAAGTCATTTTCGAATGGTTCCCAAGTGAAGTCTTGCGCTCTCTTCAATCCGGCCTGCGCCATCCTTGCAAGTTCCTTTGGGTTCCTCTTGAGTTTGAGTATCATCTCTGCCATGCGGTCAACATCGACGTTGCCGTAGACGGTCCCAGACTTATGTACTTCCCAGTCCCTGACCGGGATACCCCTTCCGGCAGGAGAAGCGACTTCCCATCCGGCTGCATACTTCGTGACCATGACAGGAAGGCCACATGCCATGGCCTCTGCTATCGGTAGACCAAAGCCCTCGACCTGACTTGGGAGGACGAATAGGTCTGATGCGTTATACATCTCAACGAGTCCCGGCATCTCATAATTATCTGAGCGCACTGGTACTGATGAATTGAATTTCGCCATCATCGGATGAAAGAATACATCATCATGCACGCCGTACATCTTCGCAATCTCCATCAGGTTCCATCCCTCTAGCCAGTAATTCTGGAAGGGTACGGTATGAAGATACAGAAGCATGTCTTTCTGCTTGAAGACGAACTTGAGTTTAGCGAATGCCTCGATGAGTCGAGGAAGTTGCTTGCGCCTGACGTTCGTGGATACACAGGTGATGACGAACTTATCTTCCCAGTGCATCTTCTTTCTTACGTCGTCGCGGATGCCGGTGACGTTGAATATCTCGTGGTCAACGCCGTGGTAATACCAAGGGATGTCACGATTCAATTCACGCTTGACGACATCTGCTCCGTACTTGCTGACGGTAGCGGCTGGTAACGTCGTGAGGACATTGCGCCAATCCCTATTGGAAATCGGCTCTCCCTCTATCGGTGTGTAGATGAACGCTGGCATATCCGGCGTACCGTATGCCATCGCAGTGACGCTACCGGGGTCTGCCGTCATGTAGATGATATCAGGCTTGAAATCTTCTACTGAAGGTGTTATGATATTGATACCAAGCACGTCGTTCGATAGCGTTGGTATGTAGTGCTTGATGCCCATATCATCCTTAGGCATCTCTTTTGTCAGCCCTGCGACTGACGCTATCTCGTGACCCTCAGACTGTAGCCGCTTGACTACTCTTGCGTTGACTCGTCCGAACCCTGTTGATAGTGTCGGGCTGTCGCCCACTAGCATTACCTTCACTGCCTTCCTCCGCGCTCTTGGCTGTCTGTTCCTCTATGTATAGGTCTAGTTCTTGGAATGATGCGAGCCGCCTGCCATCAGGGGTATCTCGATACCCACGAAACAGAGCGGCCCGCAGTTGATTGACCTGTTCAACGGGAAGAGTCAGCAGTCCATCTCGCGCAATAGCGTGTCCATCATAGAAATATTCATACCTTAGAGGTACTGTATGGAGCATGTGCTTGAGTGTGACTGTCGTTTCCATTAGAAGAACTTCTCTCCCGTCAACTTGGACGCCTCGATAAGAGTCAATCCATCGACATATGGTGAAGCGACTACATAGTCGGAAGTGTATGGGCCACCGTGAGTGAACAAGGTTCCAGCATCCAACTTCGTCCTAACCTGTGCTTCCATATATGTTGCGTTTACTGGGGTGACGACATTTCCGCCAGTGTAGACCTTGCCCGTAATACGGTCGCCCGGTACTTCCTGTCCGTTCATCGTAGAGAATTGTGCATTCGTCTTCGCTGTCTTCTGGGAGTCATCGAGTGCCATACGTTCGTTTTGGTCTGTCTGTACAGCCATGCCAGTAGCACCTTCAGTGTACTTGGTGTGCTGTGCTGCTAGTTGTTCTACAACCTCAGCCTCTGTTAGAGTTGCCATTGTTCTACCTCAAGGTCGGGTGCTAGCGGTGAAACTAGCACCCATGCCCTTACTATTATACGATTCCAGATGCTAGGGTGAAGTTCTTCAATAGTGAAGCCGCACCTTCCAACTTGAATCCGAAGTATCCCTTGATGAAGTAGTCAACGGAGTCCTTGGTCTTAGCCAACTCTTCGTAGGTCCAATCCTTGTGAACAAGGAGGGTCGCACGGTTGTTGTCAAAGAATAGGATTTGGTTATTGCTGTTGGCCCAGTGATTGTCAACAACGAACGGAAGTCCGTCGTAAGACATGACACGGAAGCCAGCCTGAATCTCCATAGGAGCCATAAACCTTTGCTGTGCCTGTAGGAGAGAGTTAATCATCCTTAGGACAGGGCGGGTCGTAACAGCCATTGTTGCGCCGGGGCCAACAACGCCGGTTCCACTGGATTCAGCAGCCATATCGATTGCCTTGTCGAGCATCAATAGGGTTAGGTATGCCCCGCCAGCATTGAGTACCTGTCCCGGTCCACCGGCTTCGGTGTATAGGGAAGAGTCAGTCTCAATCTGGTTGAGGATACCTTGGATGTTGTTCGCATTACCAGTAGCAGAGATGATGTCAGTTGACAACTGCTCTACGATGGCTTGCTGGTGGTCTTCGATGTCCTGACCAAGAGCATCAAACACGGAGCCTGCTGCCTCAATCATCGGACCTGTGACTTCACCACGGGTGTATAGGTATGAAACACTCTTGCTGATTTGTGCATACTCACCGTGAGTAGCAGCAGGGAGTGGTCCACCGTCTATGCTCCATACAGCCGTTGGCAAAGAAATCTTCTGCTTAATGAAGTATGTCTGTGATGCCCATGGCCTCTTCGATACTGCGTTGTACATGGTCGGAGACTTCGAAGCGAAATCCCTGATTGCTCCATCAACAACTTCAGGTAGAAGATATGCAGCAGCGGTGGAGGAAAGGTCTAAAGCCTTACGAATTTCCACGTATTGTTACCTCAGTTTATAATCTATCGAGTTCGTTGTGCCTTGCGGCCAAACCAACCCTTAATGCTTGACGTGGGTCGGAGCGAATGCTCTCTAGGATTTCCTCGTCGCGCTCGTTTTCACTCTTCATCAGAACACCCGGAAGTTGGACCTCAGGGATACGCTCTGCGAGTGCTTCTAGTTTAGCCGAGAATTCGGCAGTTGCTTCTGCGACTGCTGACTTCACCAACTCCGCATAGTCAGTGGCCGTCGCCTCTGACTCACTCTTGGAGATGTCTGTGCTGTCTTCAACTGAGGTTTCAGTTTCGCTAGTCTGCTCTGGCGTGCTTACTGCTTCCGCTACTGCGGTCTTGATAAGCGTAACGAAATCATCATTTGCCATGAGGCTCTTGACGAGTTCGTCTGATGGCGATGGAGCAGCCTGTACCGTATCATTCTCCGGTGCCGAGGATTCCGCTACCCCTGCTGCTACATCTGTGATGACTTCATTAGTTTCCATTATCTCTCCTACCGGCTCAGACTGGAGGGAATCTCCGTCTATAGCCTTTTGCAGAACAGTACCAAATGTTTGGTCTGATACTGGTCTTGTTGTGACGCTTATCTCCTTCGCGTAAACGCCGGGATGACGCCTTATCCTACCGCCACTGGTTTCAGTGTCATAGTAGAAACCAAGAGATGAGCCCCTTATCGAAAGCCCATACTTCTTTTTCTTTGATAGTTTCTTCCATAGATACTGGGCGGCAGGATTGTCCTCGTCCAGTCTTGCTTCTATAGAGAGGTCGTAATTGGGTAGCACGGTTGCCTTGTAAACAAGTCCGATATCTTCAGTGATATCGTCAACCCTGTGCTGATTCCTGAGAGGGATGGGGTCATTATTGATTTGGTCGGCAAGCATCTGGATGGCCTTAGGTGTTAAGGCGTCCTTTTCCTTGTCTACTCCGATTCCGGTGGCGACACCAGTGATGTACCAACCGTCCTCCATTTCATGCTCACTCTTCTCAAGAGGTATGATAAGTTTGAAATCTACATTATTGCTCATTCTGACTTACATCCGTAGCCTTCCTCTTAGAGAGTGGCTGTCTTACTTCTGCCTTAGGTGGAGCCTGCCCCGAAGAGCCGACACCGCCGTCAGATTGGACTGGCATCCCAGTTTCGGCCTGAGCCTCAGCCATAGCGGTGAAGTTCCTGACGAATATGATACCAGTTGGGGTCATGACGAAACACTCATCCCCACCCTCGATAGGTGCAAGGCCAAGCCTTTCTCGCTGGTTGTTGATTGACTCACGACCAGACTTGAGATTCTTGTCATCAACGTCTGCTTGTTCCTGAGTGCGTCTTGGGTCGCGGTCGTTGTGGTCGAAGATGACATCTGACCAACCGAAGATATCCAAGATGAGTTTGTTATTAATCTCTTCCTCAAGTACGACCTGTCGCGGCCATACTGATTCAGACTGGAACGAGTCATCGACTGACCTTGATACGGAACGGTTGGAGTTCTCGTGGACGCCAAGTTCTCAAGGTCAACCTCAAGGCACATGGCAATCTCTTGCCTGAGCAGCATCCTGCCCTGCAAGAATTCCATCTCCGCTGGAGTAGATACACTCTTCTCTACGTCTACGTCACCCTCGATTAAGAGCGGACGGTGCGCGTTCTGTGGGCCTGTGTAGTTCTCTTCAATCCACTGCCTATTCCTCTCAGCCTGCCCCTCGTTCGCCGTCTTGACGATGAAGATTGTGCCTGTCTGTGCAGAGTTCTTGAAGAAGGACTCGTTGTATTCCATCGCAAATATGTCTTGTGCGACGGCTCGCTGCAATGGATGCAGTGGTGATATTCCTTGGACATCGTTCTCCGGGTCGTCCAACTTGAAATGCAAGATGATTTCGTCGTCGTATGTCGTAGCAAGTTCTGTCCCAGTGGTTGGACCGTACTTCCACCTGACGACCATGCCGCCCCTCACTACTGGGGTCATGTATCTTGGATTAAGTCGCATCGCCTTCATCGGCGTGCGCGTTTCTGAAACACTCCTGACGATGAGCCAGAACGACTCACCATAGATATCCAAGTCTTTGTATGTCAACCTGATGAGTTGCTGTGCGCTTGAGCGCCGAAAGAACCTCTCAAGTATCCTAACCTTTCTGTCGTTTATCTCTGTCGCTGGCGTAACAGGCTTGAACCTGAATCCACCGGCTGATGCATACTGAGCCTTCTTATCGATGGCCGCTCTGACGACAGGGTGCTGGCGGTACATCTCATAATAGATAGCCGCCTGCTGCCTCTTGTCTGGCATCGGTATATCACCGATGATGCTTTCTCCACCAAGTAGCGCCCATCTGGACGTACCACCCGGTGGCGGAAGAGAGACTTGAGCCTTTTCCAGTTCTACTGAATCTTTAATGGACATCTTCGTCCCTCTTGAAACTAAAGTTCATCTTAACGCCACTACCGCTGCTGGTGTCTAGCGTTATCGACCAACTAGCGCGACCGATATTCGTATCGCCACACCTACCACTCATGACTGCCTTGCGGACTTCCTTGAGTGCGGTCTTGGATACTGGTGTCAATTCTGTCTTTGTGACAAGTCTGTCTAGGTCGCGTATCGTCATGTTATAAAGGCCACTTCACCGTGATGCCGCATCCCCTGCATGGACCCCAGACCATTCCGCCTTTATAGGAACGATACAGGTCGCGGTTCTTTATCGTGAGTATCGGCTCAGACGCAAACCTAGCATCTTCATCCACCTCATCGATATTGACTTCCTTGCCGAACAACGTGCCACATTGAGGACACTTGATATCTTTTTGCATGTTAAATCCCTCGCAGGGCTTTAGCCTCGTCACCAGATGCACACCATTCCTCAGCGAACCTTTCCCAGAGCGGCTTTGCCATTGCGTAACGCAACTGGAATGGGTACTGCTTGACGATGACATTGATATAGTCGATAGCATGTTGTGCAGTGACATTCGGCAAAGGACGCCTGTGGTTGTAATCAAACATGGTGTTCTCGACACTCGTCCACTTGGCCGACCTATCTGGAGACTCCTGTAGGGTGTCTCGTGCTTCCGTCGTCTTACTGAGAATGCGCTCCTTGACTTGCGTACTGTACATCGCTACCATCCTATCTTGTAGAATTTGACTGGACGCCAGCCTTCGCCGTAAAGCGCAAGCATGAGTGACCAGAAGTAGTCGTCTTTCTTCCCAGCGAATCTGTAGAAGTTGCTGTTCGTCTTTGTTCTCTTGATACCGTGTATCTGATTGAGCAATTCGGAGTGATTCGGGAATGACACAAGGCCAGTCTGTAAATCTCCCTTGAACTTGGTTGCCCAGTTCTCTTTCTTGAGGTTCGTGAAGGAGATGCCCTCCACCATGACTCCGGTACCGAAGCCCTCGTTGGATGCTCTTTCGTAGAACATCTGACCGGGGCCAGTCGCATCTATCGAAACGCGCCCTGCTCCGGTATCCCTCACCAATCTTCCCAGTGTTTGAAACTGGTCGCTGTAATCCTCTCGTGTCGCGTAACAGAACAGGACTCGTTTCTTATCTAGGCCATCTTCGACATAGTGGTCAACGACCGTGAATACAGTGGAGTCAATCTCTTTAGCGAGGTCCACTCCGATGCTGATATCACCCTTCGGTTCGAACCCCTTCGGGTATACCTTCCATATCGGTAGGTCGTCATCCTTGCAGGAAAGTATCAGTTCCCAAGTGAAGTATGACTCAGCCTCGTCTACGAACATACATTCGTATTCTGTCTGGAATGTGATGATGTCATCCCGCAACCCGCTGTGCAGGATTTCCTTCAACTTCTCAGAGCCGAACGCATCGACCCTTGTCATAGTGTCCATCTCAGGGGCTAGGGAGCAAGCCTCTTCGACTGCCTCATAGTTTCCGCCCCTGACCATGAATCGTGATTCCCACCACGGCACCTTGTGATGCGACCACTTCGGCTCATTCCAAAGTTCATGGTACAGTCCTGACTCTCCGAATGGAGTAGAGATGACCGTGACCCTTCCCTCGCCTCGCGTGATAGCGGGCAATCCGGCTTGATACAGCCGTGGGAATTCCTTGATGAATGCAGCCTCGTCATAGTACATGTCCTTCTTTCCGCCACGGATGGCCGATGTACCCGGCTTAGACGTGATGGCAGACGTGTGTGGTGGCATGTGGAATGCTAAGACATCCTCAGCATTCTTGTATTTGATTGGCTTGAAGCCAAACTTATCGAACTCCGCTGGTATCGATGAGTACAGCATGTCAGCGATACGCAACTTATCCGCCGCCTCTTCCTGAGTCGTGGATACGATGTTGGCATTGTAGTTATTACGAGTACATGCTGCGTGGCATGTCTCCAGTGCGAGGATTGTCGAGAAGCCTAACTGCCTAGCCTTATTCGTTATCCGATACGACGACTTGTCGTTCAGGAACCTCACTTGGAATGGCTCTAATCTCAACTAAGTCCCGTCCAACTCCGTCAGCGTTTCCGCCCACAGTGCGGGGCTCTGGGTTAGTAACGAAGTCAATTCTTGCGGCGTTAATGCCGCGTCGTGCAAAGATTTCAAGGATTGGTTTCGTGTCAGTATTTGTTGCTTCGTCATTCTTCTCCAACTTGTCTACGAACTGCATCATCTGAATCATGACTTTCAGGCGTTCGTTTAGGTCTTTATCGAATGGCTGGACACCTGACTGTGGTTGACCACCAATCTCATCGGCTAGGTCTGGGTCGAATGTAGGATTGACCTGTACTGGCTTTGACTCTTGGATGAGTCGCATCCAGATGGGCGGTCCCATCAACTTGAGAAGTATCTTCGCTTCGCTGAGTGTCGAGATGTTCTTTCCGGTGCGTATCGCAGCCTTCATCTCATCATAGTATTCGGCAGGAAGCAAGTCGCGCACGACACCAAGGAATTCATTAGCGAGTTCCTTCGGTATCAATGCCTTCGGCAGATTCCTGCTACCCTTTGGCCTTCCCCTAGCCCTTTCTGAATGAGTACCTGAGAGTTTGCTCTTGTTGGCGACACTCTTTGGCCCGCCCTCTGTGGGTCGTGGGGCGGCGATGTCTCGTCCTAATTCTGGCATTTCCTCTCCCTGTGATGTTCAACGTCGGCAGTCAGACCCACCGACGTTCAGGAAGCATCAGCGATTGCGGCTGGTGCTTGTGTTAAATGGGCTCAAGGCCCGCTAGATATACGCAGAAGAATTACTGATATCTGCCTTTACTAAAATCGTTCCATCCATAAGCGTGTACACGTTGCCGCCAGACGTGGTGTACTGCACATCCCACAACAAAATCGCTGGTGCGTACATACCATTCGTATCGTTTGGAGACAGCGTGATGGTAAACAAGCCGCTGGGGCCGTTGGTCACGACGATGCCGTTTCCGTTATACTTCTGGAACACGGCATCTGAGTCAGGCTGTCTGCTGCTTGATTTTGCAGTGAAGAACAGCGTACCAGTAGAGATG
>Ga0105097_10001261_pt1 | contig 12057 bp, 11 predicted proteins | sample PPLLak12cMay2015_FD_87035 | JGI IMG/M metagenome (GOLD analysis project Ga0105097, IMG submission 87035) | Freshwater sediment microbial communities from Prairie Pothole Lake near Jamestown, North Dakota, USA - PPLs Lake P7 Core (1) Depth... | ecosystem: Environmental > Aquatic > Freshwater >... | reverse complement strand
TGGCCAACGTGCTGGTGACGATGGCCATCGCACCGCTGCTCACCGCCATCGCCGCGCGCGTGGCGCTGGGCCACCGGCTGGCGCTGCGTACCTGGGGCGCCATCGTCGTCGCTGGCGCGGGCATCGCCTGGATGTACGGCAGCGAGCTCAGCGGCTCCGACCCGCGCCACTGGATCGGCACCGCGGTGGCGCTGTGCGTGCCCATTGCCGCTGCCGTGAACTGGACGCTGCTGCAGCATGTGCAGCATGCGGCCGGCGAGGACGCGCCGGACATGTTGGCGCCGGTGCTGCTGGGGGCCCTGCTGTCGGCCGCCGTGACGCTGCCCTTGTCGCTGCCGCTGGCGGCCAGCGCGCACGACCTGGCCCTGCTCGGCCTGCTGGGCGTGGTGCAACTGGCCATTCCCTGCCTGCTGGCGGTTCGCGTGGCCCAGGTGCTCAGCGCCCCCGAGGTCTCGCTGCTGGGGCTGCTGGAGGTGGTGTTCGGCGTGCTCTGGGTCTGGCTGGGCACGAACGAGGCGCCCTCCATGGCCGTGCTGGGCGGCGGCGCATTGGTACTGGGCGCACTGGCGGTCAACGAGGCGCTGGCGCTGCGGCGTGTTGCACGCGCGACTTGAGTTCCAGGGCGAGTGCTCAAACTACAGCCGAGTCATCCGGCTACCATCAGCCCAACTCATGGAGTGGAATATCGCCATGGCTGAACCGTCGACCGAACTTCGTCCGCCCAGCCCCTGGCTGATGCTGCTGGAGAGCCGCGCGCCTTGGGAATACGCCGCCACGTTGGCGGTGATGCCCTGGCTCAGCCGCGTGCCCCGCGGCGACGGCCATCCGGTGATCGTGTTTCCCGGACTGGGCGCGTCGGAACTGAGCACGCGCACGCTGCGCGGCTTTCTGGGCCAGCTGGGCTATGCCACCTACGACTGGGGCTTGGGCCGCAACCGACCTCGTGCAGGACTGTTCGAGAGCTGTCGCGAGCACATGCTGCAGGTCGCCGCGCGTCACGACCGCAAGGTCAGCCTGGTCGGCTGGAGCCTGGGTGGCGTGTATGCGCGCGAGCTGGCCAAGCAGTTGGAGCCACAGACCCGCTGCGTCATCACGCTGGGTTCGCCGTTCTCTGGCCATGTGCGTGCCACCAATGCGGCACGCGCCTACGAGCTATACAGCGGCAAACCGCTGCAGCAGGATCCGGTGCGCGCTGAACGGCTGCGTCGCGCGCCGTCGGTGCCCACCACATCGATCTACAGCAAGACCGACGGCGTGGTCGCTTGGCAGTGCAGCCTGAACGAGGACGCACCGCACACCGAGAACATCGAGATTCATGCCAGCCACCTGGGCCTGGGCGTCAACCCGCTGGCGCTGTATGCAGTGGCCGACCGACTGCGCCAGGACCCGGCCCACTGGCAGCGCTTCGATGCCCGGGCCGTGCCGCGCTGGCTGTTCCGCGGCGCAGCGCCGCAACACTCCAAGGCAGCTCACTGATGCAGATCATCGCCAACGGCCTGCAGATCGAGGTCGACATCCAGGGGCCGGAACACGGCGAACCGATCCTGCTGATCATGGGCCTGGGCATGCAGCTGATCGGCTGGCCCGACGAGCTCGTGCAGATGCTGGTGCAGCGGGGTTTTCGCGTCATTCGCCACGACAACCGCGACGTCGGCCTGAGCCAGGGCTTCGACCGGCATGGCGTGCCCAACGTGGTGGTCGAGGCGCTGCGGCACCGGCTGCGGCTGCGCGTGCGTGCGCCCTATCAGGTGGCCGACATGGCGGCCGATGCGCTGGGCGTGCTCGACGCACTGGGCATAGCGCATGCGCACATCTGCGGCGCCTCGATGGGCGGCATGATCGCGCAGCACATCGCGGCCAAGCATCCGCGGCGCGTCAAGAGCCTGACGCTGATTATGACCACCTCAGGCGCACGCAACCTGAAGCAGGCACACCCCCGGGTGCTGCGCGTGCTGATGTCTCGTCCGCAGAAGGCCGATGCACAGGCCTACATGGCGCATATGACCCATGTGCTGTCGGTGATCGGCAGCCCCAACTACCCGCCGGACCCACAACGCCTGAAGCAGCGCGCGATGGCCTCGTACTCGCGTGCCTACCGGCCGGCCGGGACGGCGCGGCAGTTGGTGGCGGTGGCGGCCGATGGCGACCGTTCGCCACTGCTGCACCGTATCGTCGCACCGACGCGCGTGATCCACGGTGAGGCCGATCCGCTGGTGCCGGTGCCGGCCGCACACGACCTGGTGAGCAAGATCCCCGGCGCGGTGGTCGACATCGTGCCCGGCATGGGCCACGACCTGCCGCTGCCGCTGCTGCCGCGCATTGCCGAGGGTATTGCCGCGAACGCCGCACGCAGCGCGGGCTGAAGCGCACTCAGGCGTTTGCCAGGCGGCGACGCACCAGCCACTTGCGCAGTTCCTCGGCGCACAGCACGCCGCTGGCCAGCAGCAGCAGCGGGCCGAGCATCTGACCGGGCAGCGGCACGGTGTGGAACAGCGCGTTCATCGGCGGCGCATAGACCACCAGCAGTTGCAGCAGCACGCTCAGGATCAGGCCGCCGAGCAGCTAGTGGTTCTTCAGCACGCCCAGGCGCAGCGCCGACTGCCTGCCGAACTGGCAGTTGAGTACGTTGAACCATTGGCACATGGCCAGCAACGTGAAGGTCTCGGTGCGCACCTGCTCGAGCGCGACGCCCTGGCCGATGCGCCAGGCATACCAGCCGAAGGTGACGCACACCGCGGCGCTGGCCATCAGCAGCACTCGCAGCAGCAGCGTGCCATCGAGCAGCCGGTCGTTGCGTGGCACGGGCGCTCGATGCATCTCGTCGCCGGCCGGCGGGTCCATCACCAGGTTCACCGTCAGCGTGCCTTCGGTGACGATGTTGATCCATAGGATCTGCACCGCCATGAACGGCAGCGGCAGGCCACCCAGCAGCGCCAGCATCAGCACCACCACCTCGTCGATCGAGGTGGCGAACAGGTACAGGATCAGCTTCTTCAGGTTGCCGTAGACCACGCGCCCCTGTTCGACCGCGCCGACGATGGTGGAGAAGTTGTCGTCGGTGATGACGATCTTGGCCGCACTCTTGGCCACCTCGGTGCCGGTGATGCCCATGGCCACGCCGACGTCGGCCCGGGCCAGCGCGGGCGCGTCGTTGACGCCGTCGCCGGTCATCGCCACCACCTCGCCGCGCGCCTGCAGCGCCTCGACGATGCGCAGTTTCTGCGCCGGCTGCACACGGGCGAACACGGCCACGTGGGGCAGCGCCTCGCTCAGCTCGGCTTCGCCCATGCGCTCGAGTTCGGTGCCATCGATGGCGCGATCGCCGTCGCGGGCGATGCCCAGTTCCCGCGCGATGGCCAGACCGGTCAGCTTGTGGTCGCCGGTCACCATCACCGGCCGGATGCCGGCGCCGCGGCAAGCCGCCACCGCGCAGCGGACCTCGAGACGCGGCGGATCGATCTGGCCCACCAGGCCGAGCAGGCGCGCTCGCCCGGCCAGTGCATCGAAGCCGGCGGCCGGGTCGAGCTCTTGATCGTCCAGCATGGCAAAGGCCAGCACGCGCAGCGCCTTGCCCGCCAAGGCCTCGGCCACGGACAGCGCTGCCTGCGTTGCCGCGGTATCGTCGGCGCGGCACAGGCGCAGCACGGCCTCCGGCGCACCCTTGATCAGCACGCGGCGCGGCGCCGCTTCCAGGCTGTGGTAGGAGGCCATCAGCTTGGTCTGCGCGTCGAAGGGCAGCTCGGCATGCCGCGGCGCGTCATGCCGCAACTGGTCCAGGTCGAGTCCGGCCTTGCGCGCCAGCACCAGCAAGGCGGCTTCGGTCGGGTCGCCCAGCACATGCCAGTCGTCGAAGTCGGCATCGGGTGGGAGCAGCTGCGAGTCGTTGCAAAACACCGCGGCCTGCAGCAGTTGTTGCAGCGGTGCGTCGGCTTCGCCCTTGGGCAGCGGCTGTCCATCGCACACGAAAGCGCCGTCGGGCCGGTAGCCGACGCCTTCGACCGAGAGCTCGCGCCCATCCGGCAGCCACAGGGTCACCACCGTCATCTCGTTGCGTGTCAGCGTGCCGGTCTTGTCGCTGCAGATCACGGTGGTCGAGCCCAGCGTTTCCACGGCCGGCAGGCGGCGCACGATCGCGCCGCGGCTGGCCATGCGCTGCATGCCGATGGCCAGGGCGATGGTCATTGCCACCGGCAGCCCTTCGGGCACCATCGACACCATTTGGCTGATGGCCACCATCAGCACCTCGGCCAGCGGCAGCTGGCGCCACAGGCCGAGCAGCACCACCGCGACGAAGAGCGCCAGCGCTGCCATCACCAAGGCGCGGCCGAACTGCTCCAGGCGCTATTCCAGCGGTGTCTTCGGTTCCTCGGCCCGTTCGGTCAGGCCGGCGATGGCACCGACCTCGGTGTGTGCGCCGGTGGCCACCACCACGGCGCGCGCGCGGCCGGCGGTGACGTGGGTGCCCGAATAGACCATGTTGTGGCGGTCCGCCAGGCCGGAGGCCTCGGGCAGCGGCGCCAGGTTCTTGGCGACCGGCAGCGATTCGCCGGTGAGCGCCGCTTCGGCCACCTCCAGCTGGGCCTCCTCGACCAGCCGCGCATCGGCCGCGATGGCATCGCCGGCGGCCAGCAGCACGAGGTCCCCGGGTACCAACTCGCGCGCCGGCAGCACCATCTCCGCACCCGCACGGATCACGCGCACCTGCAGCGCGGATAACTGGCGCAAGGCCGCCATCGAACGTTCGGCGCGGCCTTCCTGGAAGCTGCCGATCAGCGCGTTGGCCACCACCACCGCCAGGATGACGAGCGCGTCGCCATGGTGGCCCAGCGCCACCGCCAGCACCGCAGCGACGAACAGGATGTAGATCAGCGGGCTCTTGAACTGCCGCGCGAAGGTGTGCCACAGGGGACGCGGCGGTGCTTCGGGCAGGGCGTTGGGACCCTCCTGCGCCAGCCGGCGTTGCGCCTCAGCCTGGGTCAGTCCACTCGCGGCATCGGTCTGCAGCAGGGCCAGTGCCTGCGCCGCCGGCATTGCGTGCCAGGGCGAGTTGGGTTCGGCGGAATGGCTTGTTTCGCGCGGTGCCATTGGCATGCCCTGTCGATCAGGCGGCTGGACTGTGCGGCCGCGGTCATTGTGCGGGCCTGTTGCAGTGCCATCGCGGAGTGCCCACCCTCGATTGAGGCAGATCAAGGTCCATGGATACTTCGCCCGTGGATCTCGTCAACCTGCCGCTGCTGGCTGCTGCCGCGCTAGTCTTCGTCAGCGTGCTGGCGGGGCTGTTCTCGGCGCGCATCGGATTGTCATTCCTGCTCGTCTTCCTGCTGGCCGGCATCCTTGCGGGTGAGGACGGGCCCGGTGGCTACCTGTTCGACGACATCCGGCTGAGCTTCTGGGTCGGCAACTTGGCGCTGGCGGTGATCCTGCTTGACGGCGGGCTGCGCACCGCCTTTTCCACTTTTCGCACCGGGCTGAAGCCGGCCTCGGTGCTGGCCACCGTGGGCGTGCTGCTGTGCGCTGCAATCACGGGCTTGGCCGGCATGCTGTTCCTGGGTCTAGACTGGGGCATCGCGATGCTGCTCGGCGCCATCGTCGGTTCCACCGACGCCGCCGCGGTGTTTGCGCTGCTGACACGCTCGGGTGTGACTCTGAACGAGCGCGTGGCCGCGACGCTGGAGATCGAATCCGGCGTCAATGACCCGATGGCGGTGTACCTGACGCTGGCCTTCATCGCGCTGCTCGCGCCAACGCAGGCTGCGGCCGGCGGCGTGTCGGTCTGGACGACCATGGCCTGGGCCTTCGTGCAGCAGTTCGGATGGGGCGCGCTGATCGGCCTGCTCGGCGGGCTGGCGATGGCCGAACTGCTGAAGCGCGTCGCGGCGCGCGATGCCGGCGGCGGCATCCTGGCGTTGCTGATCGGTGCGGCCGGGCTGTCGATCTTTGCCGGCGCGGGACTTCTCGGCGGCTCGGGCTTCCTGGCGGTCTACCTGTTCGGCCTCATCGTCGTCAACCGCGCCGCCGAGGCGGTGGCACCTACGCTGGCGGCGATGGACGGTTTTGCCTGGCTGGCCCAGGCCGGCATGTTCCTGCTGCTCGGCCTGCTGGTGACGCCGACGAAGTTGCTGGCGTCGTTCCTGCCGGCGCTGGCCGTGGCGCTGGTGCTGATCTTCGTCGCCCGGCCGCTCGCGGTGTGGCTGTGTCTGCGGCCATTCGGTTTCACGCCGCCCGAGACCTGGTTCATTGCCTGGGTCGGGCTGCGCGGCGCGGTGCCGATCGTGCTGGCGCTGTTCCCTTTGCTGGCGGGCACGCCGAAGGCCGACTTGCTGTTCAACGTGGCCTACGTGGTCGTGCTGGTGTCCTTGCTGATGCAAGGCACGACCATCGGTTTCGCCGCGCGCCGCCTAGGGCTGGCCATGCCCGAGTCCGGTGACGAGCGCGAGCAGCGCGCGGTGTTCCGCGATTTCGAGCTCGATCCCGCGCTGCCGCTGGCGCAGGTGTGCGAGTTCTACGGTCTGCCTGCACCGGCCGACGCGACGCAACCGCTGGGTGACTGGATGGCCGCCGAGCTACGACGCCCGCCAGTGGCTGGCGACAGCGTGGCACTGGGCGGCGCCACGCTGGCGGTACGCAAGGTGGCCGACGGCCGCATTTCGCGCGTCGGACTGGGACTGACCGATTGAGACCCCGAGACGGCGTCCCCGCAGCCCAGCCAGGCGTGGCGGCTAGACTGCGCTCCGCATGCACGAACCGCCGTATCGATCGCCCTGGCGCCTGAGTGTCGCTCCGATGATGGACTGGACTGACCGCCATTGCCGGTTCTTTCACCGGCTGATCACGCGCCGTGCGCGGCTGTACACCGAAATGGTCAGCACCGGTGCGCTCGTGCATGGCGATGTGCCCAGGCACCTGGACTATGACGCCGCCGAGCATCCGCTGGCGTTGCAGCTGGGCGGCAACGACCCCGCCGAACTGGCACATGGCGCGCGCCTGGCCCAAGCCTGGGGCTACGACGAGATCAACCTCAACTGCGGCTGCCCCAGCGACCGGGTGCAGCGCGGTGCCTTCGGCGCCTGCCTGATGGCCGAGCCGCAGCGCGTGGCCGACGGCGTGAAGGCCATGCGCGACACCTGCACGCTGCCGGTGACGGTGAAGCACCGCATCGGCATCGACCGCATCGAGCGCTACGACTTCGTGCGCGATTTCGTCGGCACGGTGGCAGCGGCCGGCTGCGAGGTCTTCATCGTGCATGCACGCAATGCCTGGCTCGACGGTCTGAGCCCCAAGGACAACCGCGAGATTCCACCGCTGCGCTACGGCATGGTCCATCGCCTGAAGCGCGATTTCCCGGCGCTGACCATCGTCATCAATGGCGGCATCGTCGGCGACGCAGCCATTCTCGAGCAGTTGCAGCAGGTCGATGGCGTGATGATCGGCCGCGAGGCCTACCACCACCCCTGGTCGATGGCGCGATGGGACGCCGATTTCCTGGGCGATGGCGGCGCGATGCCACAGCGCGAACAGGTCGAAGCCGCGATGCTCCGCTACATGGAAGGCCTGCATGCGCAGGGCCAGCCCTGGACGCACGCAGCCAGGCACATGCTGGGCCTTTGGAACGGCACGCCCGGCGCGCGCAGGTGGCGCCAGGTGTGGTCGAATCACCGTCTGAAGGACCAGCCGCCGGCCCAGGTGGCGCGGCTGGCCGATGCGGCGCGCTGCCGCGACATCCATGACACCGAACCGCTCGACGCCTAAGGCGGCACGGCCTCTGGCAATCCATAAGAAGGGGATTCGATGAGTGAACCGCAGACCGCCATTCTGGCTCCGCTGCCCGCGTTGGGCCGCTACTTGAGCTTCAGCGCCCGGCCACAGGGCGAGTTGCGCGCCGCGCTGCGCGCGCTCGCCGAATTGGCCGACGGCGAGCGCTTGGTGGTGGGCCTGGGCGAATCGCTGGTGCGTGCGTTGGGCCGCAACGTCCCGGGGCTGCACAGCTTCGCAAGCGCCGTGGGGCCGGGCCTGGAGCTGCCGGCCACGCCGGCCGCGCTGTGGTGCTGGCTGCGCGGCGACGACCGCGGCGACCTGGTGCATCTGACCCGCAAGGTGCAGGCCGCGGTGGACGGCGCGCTGGCGCTGGATCAGGTGATCGAAGCCTTCCGCCACGGCGGCGGGCGTGACCTGAGCGGCTACGAGGACGGCACCGAGAACCCGACCGGCGACGCGGCCATGGAGGCCGCTTTCGTCGCCGGGCAGGGCAAGGGTCTGGACGGCGCCAGCTTGGTTGCCGTGCAGCAGTGGCTGCACGATTTCGGCCGGTTCGACGCGATGAGCCCGCGCGAGCAGGACCAGACCATCGGCCGGCGCCGCAGCGACAACGTCGAGCTCGACGACGCGCCCGCCTCGGCCCACGTTAAGCGCACCGCGCAGGAGAGCTTCGAGCCCGAGGCCTTCATGCTGCGCCGCTCGATGCCCTGGTCCGAGGGCGTGCGTTCCGGGCTGATGTTCGTGGCCTTCGGCAAGTCCTTCGACGCCTTCGAGGTGCAACTGCAGCGCATGATCGGCGCCGAGGACGGTATCACCGATGCGCTGTTCCGCTTTACGCGGCCGATCACCGGCGCCTACTTCTGGTGCCCGCCGTTGCGCGACGGGCGGCTCGACCTGCGCGCGCTGGGCCTGTAGGCAAGGCGACGCAACGATGCAGGTCGATGGACAGGCGCGGCGCACTCTGTGGCCGGCGGCTGGGCGCGATGCCTTGCAGGTCATCGACCAGCGCCGGCTACCCCATGCCGTTGCGGTCGAGCGGCTGGACAGCGTGGAGGCGGTGTTCGCGGCCATCCGCGACATGTGGGTGCGTGGCGCGCCGCTGATCGGCGCCACCGCCGCCTACGGGCTGGCGCTGCAGTGCAGGGCCGATGCGACGGACGCCGCGCTGCAGGCGGCGGCCGACCGGCTGGCGTCGGCCCGGCCGACCGCCGTCAACCTGGCGTGGGCGCTGCAACGCATGCAGCGCAGGCTGATGCCCCTGGCTGTGGCCGAGCGCGCCGCAGCGGCTTGGCAGGAAGCCGATGCCATTGCCGACGAGGACGTGGCCACCAACCAGGCCATCGGCCGCCATGGCCTGCAGCTGCTGCGCGAACTACGGCCACGCCGCCCCGGCACGTTGAACGTGCTAACGCACTGCAATGCCGGCTGGCTGGCCACGGTGGACTGGGGCACGGCGCTGGCGCCGGTGTACCAGGCGCAGGCTGCGCGTCTGGACGTTCACGTGTGGGTGGATGAAACGCGGCCGCGCAACCAGGGGGCCAGCCTCACGGCCTGGGAGCTGGGCCAGCAGGGCGTGCCGCACACGCTGGTGGCCGACAACGCCGGTGGTCACCTGATGCAGCGCGGCCTGGTCGACGTGGTCATCGTTGGTTGCGACCGCGTCAGCGCCAATGGCGACGTGTGCAACAAGATCGGCACCTACCTGAAGGCGCTGGCGGCTCGCGACAACGGTGTGCCCTTCTACGTGGCCATGCCGTTGTCGACGCTGGACCTGTCGCTGCACGATGGACTGCGCCAGATCCCCATCGAGGAGCGCAGCGCGCGCGAACTGACGCACATTGGCGGGCGTGCGGCCGACGGCGAATGGGTCGAGGTGCAACTCGCGCCTGACGGCTGCGCGGCGGCCAACCCGGCCTTCGACGTGACGCCCGCGGCGCTGGTGAGCGCACTGATCACCGAACGCGGCGTGGTGTCGGCCCAGCCGGACGCCCTGTGCAAGCTGGCGCAAGACGCAGCATGAACGGCGACGAGAACACGCTGCGCGAGCAGGCGGTGCATGCTATCCGCAAGCTCGACGCGCTGGGGTTGAACCGCAGCAGCACCGGTAACCTGAGCCTTCGCTGCGCGCGTGGTGGCGTGGACGGCATGCTGATCACGCCCACCGGCATGGGTGCGGACGACCTGCGTGCACAGGACATGGTCTGGGTGGGCTTCGACGGGATAGTGCAGGGCGACTGGCTGCCGTCATCGGAATGGCATTTCCACGAGGCCATCCTGCAGCGCCGCGCCGACCTGAAGGCGGTGGTGCACACCCATTCGGTCAACGCCACTGCGCTGGCCTGCCTAGAGCGCGAGCTGCCGCCCTTCCACTACATGGTGGCGGTCGCCGGCACGGCCACCATTCCCTGCGTGCCGTACCACACCTTCGGCAGCAAGGCGTTGTCGGCCGCCGTGGCGCAGGCGCTGAGCGACCGCAACGCCTCCCTGCTGGCCCACCACGGGCTGGTGGCGGCCGGGGCCACGCTGGCGCAGGCGATGAAGATCGCGATCGAGATCGAGTCGCTGTGCGAGGTCTACCTGAAGGCGCTGGCCGTGGCCGAACCGTCGCGGCTGAGCGCTGCGCAGATGGCCGAGGTGCTGCAAAAGTTCAGCCGCTACGGACGCTCGCGCCGCGCCTGATCCGGCCAGGTGGCCAGCAGCAGCCCGGCCAGCGAAAGCACGAAGGCCACCAGGTGCATGGCGCCAAAGGCCTCGCCGAGGAACAGCACGCCGACGAGCGCCGCGCTGATCGGCAGCATCACCGTGAACACCCCCGCCTGCGGCGCCGGCACATGGCGCAGGCCCTGCATCCACAGCCAGACGGTGACCATGCTGGCGGCGATCGCATAGAAGGCCAGCAGCGACCAGGTGGCCGCCGGCACCGCGGCGAAGTCGAAGCGCAGCGCCTGCCACAGCCCCAGCGGGGTGACCAGCGCCAGTCCCCACAGGTTGATCAGCGCGCTGATGCGCCGCGGCGACACCTGGCCGGTCAGGCGCTTGCCGATGACCACGTAACTGGCCTCGCACAGCACCGCGCCAAGCAGCAACAGGTAGCCCCAGTTCGTGGCGGCCGTGGCCGGCGTGCCGCTGTGGTCCTTGGCCAGCGCCAGCAGCACGATGCCCAGCACCGCGCAGCCGATGGCCGCCAGGACCCGGCCGCGGATGCGCTCGCCCAGGAAGATGCGCGATAGCAGGGCCACCGCCGCCGGAATGGCCGCCATGACCACGCCGGCGGCCACCGCCGAAGTCAGCTTGACGCCGTAGAGCATGCAGATCGAGAACAGGAAGTTGCCTAGGAAGCTCTCCCAGAACAGCAGCTTGCGGTCGTGTGCCGACAGCCTCGCATCGCCGTCGCGGCGGCGCACCCAGTGCGCCATGGCCAGTGCCGCGATGCCGAAGCGCAGCCAGGCCAGCAGGAAGATCGGAAAGGCAGCGACCAGCAGCTTGGACAGCCCGACATAGGAGCCGACCACCGCCATGCTGGTGGCCAGGCTGGCATAGGCCAGCCAGGGCACGGTGCCACCCGCCCGGGCAGGGCTCAAGCCGGCTTGTTGTGCGTGCCGTCGCACAGCGGCTTCTTGCCACTGGCCTTGCAGCCGCAGAAGTACACCGTCTTGCTTTCGGTGGCGCTGTACTTCATGGGCGTGAATGGTCCGTCCTTGTGAGAGCCATCGCAGAAGGGCTGGTTCTTGCTCAGGCCGCAGGCACACCACCAGTAGTCCTTTCCGGTTTCGACGGCCGTGGCAAAGGGGGACTCGGCGGCACGGTGGGCGGTGGTCATGGCACGGGCTCCTCGAGAGTGGGTGAACTGGGCCGCTCAGAACGCTTGCGCATAGCGCCGCAGCTCCCAGTCGCTGACATGGTGCTGGTACTCGGCAATCTCGGCGCGCTTCAGGCTCAGGAACTGCTCCATCAGCGTCGCGCCGAGCGCGGTGCAGAGCAGCTCGTCGGCGGCCAGCGCATCCAGCGCCTCGCCCAGCGACTGCGGCAACAACGCAATGCCGCGCTCACGGATCTGAGCCAGCGACAGCTCGAACAGGTCTTCGCTGCAATCCGGCGGCGGCTCCAGCTTGCGGTCGACGCCATCCAGTCCCGCCGCTATGAGCGCCGCGGTGCACAGGTAGGGGTTGGCGCTGGAATCGGGCACACGCCATTCGAAGCGCCCATGCAGCGTACGCAGCGCCGCGGTGCGGTTGTTCGGCCCCTGCATCAGGTAGGCTGGCGCCCAGCTGGTGCCAGACAGGGTCTCGTAGACGCGCAGCC
>Ga0105097_10001260_pt1 | contig 12058 bp, 11 predicted proteins | sample PPLLak12cMay2015_FD_87035 | JGI IMG/M metagenome (GOLD analysis project Ga0105097, IMG submission 87035) | Freshwater sediment microbial communities from Prairie Pothole Lake near Jamestown, North Dakota, USA - PPLs Lake P7 Core (1) Depth... | ecosystem: Environmental > Aquatic > Freshwater >... | reverse complement strand
GCTAGCAAAACATGTGGCGATAGGATAGCGATATCTGTCATTTACTTGCATTTGCAGCACATGTTATATAAATGCAAAAACAAACTTTATGACTGGAAAACAACTTTTAATTTATTAATGAATGGATGTTGGACTATACATACGTTGGAGATGTTTGCTCGTTATAAAATTTCGACTCTCAACTTTGTAGATGAAATTGAAGTATATATATCTGGGATATCTGGTAAAGTTAAAAAAAGAACTCGAACTCAATGTCGAGAGCATGCTGTTTTTTAACATTAGCTGTATCACAGAACAAGATTTACAAGACGCAAAAACATTCATCCTCAAAAACAGACATCTAAAAGAAACTTACTGTTCGTTTTTAATCGAACAAGAGTTATGGATAAACACGTTAAGATTTCATTTTCCAAAAAAAATGAAAACTATTGAAACTGTTTTATACGAACGAACAGGGGTAGATGAGTGTGTTCAAGCGTTAGATGAATATAAGAATGAATTGTACGAACTTACGATAAAACTAGTGTCTTGCTCTTCAGGCTCATCCCCGATTAATTACAACGGAGAGAATTCAAATAAAGCATTAATTTGAATAGCTGGATTTGGTACAGCAGGTGCTATAGTATCGGATATAACAGTTTTAAAAGTTTCTCCAGTACTAGGAATTGAAATTCGAATTCGAATACTTGAATCTAATCGAAATTTCATAATTTGCTTCATGTCATCTCCTTTTAATGCAATAAACTGAGATGTTCCTTGATGTTCAATATCTTTAACAGTTGCTCTAAAAATTGCATGAATGGCATTTGGATTATTTGAATAAATATTATAAAATGGAATCCATGGATCTCCACTACTCAATTCTACATAAAAATATGACTGATATGCCGGTTTAGATCCCGTTCCAACAGCCAGTATTTGATTTGGTAATACAAGACGAAGTAGTTTAATAGAATACAAAGGAGTTTCTTGTGAAAATGAAGACGACCAGTTTAGAGGATTTGCATTATCATAACTATATTGCATTAATTCGGTATCTAAACCCACTGGAGGAGACGAACTGAAAGCAGGATTGACACTTGCAATTTTCGTAACACCATCATAACTAATAATTCGTCTACTTTCTGCACTTTGCGCGGTGTCATAAATAAGTTTGGGAATACGGATGTACCACCCTAAGTAAGTATTATTGACGTCAGATGCTGCTGATCCAGTAATAATGATTTGTGAACTTGTTGAAGAAGCGTCAATAGGAAAAGTGAACGTGGGTGCGATTTGTCTAATTGAATAATTATCTTGTATTGTCCAAGATCCAATTGATGGACCGTTGATTGTAATAAGATTAGTTTGGTTGTTGTAGTTAGAAATGGTTCTTGATTCGGCTAATGTTTCATTATAAATTAATTTTCCTAAGTAATTTTGAGAAAATATAGAACCATCCGGAACAAATAAAAAAGAATTCAATGAATCTGTAAAATCAGTTGGATCTACAATTTTAATCAAATCACCCAAATTATAAGTTGAATCTTTGTCATATATAGTTACTTGGCCTCTATTGTTTCCCATGTAAATATATTCTAAAATTCTCGCTAACGTAACTTCTTTATGCCGGCAAACTTTTCTTACAACTGCGTTTCTATAATAATTTTTACGTTGTTGTAATAAATCTGAAGCATTTACTTTAAATTCAATCACTGTTGATGAATTTGCATTTCCAATATTTATGTTTTCAATTTTTCCTGAAATATTATTAGATCCTATTGCATTTATGTTAAATAATCCACCCGTCCAAGCATTCACAGGCTCACTTTGAGATACAGGGTCTTCCATATCACCCGAAGTAGCACGAGATGAAGCCAAAAGTGCCTCAAAATTGCCAGGATTTGGCCATGATTGTCTATTGCGAAAAGTTGAATCAAGTTCGAGATAATAATTTGCTAGTGACATTTTAATTGAAGCGGAGTTATTTTTCACGATAAATTTATAAAAAAATCTTAAAATATGACTCCAAGGCATTACAGTTTTTTGAAATTCCTAATGTCCATTACAATCCATTTCTTTTGAAATTTCTTCGTAATGGAAATTTTTAATTGTTTTTGTGTGAAATATTCGCCATCCCTCCCGAGGATATGCTTCTTTTTCGAAATTGGATACTAGCTACTTTTTTGTCCTTGGCTCCATAAAAGCCTTGAGAAGCTTGGAATGAGATGTTATAGAGAACAGCGTGCTTCGCACGAGATTGTTATAAAGAGAAAAGAAGTAAATTGAATCAATTTACGAAGACAGGATAAAAGAGTTGACAGGATGGAAAGCGTCAAAAGTGGAATTGGAGCAAAGTGAGTCAGAAGGTGAAGAAGGGTCGTTTTAATATAAAATTGTGTATTAAGAAAAAAATTTAAAATCTTTTACGGATTATAAATTCAATTAAGCGTAACATGCAAACTTCCTAATTCCAATCTTCTTGATTGGCCTTTATGGACCAATTTTTCTGCGATACAAATCCGGTATCAATGGATATTTTCGCATTCATTCGAGATCTTAGATTAATAAAACAGGTTTAAATGTTTTGACTGGCGTATCAGGGTTTACAATTTTTTCTTTAATTGTTTGTAATAAGTCAATAAGCCAATTATAATACTTTTCTTGAAATGTTTCATCGATGCCTGACATTAAAACTTTTCCATTTTGAAAAATTGAAATACTAATAAATTTATTATTTAGTTTGTCTTGTAATTTTTTTGCATCTGGCTCAATAACACTGAAACATTCTTTGAATGAAACAATGTCTTCTGTTCTTGAAGGATAGGTAATTTTTGTGATAGGCAAATCTTCAACGTTTTTCAATGGTATCTTCAGTTTAACACCCATATTAGTTGTTGTTAATGGAGGAACACTATAGTTGGTGTTTTGATGTAAATAGATAGCTAATAGAGTGCGATTTATTTTAAAGCCCAAATCAAAATCTATGTTTCTCATTGCTGATTTGATATAAATGACAAAATTTGTGTTATTATCGTTAAATTTAAAGCAATCAGGGAATTTAGAAAGTTCAGTTAAAATGACGTGAAGGCATTTTTTTACATTTGAAATATTTTTACATCCGGTTAATTGAAATACACCATTCTTAAAAATTTTAACGTTTATTTTTTTTTCTACTTGAATTATCAAAGTTACACAATTTAGAAAATTTTTCTTGGCATCGGTTTTTCCATCAGATTTTCGTTTTTTCACTTTTGTTATTGGAATCTCACCTTTAATTAACATCTCTTTATATTTAATACATACAATTTCTCCTTCATCGTCATCTGTTTTTTTAGTGGTTATTTGTAGTAATTCATAGAAATTTTGCAATTCTATATGTTCGATATTACTTCTTACGGTAAAAGTTTGAGTTGAAACAGGAATGTTAGCAAAGTTCATTTTATAATTAATTATTGTTTTTCATATTCTGGTTTTTCATTTTTTTTTGAAATTGAAAAAAAGTTTTGAAAATATATATTTTTTAATTAAATTTATAATGGCTTATTCAAAATATTATTTTAATTTCATTAAAAACAATCCAGATAAACCATGGGAATGGAAGCGGTTGTCTGAAAATCCAAACATCACAATGGACATTGTGAGAGACAATCCAGAGTGTCAGTGATAGAGAATAAGTGGCTTGAAAAGATGTATGAACCATCTTCAAATTATGTGATTATATTGAAAGAACATTTTGAAAAACTGTCATTTTAATCCTTTATAGGAGGACGATAAATTTATAACCCTTTCAGGTTATAAATCTAGAAAGACTATATTGAAAGAACATTTTGAAAAACTTTTAAATCTTGGTTTTCCTTCGCTTATATTTTAAATGAACATTGTGATGACATAGGGTATGGTGGTGGAAAATTAGATCTATTTTGATTTTGATGAATTTTCTTTATTTGATCAGGCTTAGCAGAATAATATGAAGCAGGACATTCTCTATAAATTATATTAGACGATAATAACTCAGGAGTATCTACTCTTTTAGATTCTGGAACACTTGTTGCCTTTATCAAAAGAGTTGTACCAAGATTACCTTTTATCGTATCATTGCTCAATGAAACAAATGTTGCCATTTCAATTTGAACAATTTTATTAAAAGGATACATTGCAAGTTTAAAAAATCCTTTATTACCCCAATCAGTTCCCCATGAATTTCTGATGTGCCAATAAGGAACTGGGCCGACTTTGTCATTATCATATTGAACATTTGGTTCAATTCCCCATCCTACGATAGAAGCTGCGTGAAATCCTTCTACTTTTTTTTTAGTTGAGTCGTCAATAAATGTAAGTTTAGTTGATATGGCTGGATCGTAAATTGAATAATTTGCTTTGTCAAAATATATACCGCCATTAAATGATGTAAAATTACCATCAGTAAAATCACTTAATATAATAAATCCTGCTATTGCTGGTCCATATGACAAAATATGAGCTTTCAATATATCTCGAAATATAGTTTCTGACACATCTCCATATGACATACTCAAACGTTGAGGGTTTTTATCCACTCTATACATTAATTTTGAACTTTTATTATCATAACAACCACAAACTGGAATAAGTTTATTAAGAAGTCTCATGTGTGTTTCGTAATCATCTTTTAAAATCTCTTCAATATTTGGATTGTTGCACCATTCTTTATTACACCAAGAATAATCAATACAAGAAGTATCTAATAGAGGTGTCTGTGTATATCCCAAATATAAAATAACGTCTGCAATATTAACACCTAAACATTGTCGATTATCAAAATAAAAAATTTCAGCACCTGGTACTTCTGTAGATGATCCCTCCTCATACATCGCCGTAACGGTTTCTTTTTTTTTAAGTTGTTCTTCAAGTTCTTTAATTTTAGCATTTTTTTTTCTTTCGTCTTGTTTTTCTGCTTCTTTAGCAAATGATTGTGATACACATGATAATAAATATGTAGCAGATATAGAAGGAGCCCAGTTGATTAATCCATATACAACATAACAATCACTAAGTGTAGTTGATATGGCAACAGCCCAGCAGTTTCCGCAAAAGCCTTGAGATTTAGGTGGAGATATAAGTCTTTTCTTTCTAAGAATTTCAGGTGAATCTGTTTTTAAAGGAATACACCAACTAAATTGTTCCATCATTTTAGGATTTTCAATTTTATCCCCAAACATTGACAGAAATTTCAAATCGTCACTGGATAATTTAATTGGCGGTACTTTTTCAAAATCGATATCAGAATTGCGAGGAGCAATTATTATTTTTTTATTCGTGTTTTCATTCTTTAAAATAATTGGCATTTTATTTATAATATGAAAATTTCAGTCAAAATCTTACTGCCATTTGACTCATTTCTTATAATTCGTAACCTCTTACAGGTTACGAATTAAAACTATATTACAAAAGTATAATTAAATAGTAAATTAAATTTAATAGATTATATTACAAAAGTATAATTAAATTTAAATTAATAGATTTTTTTTGCGTTTTTCTTGAAGTTTTTCTTGAAGTAATTTATTAATTTTACTAGGCTTATTTAATGTTAGTAAATCGTTAATCTTACTAATAGTTGTTTTTGATCTAGTATCCAAATATGATTTGTGAATAATGTTTTGTAAAACATCATTTTCGGCATCGGAGAGGTCTGAATTTCTTTTTTTTTCGACATAAATAAGTAAATATTTTTGATGAAGATCTTTACTCAGCTCATAAATTTCTTTTTCAATTGCCATTGCTTCATTGTGATAGTTGTATAAATTCAAAAATGATTCGTACATTTCTTTGTTCACTGGAGCACCACCACCATATTTTCGCAACTGTAAATATCTAAATCTCAGACTTGGAACATTACCCCTAACAGAAAATAAGTAACGATATTTATCGTTTATTATCTTGTAATGTTTATCAAATTCTTTTCCTTTTTGAATTAAAATATATCCTTGATGATATTTTATGTTAATGCTATCAATTGATTTTTTCAATTCATGCCAATCTTTGAAAAATTTTTCTTTAGGTGTTTCAATTTTTGTGCCGTTGAGAATTACTTCCTCATCAAATGAAATCATGTTGTCTTTATCAAATGTTCCAACGTGATAAATAGTTGGTCTTGGTTCAGCTAGACAAACAATTCTTTCTTCTTCGGATGGTTTTAAGATGAACATATATTTTTTGAGAGGGTCTAAATTTTTTTCATAGATTTTTGTAAGAAAAGCACTGTCTTTTGAATTTTGTTCTTTAACTCGCTCTTCATATTTTTTTTGCGCAGCTGAAACTCCTGATGTTGTTGTTTTCGAAAAATCTTCTTCAGTTTCTTCTTCTGAGTTTTCATCAACTTCGTTTTCATCAACAAGATCGCGAATTGCCGCGACAAAACGTTGACCAAATGTGGTGTGTTTCGCCGCCCATTTACTTTTTAATGCATCTAGTTTGCGATTTGTTGATGTGTACCAAATGTTGTTTATATTGAACACTCTAATTAATGTTCCTTCATGTGATTCAAAAATTCTATAATTTTTCAAATCAATTTGTGATTCATCAAATGAGTTTAAATTTAGTTCTGTTGAGTAAGGAAATCCTTGAAAAAAAAGTTTATCGCCATGGAAAACGTATCCTTTTGTGTTACTTGGATGTTCGGCCTGGGCTGCGCCATGAATTTCGTTATCATAATCAGCGCAAAACAAAGAAACGTCATTGTTTTGATCGACATCTGGTTTTTTTTTAATTTGATTTTGAATAAACTCTTTTGACACAGCTATTGGAGATTTTTTTATTTCATCGTCGTGAAAATATTTTGCACTCATTGTTTTCTAATTATTTTTACTTTCTTAAATTCTTTCTTCACATTTTCAACTTTTTTTATACTCTCTTATATTGTGTATTAGTATATTATATTATACTCTCTATTACATTTTTGCTTTTCTCACAAAAAATTGATTTTTTAGCCCGAAGGGTAAGGCAAAAGTCATTAAAGACTGCGTATTCAAATAAAGACAGTATTTACTGGGAATTTTTAAATTTTAACACACATCAAGTGTGATAAAATAAATAAATGAATTAAAAAACTTAATGAATTACATACATAATTCCGCTAAATACCATTACAAACAACCATTAATCACTTCTTCGTCTAATAAATAATTATAATTTGTAACAACTGTGTTGAGTAATTTTAATTTTTCATCATCTGTTTGTTTGTAATCTAAAATTTCGTCGTATTGATATATTTTATCAATTGGATAACTTGAAACGTCGTTATCAATATTTATTCCAGATCTATCGATGAATGAAAACAAACTATAAAAGAAGGAAACATCGGTTTCAAATAATTCTGGATTTTTTTGAACCCAGTAGCACAAAGGTGCTTCGGTATAAATACCGCAATTGCAAAATACGTGAGATGTTTTCAGAACGTCGGATCGTTTAATTTGATACGATTCGAAATAAAATTTCATTTTTTCAAAATATTCATCAATATTTTCTAATTTTAATTTTAATCTCAGAGCATCTATCAGTTTAATTAAAGTTTCTTTGGTATTTATATACATATTTAAAAACTTGACAAAATTATCATCACTGTTTATTTGATCACTTGCCAGTTTATTTAAATAGCTTTCCATTTTTTCATTTTTTATTGAAAAATTTCTCAATAAAAAATCATTTTATATGATCAAAATTAACTTTAATTAACTTTAATTGAATGTTTGAGAAGACAATGTAAGTTAAAATTACGTTAATAAAGAGTTAAACAACAAGAGCTTAAAATGAAAATATGTCGATTAATATTTTATCAATAAATATAATTATACTTCAAAAATTTGAACAGGATGAAAAAGAAAATGAATATCGACTTCATTTAATTGAAAAATTATTGAATGAAAAAAATATGAGTAATTCTGTTCGTGATAATTTAATTTGCATTCAACAAAAAATTATTGAAGAAAAGTCAATTAAAGAACTATATCTTGCTAAAACTTGTTTACTCATTGAAGAATATGCTCAAATTTTAAAAAATCCTATATCTCATAAAAAAGAGAATAATTTACCTATTTTACGAAGAAAACATGAAATTTTAATTAAATATCTTAATATAGTGAATCATCTAGTGAAAACGAAAAAATGGGATATATCACTACCATTCAAATCTCCAAAATTAAATGATCCAATTTCTTTAGAATTTTATTGTCCAACTTGTGAAAATAATGATAATAATAAATTTGAAGTCGATGAATTCAACAGACGTACATGTCTCGACTGCTCAACTCAACAATCTTCAATTGAAACTGGTATAACACATAAAGATTATTCGAGAGTTAATATTGTTGGAAAATTTATTTACAATCGAATTCTTCATTTTCAAGACTGTATTAAACAATATCAAGGAAAACAAAACTGTAAAATTCCTGATCAATTATATATTGATCTAGACCAAAAATTTCAAGCTTACAGATTAATTATAAACACAAACCCATTTCAAGAACATGACGAAAAAAAAAATGAACAACTAGGTTATAGAGAAGATCGTCTCATACGGTATTCTAAAATAACCAGAAACCATATTATGATATTTTTAAAAGAATTAAAGTATACAAAGCATTATGAAAATGTAAATTTAATATATTTCACGCTCACTAATAAAAGAGTTGATGATATTTCGCATTTAGAAGAACAATTAATTGAAGATTTTAAAGAATTGGTATCTCTTTATGATGAATTACATGGTAAAGATAAAGAAGAAGAATTAGATAGAAAAAATTTTATGAACGTACAATATCTTTTATTTCAATTACTACGAAGACACAACCATCCATGTAAAATTGAAGATTTTACAATTCTCAAAACAATTGATCGTAAACTTTTTCATGACACGATATGTAGAAATTTATTTAACAAACTTGGTTGGAAATTTACACCAACTTTCTAACGTCTCAACAACCATCCTCGTCTACCATATGGATGGATACGAATAATAACCAACAAGAAATTTTTATCTGACATTAAAACTTAAATTTCTATGTGTTCGATATTACTTCTTGAGTTGAAATCGCTGATGATTGAACAAAAAATTGAAAGGGAATGGAAGCGGTTGTAACCCAAACCCCATGAACATTGTGAAAGACAATCCCATGGAATTATTGGTGGTTGTCCAGAAATCCAAACATCACCATAGACATTGTGAAAGACAATCCCGTGGAATTGGAGATGGTTGTCCAGAAATCCAAACATCATCATAGACATTGTGAAAGACGACAATCCATGGGATTGGGAATGCTTGTCTAGAAATTCAGGCATCACATGGGACATTGTGAAAGACAATCCAGATAAACCATGGGATTGGTCTCAAAATGCTATGATATATCAAAAGAAATGTTGGGCGGCTGTGTCAGTGATAGAGAATAAGTGGCTTGAAAAGATGTATGAACCATCTTCAAATTATGTGACTATATTGAAAGAACATTTTGAAAAACTATCATTTTAATCCTTCAGGTTATTATAAATCTCGAAAGACTACATTTTGAAAAACTCAAAGCTTCTTCTCAAGCCCTTTTTACTTCTGCATCATAATTTACACTTCTTTTAAACCGAGTCAAAAGACAAAAAACAGTTCGCATTGTTGGAAATTTACACCCAACGACGTCTCCACCATCCTCGTCTACCTCCACCATAATATCCTCGTCTACCATATGGATACGAATAATAATAAGGATAATAAGGATAATAAGGGCTTAACATTTGAAAAGCCTCAGTCTGGTCTTCTGGTTTTGGAGGAATAATCACAGTTGAAACAGTTGATTTAAGAGAAAAGTATGTGACTAAAATAATTAATGAAATTAATAATATGAGAAACATTGAAGATTCTTCCATCTTTTTATACTGTAATCATAAAAATATTTCGTATAAAAATTTACGATAATTTTAATCGATAATTTTAATCAATGAGTGTGAGTGTGTTTTTAAAAATTTCTTGAAAAGTTTCTTGCTCGTTTTCATTTAATTTAGTTACCATAATGTCGTTAATTGTTAAATTGAAAGATTTTTGCATCCCAGATGTATCTATAAAATTTAATTTCATATCTTTTTCATATTTAATAGATTGTTTTGGAAGAGATATCAAAATATCTTCAGTTGTTTGATATGGCATTCTTGAATATATTAATGATTTCTTAACTTCAATTTTTTTTTTGTAGTTATTTAATAGATGACTAAATATTTCAGATGATGTTTTACAATAAGTTTTTAATTTTTTCAAATTTTTAATTTTTGGATATCGATGTCTCATTATACAATATGATTTTAAACTTTCATCCATTGAAACAAGATCTTTTAAAAATAATTGTTCTTCTTTTGTATTTCTAATAATTTGTTCAACATACACCCATTCAGCTGCAAATAAAAGAATCACTTTACTTAACTGCAATTTCAAATGCAACCCTGACGGTTGTTCAGGTGTTTTTAATGGAAGTAGTATTTCGTGTTGCAGTAATTCAAATGTCCAGTCGAGCTTATTTTTTTTAAAAACTCCTCCTTTTCGTTGATTTAAAATTTTAGGCATCATATTAACAATTTCATTAATTATGTTATTGAAACAATTGTCATAAAACCAACCATTTTCTTGTATTTTCAAATTTCCATAAATATTCTTAATTTTCTTTATATAAAGCTCACTTATTTTTATAACTTCCGTACTCTTCGGGCCCTTGTTTGCGGATCTAATTGACTTTGCAATGCTATTTTTTTTATAATCTTTTACAATATATTCTAAATCTTTCAAAGCAGTTACTAATAACAATCTGGCATCAACATGGTGATCTGGCATGAAAGTAGTAAAACCATTATTTGCAAACATACAAGTTGCGTTGTATCTATTGTTTGGTACATATGCCATTCCAAAATCAATTATCACTGGAGAAAGTCCAAATGTTTTAATAGCAATAATATTGTTTTTGAGTTTGTACACATGAACATCATATTCGGTATTTGTAATCATAACATTATCAACATGTAAATCATAATGAGTAATTCCTAAATTTTGATACATTATAATAGCAGCCATTGTTTGATTTAAACAATTCATTAACGCTACTACTTTATGTTTTGCATCATAAAGCAGATTAGCCAAAGAGTCATTTTTATTTTTTGAATTTTTGGATCGATTTCGCAAAGAAATACTATTTTTGGGTTCGTAATGCGTAATTTCTTCGAATACTAATTGATATCGTCTTTCTCCAGGATTAATAGATTTTTTAGTGAACACCTTACAAAAATGAATGCTGTTGAATATTTTTAAACGCGTCCAAACTTCCTCTTCTAATTCAAGAACAAAGTCAATGTGATTTGAAAATTTTATAACAACTGGTTGATCATTCAAAACATATTTTTTAATATATCCCTGTGCTCCCTGATCTGCTTCTTCAATATTCGTATTCGTAATTCTCATTTTATGGAATTTTAATTCAACTTACTCAAATCATAAATTGAAAAAGAAAATTATATTATAATCATTTTATGACCTTTTAGGTCCTAAAATTTGTCATTTATTCATTTAAAACATCATATTTGACATCATTAATTTGATTCATCTCCTCTATCAATTCTGCTTCGTTTAAAATCGTTCTTGTTTTGAAGATTGTTCAGGAAGTGGAGCTCTGTCTTCAACAGCAATGCTTAATCGACGTTTGATTTCCTTGTTCTGATTTTTAATTTCATTGTTTTGATTAATTTTCCTGTCTATTCATCCTTTCTTTATCTTCTTCTCTTTGAATTTCCTGACGTTTCCTGTCAAGTTTAAGATCTTCCATCATTTGCTTCAAATCTGTTATTTCATATTGAGCTTTTTCTAATTCATATTGCGTTCATTAAAATACAACGTGTATTCCACATACATTTTCATTAATTTTTCAAGATCAATGTAATATTGTCTGATGATGTGACCATTTTTTGTCTTGAGCTGCATAATGGCCATTTTAACATCATCAGGTTCCATAATCAAAAACTTAGAATTTTGAACATTTGATGGTAATGCTAAAATTTCAGTTTGAATAGTTGGATAAAGTTC
>Ga0105097_10001259_pt1 | contig 12059 bp, 9 predicted proteins | sample PPLLak12cMay2015_FD_87035 | JGI IMG/M metagenome (GOLD analysis project Ga0105097, IMG submission 87035) | Freshwater sediment microbial communities from Prairie Pothole Lake near Jamestown, North Dakota, USA - PPLs Lake P7 Core (1) Depth... | ecosystem: Environmental > Aquatic > Freshwater >... | reverse complement strand
TTATCCTGTTTCAGGGCTTTCACAACCACCTCGGGGCCGATGCCCAGAGGATCGCCCATGGTGATGGCAAGGGTCGGTATCATATCTTGCTTTTCGAATCCATCGAAAGGAAATAAGCGGGGTTGGAAATCTGACGGTTTCGTAAAATGTCGTCACTCCGGTGGAAACCGGAGTCCAGAAAATTTATAACTTTTCAAGACCACGGGATTCCGGCTTTCGCCGGAATGACGGGAAACGGCATCTACAGACTTTTTTTGAAATCATCAAAGTTTGATCTCAATATAGGATTTTTCTTTGAGAGCCTTGATCCACTCCTGAAACCTCTTTTCCGTTTCGGCCTGCATCATTTCTTCCCGTATTTTGATCTGGGCTTCGGCGAAAGATTTCGGCTCGCCTCCCTTGCGTTCCATGACCCGCATAATGTGAAATCCTTCCGGACTTCGAACCAGGGGGCTGATTTCGCCGGTCTTCAGGGGGAAGGCGGCTTCTTCCAGCTCGGGCATAAGCTCCTTGGATTTGAAGAACCCCAGCTCGCCCCCCTCCTTTCCTTCCGGGCTCTGAGAATATTTTTTGGCCAGCCCGGAAAAATCCTCCCCTTTTTTCGCCCGTTCCAGAACCTCCCCGGCCTCTCTCTCAACAGCCGCAACGCGGTCCGGGGAGGCATCGCGAGGAACGGCGAAAAAAATCTGCTGCACCCGAACCTCGAGGGGGAGGGTAAACTCCTGGATCCGATCCTTGTAGGCTTTCCGCACGTCCTCTTCGCTGATGACGATTTTGGATTTAATATCCCGGTTCACCAGACGCATTTTGCCGATGTCGTCGCGCAGGCGCTCCCGGTAGCTGGTTAGGGTCATCCCTTGCTTGGCCAGAGCCATTTTCATGTCGTCAAGGGTAATCCGATTCTGCTTGAGGATGTCCTCGATGGTCGCATCGAGTTCCTTGTTCGAGACCTCGACTTTTCTTTTTTTGATTTCCTGCTCCAGGAGTTTGTTCTCGATCAGCTGGTCGAGGACTTCTTTTCTCGCCTGGTTCAGTTTTTCCTGGCGTTCGGAGGGGGGGGCTTTTTTCCGGATCTCTTCAAAATACCGTTTCCCGAACTCTTCCAGCTCAGATAGGAAAATCACCTCACTGTTGATGACGGCGACGAACCTCTCCACAACTTCGCCGGCGGTCCGGAGCGGAGTAAGCAGGGTTCCGCAGAAAAGAAGAAGGAAAGCGATGAGAAAGGGAATATTCATAGTCTAAACTTGATGGTTTCGTAAAAAGTCCATCCGCGGCGTTGCGCTTCAACTTCGTCGTTGCAGCGCACCTGCAGGGACGGTTCGCGAACCGCCCCCTTATTTCTTGCGCGCCTTGGATTGTAGGGGCGAGCGGGCGCTCGCCCGTAAATGGGCGTCCGGCCGGACGCCCCTACAAACAAAACCATCCTTTGGGTGACTTTTTACGAGATCATTAAACTTTTATGCTACCACCTCAAAGAATCTCCAGCAAGATTTTTTTGGTTTCTCCAATCCTTCCGGGCCAATCCTTGGAAGCGGGGCGGAGCTTCAACCGCTGATCGGGGGTAAACTCCCGCGTCCCTTTGCCGCGGGCCAAGGCGCTCACCAAGCGTTGCGGGTCCACGGGCGCCTGGGCGTCGAAGGTGATCACCATTTTTTCCCGTTCCCAGGAGACGCGCCGCACCCGGGCCCTTTTCAAGAGGAGCTTCAAATCCATGAGCAGGAGAAGGTTTCCCAGGGAGGACGGAAAGGGGCCATAGCGGTCCCTTAATTCCTCCCGGACCTCCTCGAGGTCTTGATCGGACCGGGCCGAAGCCAGGCGGCGGTAAAAAATAAGACGCTGGTGGATGTCGTCGAGATAGTCGCTGGGGATCAAAGCCGGAAGCGGCAGATCCATCTCCGGCTCCACTTCGGGGACGACCTCTTCCCCCTTCATTTCCTGTACGGCCTCTTCCAGGATCTGGAGATACATGTCATACCCCACCGCGGCAACATGGCCGGATTGGGCGTCCCCCAGGAGCGCCCCGGCCCCGCGGATTTCCAGGTCGTGCAGCGCTAACTTCATCCCGGAGCCTAGTTCGGTTACCTCCTGAAGGGCCTCCAGGCGCTTGCGCGCGTCGGAAGTCAGGGCGGCCAGACCGGGGACCAGAAGATAGGCATACGCCCGTTCGTTAGAGCGACCCACCCGCCCGCGGAGCTGATACATTTGGGCCAGCCCCAATTTGTCGGCGCGGTTGATTAAAATGGTGTTAGCCGAGGGGAAGTCCAGACCGGATTCGATGATCGTGGTGGTGAGCAGGAGGTCCACTTCTTTTTTCACGAAAGAAAGCATCATCTGCTCCAGATCCCGTTCGGCCATCTGGCCGTGGGCGATCCCAATCCGGGCTTCCGGAACCAGCTTCCGCAGAAGCCTTCCCATGGCTTCGATGGATTGGACGCGGTTGTGGACGAAGAAGACCTGGCCTCCGCGGCGCAGCTCCCGGCGGACGGCGTCCCGGATGATTTCCTCGTCAAATTCGGTGACGTAGGTCCGGATCGACTGCCGCTCCTCGGGGGGAGTCTCGATGACGCTTAAATCCCGGATCCCGGTCAGAGACATCTGGAGGGTGCGGGGGATAGGAGTCGCGGTGAGGGTCAGGGCGTCGACATTGGCCCGCAATTGCTTGAGCTTTTCCTTGTGGGTTACGCCGAAGCGGTGCTCTTCGTCGACCACTAAGAGGCCGAGGTCTTTGAAAACCAGGTCCTTCTGGAGGAGGCGATGGGTGCCGATAACGAGATCCACCTTTCCTTTGAGCAGATCCTGGATGATTTTCTTCTGCTCCACCGGGGAGCGGAAACGGCTGAGCATTTCGACCCGGAAAGGGTAGGAGGAGAACCGGCGGGAGAAGGTTTGGTAGTGCTGCTGGGCCAGGACCGTAGTGGGGACCAGGACCGCCACCTGTTTTCCAGCCATCATGGCCCGGAAAGCGGCGCGCAGGGCCACCTCGGTTTTGCCGAAGCCCACATCCCCGCAGACCAGACGGTCCATGGCCTTCTCGCCGCCCATGTCTTTTTGCACCTCGGCGATGGCCTGAAGCTGATCCCGCGTCTCTTCGTATTCGAAGGAGGCTTCGAACTCCCGGTAGATTTCATCGGGGGGGGGGAAGGCATGGCCTTTCAAAACCGTGCGGGTGGCGTAGAGCTTGACCAACTCTTCCGCCAGTTCGCGGAGGGATTTCTTGACCCGCTTCTTGGCCTTTTCCCAGGAGGTGCCGCCGAGCTTGTCAAGCCGCGGCCCGCTCTCCCCCCCGCCCGCATACTTCTGGACGAGATTCAGGCGGTAAACGGGAAGATAGAGCTTGTCTCCTCCTTGGTACTCGATCAGGAGGAAGTCATGCTCCTCTTCCCCCAGGGTGAGCTTGAGCAGTCCCCGATAGATTCCGATCCCATGGTCGGAATGAACCACATAGTCTTCCAGTTGCAGTTCGCTGAAAGCGGCCAGGGCATGATCTTTGAGCGGGATCGCTGGGCGTCGGCGGGGGCGCTTTTCTCCAAAAAGCTCGCTTTCGGTGATGATCGTGAGCCCGGCCTTGGGAAAGGAGAATCCCCGGTGGAGATTGCCGATGAGCAGGGTTCCGTGCCGGCCGGAGGAATCCGCCGGCGTCCAAACGGAAAAAGGGTTGGGGCTGAGATTCGGGCGCAGCCCGTGGTTTTCCAGCATTTCCTGCAGGCGCTCCGCCGCATGGAGGTTCGAACAAGGCAAGAGGGTGGAGATTCCTTTTTCCGCCCCGGTCCGGATTCTTTGGGCCAGAAGATGGAGAATGCCTTCTTCCGATTTGGAAGAAAGAAGGTCGGAACGGAGACGCTCATTCGACTCGGTCTCCAAGCGGATTCCGGCCTTTTCCGAAAGAGGCGCCCCCATTTCCAGCCCCTGCAAAACGATCCGGGGAAAAAGCCCGGTGAACCCGGCAAAATCCTCCCGGGTCAGAAAGAGTTCTTCCGGGGCCGGCCAGAACTCCCCCTGAGCCGCCTGCTCCTGCCGGCTTTCCCGGATCTCCGCCCAGGTTTGGGACAAGCGATCTTCGAGCTCCGGGGGATCTTCCAGAATCAGGAGGGTTTCCGGCGGCAGGTAGTCCAGAAAGCTCTCCAACCCCGGGTAGAACAGAGGCAGATAGTTGTCGACCCCGCCGAAAGAAATCCCCTCCCGGATTTTTTCCAGAACCTCCCGAATAGCCTCCTGGGGCGCGCCTTCTTCCTCCAGTTTCTTCTTCAGATTCGCAGCGGCGTTTTCCAGAAATTCCGGAAAGAACAGGACTTCCTTCACGGCGAGGATTACGGCCTCTTCCAGATCCTGGAGGGAGCGCTGGGTGTCGGGGTCGAAGGTTCGAATCGATTCGACGCTGTCGCCGAAAAATTCGATTCGCAGGGGCTGAGGGGAGGCGGGTGAAAAGACATCCAGCAGATATCCCCGCACGGCGAATTCGCCCTTTTGGGCGACCCCGTTGACCCGGGTATAGCCCATGCCCCGGAGTTTGGCAATAAAGTCCTCGCGTTGGAATTCCCGGCCGGGGACGACGGAAAGCGCAAAACGCCGGGCGGTCTCCCTCGGGAGGACTTTTTCCAAAATTGCCGGAAGGGACGAAACGACGCAAAGAGACGTCCCGGTGCGGGAGAGCTCATTTCGCACTTCCCACCGCTGTCCCAGGACCTCGGGAGAAGGAGAGATGTTTTGGAAGGGCTTGACATCCCAGGAAGGGTATAAAAGAACCTTCTGCGCCCGATCGGCAAAAAAACGAATTTCTTCGGCTCGCTGTTCGGCCTGAGTTTCGTCGAGGGTCAGGAAAAGGATCGGAGCCCGGACTCGGGGAGCAATTTGGGAAAGCAGGTAGGCCGGCGAGGCCCCCTTCAAACCGGAGACGGCAAAGACGGGATCCTTATTTTCCAGAAAGTTCAAAAGAGGCTGCCAGGGCAATTCTTTGGTCGAGGATGGCGTCATTCCGTTCGATCCTGATTCCGCTTGGAGGAGAAAGCAAGAATTTGAATAGGGGGGTCTATGATGGGAGCCATCGACTCAGCAAATCGTTCAGGAAAACAAAGGAGTTGGTCAACAGAAGAATGCCTACGAGAATGAGGAGGATGCCGCCGATTTTGGTAAATACGCCGATGTAGCGGCGCGCCTTTTGAAAGGCGGCCAGGAAGGTGTTGAGGGCCAGAGAACAGGCGAAAAAGGGGAGTCCGAGCCCTAAGGAATACGCCAGCAGGAGAAAAATCCCGGAAAACATATTTTCGGCGGTGCTGGCATAAAGAAGGATGGAGGAGAGAATGGGACCCACGCATGGGGTCCAGCCGGCGGCAAAGGTGACCCCGACGAAAAACGTGCCGATATACCCGATGGGTTTGTGCTGGAGATGAAATTTTTTCTCCTGCTGCAGAAAAGATAGCGAGAAGATCCCGCTGATGAAGAGTCCGAAGAGAATGATCAAAACCCCGCCGATGATCCGGATGGCGTCCCGATACTCGGACAGGAATTGCCCCAGGAGGGAAGCCGAGGCGCCCAGGGCGGTGAAGAGAACGCTGAAACCCAGAATAAAGAGAAGCGAGTGGCTCAGGATGATCCGGCGGAGCTTCTGCTTGGAATGCTCGTGGGTCAGTTCTTCAAAGGAGAGCCCGGTGATAAAAGCCACATAAGAGGGGACCAAGGGAAGAACGCAGGGAGAAAGGAACGATAACAGCCCGGCCGCAAAGGCAATAAACAAAGAGAGGTCCTGAGTTCCGCTCATCGGGGTGCGTCTCCTTTCTTTTCGAACGGGTCTGCCGCCGGCTAATCTTGATGGCTTCGTAAAAAGTCCATCTGCGCCGTTGCGCTGCAACTTCGTCTTTGCGGCGCACCTATAAGTGCGCCTCATTCCTCAGTTTTTGCGCGCCTTGCATCTGGATCTTTTTACGAAGCCATCCGGGGTCGACCTCTTGACGCCTCCCAGTATACCCTGGATTTCCCGGATTCGTCCATCGGCTTGTTTGACCATCGCCGGGAATTCCCGGGCGGTATCCGTCAAATGAGCCCGGCGATGATTTTGAGTAAAGTCGACTTTTCGACCCCGCTGGGGCCCCAAACGGCATAAGAGTCTAACGGCATCAGGCGCAGGCCGACCCCCTGAAGGAAGGCCTTACGGCCGAAGGAAAAAGAGAGATTCCGAATTTCCAGGATGCTGTCCATCCTTCCCCCGTGCGGGCGACCGGTTAATCCAGGCGGATTTCCATCCCCTCCCGAGCGGCGAAGCACTCCAGACAGGATCCCCGGGCGGCAACTATCTGCCGGCATTTGTCGACAATTTCATCGAGCGCCGCATCGGTGCGCTCCTGGTTGTGGTGGAACAGGCCGAAACTTTTCACCCCGGCGTCGAGGGCTAACTGCAGGGCCGCCCGGTAGGTTGAGTGTCCATAAGTCTTTTTGGTCTGATACTCCTCTTCGGTAAATTCCGAGTCGTGGAAGAGAAGGTCGGCCCCGGCGGCAAACCGGACGTAATCCGGAAAATCGAGCCCACCCGGGTGTCGGTATGTCAGCTCGTTGTCCGTGAGAAAGACAAAGACCTTCCCGTTTTCCGAAAACTTGTAGCCGATTCCAGAATTGGGATGGCTGGCGCGGATGGGCTCGATCGTCAGGGAGTGAACCGCAAAAGTGGACCGGCAGGATTCCTGATAGGAGATGCGGGCCTGCACGTTGTTGTAATCAACGGGAAAATTGGGCGAGGTCATTACTTTGGCGATCATCTCTTTGACCGATTCCTGGTTGAAGGGGAACCCGCACATGTGAATGGAGGTTTCCTTGCGGTAGATGGGATTGAAAAAGGGAAACCCGAGGATGTGGTCCCAGTGGGAGTGGGTAAACACCATGGAATACTCGAATCTTCCCTCGGCCAGAAGGCGGTTTCCCAACCGGCGGATTCCCGACCCGGCGTCCACGATGATGATGGCATCGTCCGCGGTGCGGATTTCCAGACAAGTGGTATCTCCTCCGTATTTGAGGTATTCGGGACCGGAGACGGGAATGGATCCCCTGGCGCCCCAGCAGCGAATCAACATGCCGATATCCTTACTTTACTGAATTCAGAAATCTCTGCGCTCTCTGCGTCCTCTGAAGAGGTCCAACCTCGCGGAGAATGACTAAAACCAAAACGCCGACCACAAACTCGACCCCTCCGGCAATCAGGCCTGCCTTGGTTCCGGACTGAACGATCACGATGGTTCCCAGGGGGAGAGAGACAAAGGTCGCCACTCTCAGGGCCTGGACGCCGGTAAAGTAAATCGGGTGCAGGGTGATTTCGAAAACCAACGGAAAGCCTTTCGAGGATTCGACGGCGGGCTCCTTGAAGGCCAAGCACAGCAGGGTGGAAAGATCGAGGCAATAGCACAGACGGGCCCAAAACCACCGGCCGACTATTTCCAGTCCCCGCCAATGTCGGCTGCTTAGGGCAACTTCCAAGGAGCCCTCGAAAAAAAGGGGTGAACTCATTTGAATCTTGAGTCGGAGGCGGTCCCCCCTCCTTCCTGTCGCGAAGAATTACTGATTCAAATATATCATCAAATCCTTTGGAATTTCTATCAAAAATCTTGCGGGGAGGCGAGAAACGTGGTATGGGAATACCCTACCTAAATGTTGCAAAAAAAACATTGAAGACATCACTCCCACCCTAACCCTCCCCCCTCCGAGGGGGAGGGTTAGGGTGGGGGGGCAAAGGGCACCGGGGGTGAAGTCCTGTGACCGCCGGAAAAATCGCTAGGGCCCTTTAAATACAAGGGTAAAAAAGATATTTAGGGTAAACTTATTGCACCTGTTGAGCCTACTTATGTATCATTTTAGCGCTTTGAAAAGAAACGCTAAATCTCATTGAAAAATGAAAATTGCAAAATGCAAATTTTTTGGAAATTCCGCCCATTTTTCATTTTTCCATTTGATATTTTCAATTTGCAATTCATTTTAGCCGATTTTTCAAACGGCTAAAATGTTACCTGCCTATGAACAAATTAATCCATACCTTGGGGAGCAGCAATCGTTCTTCGGAGGAATTCATCGGCCTTCTTCGCACCTATGGGATTGAGATGGTGGCGGATGTCCGGAGCTTTCCCGCAAGCAGATTTCCGCATTTCCGCCGGGAGGTTTTGGCGCAGAGCCTGGGGGAAGCCGGGGTCGGGTATGCGCACTTAGGAAAAGAACTGGGCGGGTACCGGCAGGGAGGGTACGAAGCGTATACCCAAACCTATGCTTACCTCCAAGGAATTGAACGTCTGGAAAGGCTGGCTTCCCGCTGCCGCTGTGCAATTCTTTGCGCCGAGCGTCTCCCGGAGCGCTGCCACCGCCGCTTCATCGCCAAGAGCCTGGAGGAACGCGGGTGGAAAGCGGTGCACATCATCGAGGCGAACCGAACCTGGGAGCCGGCTTCCGGGGAAGAGGAGGAAAACCGCAGAAACTGACCCCTCTGTAAGAATCAGACCGAGCAAAAATAGAGTCCAAGCTATCAAGGGTTCAATGGGACGAAGGGCCATCGAAAATCGAGGCTGCTTGAACCCTCGGACCCTTGAATCCTTGGCCGCTTGATCTAACGCTTCCTTGCTTTCTTTTCATCCCTCTGTTATTTTGAAGAAAAGATGATGGCGGAAGAAACTGCCTCGTTTTGTCTATCCTTTCGCTGAAAAGATCACCCGATTTTTATGTTTGCCAAAGCCGATTTAGTCCTTTTGCACGCCCCGTCGGTGTATGACTTTCGGAAGCTGCCGATTTTGTTCGGACCGATCAGCGACTTGGTGCCCTCCACCCCGATCTTCGAGATGTATCCCATTGGGTTTTCTTCCATCGCCGAGCATTTGGAAAGGAACGGCGTCCGCGTCCGGATCGTCAATTTGGCCCTGCGGATGCTGAAGGACAAGAACTTTGACGCGGAAAAGATGATCGCCAAATTGAAACCGCGGGCCTTCGGAATCGACTTGCACTGGCTTCCCCACGCCCACGGCTCCCTCGAAGTGGCGGCGCTCTGCAAGAAGTACCACCCGGAAATCCCGGTCATCTTCGGGGGGTATTCCTCCTCCTATTTCCATGAGGAGCTGATCCGATATCCCCAGGTTGACTTTGTCCTCCGCGGGGATTCCACGGAGGAGCCCCTGCGGCAGCTTCTCCTATCGCTCCGGGAAAGGAGGCCGCTGGCGGATGTCCCCAACCTTACCTGGAAGAGTGAGGACGGGAGCATCCGGGCGAATCCCTTGACCCACGTGCTGACCGATCTAAATGAATATCTGAACAACTATCCCAACCTGTTTCGCTCGGCCTTGCGATATTTGGACGTTCGATCCCTGATCCCCATTCACGACTGGTGGGAATACCCGATCACCGCCGTCATGACCTGCCGGGGATGCACGCACAACTGCTCCATCTGCGGGGGGTCCCGGTATGCCCTAAGCAATTCGTATTCCCGCGCGGCCTGCGCCTACCGCAGTCCGGAAAAGGTCGCTGCGGACATCCTGTCCATCGCCGGCTACACCAATGCGCCCATTTTCGTGGTGGGCGATCTGCGCCAGGCCGGCGACGCTTACGCCAGGGCAGTCCTGTCGGGTCTGCAAGCGGTCCGGCCCCGCAACCCGGTCGTCCTGGAGCTGTTCACTCCCGCGCCGGAATCGTACTTCAAAGAGGTGGCGGCGGCGCTCCCGAATTTCAATTTCGAGATTTCTCCCGAGTCCCATGACGAAGACGTGCGGCGGGCCTCCGGGAAATTTTACGGCAATGAGGACCTGGAGAACTCCATCCGCTTTGCCTTGGACCAAGGTTGTTCCAAATTCGATGTTTTTTTTATGATTGGCATTCCCCGGCAGACGGTTCGGTCGGTGATGGAAACGATCGATTATTGCGGGCATCTTCTGAAAACTTTTGGCCGGCGCCTCAACCCCTTCATTTCCCCCCTGGCGCCCTTTTTAGATCCCGGCTCCATTGCCTTTGAAAATGCCGAAGAAGTCGGCTACCGTGTTTTTTGCAAAACCCTGGAGGATTACCGGCAGGCCCTGCTGGCGCCCAGTTGGAAATATACTTTGAGCTATGAGACGCGATGGATGACGCGGGAGGAGATCGTCGACAGCACCTATGAGGCCGGGCTGCGGCTGAATCGCTTAAAGAAGGAAGAGGGGCTTATCAGCCGGGAAACGGCGGAAAAAACCGAGAAGCGGATTCTCCTCGCCGGGGAGATGATCCGGAAGATTGACGGGATCCTCCCCGATCCGGAGCCGGAAAGAACCGCGAAACTCAAGGCCCTGAAAGAGACTTTTGACAAAGCGAGCATGGCCACGGTCTGCGACAAAGACGAGATCAAATGGCCGGTTCTGCGCTGGCGTCTGAATTTCCCCAAGATCATCCGCGCGCTTTTTGAAAGCCGCCCCACCTAAGGGAAAAAATGGGTCGGGGTTTGATGAATTCGTAAAAAGTCGTCACTCCGGTGAAAACCGGAGTCCAGGGGGCTTATGAGCGTTTGAAAATACTGGATTCCGGCGCCTGCCCCGGACCCGATCCGGGGTCGTTTCTCCCGGCGCTTGGCATTTCTTTAGGGAGAGATATCTTTGATCGATCCCGGAATTTCCTCATACTCCGGGGTGACGACCCCTCTTTTCACCATGATGTTGTAAATGCTGCGGGCCCGATTTACGACGTATTTTTGTTCTCCGGCCGGGTTGTACCGGCGGGGGTTGGGAAGGACGGCGGCGAGACGGGCCGCTTCCTGCGGGCTCAGGTCTCGCGCGGATTTGCCGAAGTGATGCCGGGCCGCCGCCTCGACGCCGAAGATGCCTTCGCCCCATTCCACCACGTTGAGGTAAATTTCCAGAATCCGCTTCTTGGATAGAGCCCTCTCCATTTTCCAGGTGAGAACGGCTTCGGCGGCTTTCCGCAGCAGGCTTTTTTCCGGTGAAAGGTAGAGATTGCGGGCGAGCTGCTGGCTGATGGTGCTTCCCCCGAACTTAAAACGGCCCGCCTGCAGGTCCTTTTCGATGGCCTTCTGGATGCTTTCGTAGTCAAAGCCTTCATGCTTCCAGAATTTGTCGTCTTCGGCGATGAGGACCGCTTTGATCAGATAAGGGGAAATGCGCGCCAGGGGCACCCACTGCTTGGTGATCCGGCGTTTCTCCCCTTTTTCGGCCCATTCATTTTCCCGGTATTCCATGAAGGCCGTCCGGGCGGGGTTTTTTGTCCTGAGCTTCCCGATATCCGGCAGGGCGATGAAATAAATTAGAACGGGAATGAGAGGAAAAAATAATAAAACAAAGAGAATCCTTTTCCCTTTTCCGAGGAGCACGACGCAGACCTTTCCTTGAATCGCAGGGGCAACCCAGAGCGGATTCTTGAACCAAAGCAGCCACGTAAGAAATATTGTACTACATTTTTCGGCAGGCCGTTTCCAATCTCTGGTTGTCCCTCCTTTCCCAATTTCCTGGGCGAGAATTTTTCGGAATTCGGTGGGATGGCCATTGTCAAGAGAGGGATAAAGGAGCGAGGCGGCAAGGAACGGGAAAAAGGGGCAAAGGAGGCCTCGGCGATGCGCGCGGACACTCCCGCCGTCAGCGAGCCAACGACGGACTCATCGGTGGCGTGGGATGTGTTCTCCGCCGTTCGTCAGCCGATGTCGCGTCGCGCCTCGCCGATCACGCCGGCGAGGTCCTCCGGCCGCGGCGGTGCGCCCTCTTTGGTTTCGGGCGGGGGCGTCAGCTTCGGCGAAGCAATCAGGCTATGGCGGCGGATGGCCCAGATCAGAGCAACGAGGGTGATGGCGCCGGTCCCCCAGACCAGCGTATCGTTGGGATGAAACAAAGTCACGAGGGAAACCAGACCAATCAGAATGCACGCCAGGATATTCCCCCACATATTCCCGATACATCGTCCGAACATCGCAAAAGCGAGCCCGGAGCAGCCGGCAGCCACCAGCAGGCAGTCGCCAATCTGCGCCCAGCCTGGTTGGGTTACCAGATTCGAGCGGGTGAAGGGCACAAACGTCATGACCGTGATCGGCAGGCAGATTTTCAGCGCCTCCCACATGGTCCGCATGAACGACG
>Ga0105097_10001257_pt1 | contig 12061 bp, 6 predicted proteins | sample PPLLak12cMay2015_FD_87035 | JGI IMG/M metagenome (GOLD analysis project Ga0105097, IMG submission 87035) | Freshwater sediment microbial communities from Prairie Pothole Lake near Jamestown, North Dakota, USA - PPLs Lake P7 Core (1) Depth... | ecosystem: Environmental > Aquatic > Freshwater >... | reverse complement strand
GTTACCGAACAAAAAAAACTTGTTCGTGTATTTCGTGTGGTTCGTGGTTTATTGCCTGTTCCGGTCAGCTGTCGGCGGTCAGCGGTCCGTAGCGAAGCCCTCTCGCGGCCGTCAGCGGTCGGCGGTCTACCGTCTCCTCTCCGCCATCTCCGGCGTGTGCAGCTGCGGCGTGGCGCTCTCCACGCTGGTCGGGGTTGCCTGGAAGGCGACATCGTCCACAAACAGGTTGCTGTTGGCCGAGCCGTCGGTTTCAGCCCGGATCTGCAGCGTCACGGTTTGGCCGGCATAGGCTGCCAGGTTGACAACGTGCTTCACCCAGCCGCCGGTGTTGGTGGTGCTGCACAGGTCGTAGACGTTTACTACATTTCCGTTTACCATCACGCCACCGAAATCCCACCCGCATACGTCTGAGGAAGCGATCCAGTGGTAGTAGGCCAGGTACGAGCTGCCTACCGGCACCGTCACTTGTTGCTGCACGTAGGAAATATCGTTGTAGTCGCCGCCCAGCCAGGCAGCCCAGCTCCCGGTGCGCGGGGTGATTCCACCGGGAAAACCAGAGTTGACGATCAGGGTCCAGCCGTGAGTGGAGAACTGCGTCCAGCAGGTGCCGCCCTGCTCAAAGCCGCCGTTGCATACGCCGGCGCCGCCCGCCTGGGTGGTGGCGTTGGCCGTATTCGACCAGGCCGAAGGGCCGTGCTGGTTAAATGCCCGAGCCCGGTAGAAATACTGCGTGCTAGGGGTCAGGCCGGAGTCGTCGTAGCTGTTGCTGTTGGCGGGCAGGTTGATCAGCGGCGCCCAGGTAGTGCCGTTTGGCGAGCGCTCCAGGCTGTAGCCGGTCTCATTGTTGGCGTTATCGGTCCAGCCCAGGTGGATGCTGGTGGACCCGGTGGCGGAGGCAGCCAGGCCGGTGGGCGCAGCCGGCGGCACGATGGCGAAGCTGTGCGTCACAAACGGCAGGTAGACGTAGCTCGGCGCCGGCCCGGACTGCGTGGTGAAGCTCCAGAAGGCGCTGGCGCTGCCGTTGGCGTAGGTCGGCCCGACCGCGTTATTCCAGGCGCGCGCCTGCCAGTAGTAGGTGGTGTTAGGGATCAATCCAGCTGGATTGACACTGGTGTTCGTGCCGGAACCGGTCCAGCCGGAGCAGGAGTTGTCGTTGCTGGTATCGATGCAGTACTCATACTGCGAGACGGGGGATGTAGCTGCCCAGCTCAAGGAGGTAGCGGTCGAGACGCCCGTAGCCGCGTTGGCCGGGGAGGTTTTGCTGAAGGGCGCCGGCGGTTGCGGCGGCGTGCCGCAGGTGTAGATGCGCACGTCGTCGATGAACCAGCCATAGTCGTATTGAATGCTGGCGGTTCCCATGCGGAAGCGGAAGCGCACGCTCTGGCCGGACAGCGAGCTCAGGTTCACCCGGCTGGAGATGTAGCCGCGGCTGTCGGCTGTGAAAGCCTGGATGGCGCCCAGCGGGTTGCTGCCGGCCAGTATGCCGTTGTAGCCGTTGTGGGTGATCAATCCGCCGGCATCGGTCCAGCTGCTGCCGTTGTTGGTGCTGTACTCCAGGATGCCGCCGTCGTAGCGTGTGGAACCGGTAGGCAGGCTGGATTCAAAGCCATACGAGTGGTTGAAGTGCAGGAAGGCATTGGGCGGCAGGCTGACACTGCTGTTCATCGCCAGGAAGGTGTTGGAAGTGCCGCCCACCGGCGAGCCCTGGTCAAAGCCCCAGATGTTGCCCGTACCACTGGTGGCATAGGGATCGGGCAGCAGGTTTGCGGGGGCGGAAGTCTGCGGCACGAACCAATACAGGGTTCCCGCCAGGCTGCCGGCAGTCCAATTGCCGCCGCCAGACTCGATGTTGTCGAAGAACAGGTCGGTCGGCGTACCGCTGTCGCATACCGGGGCGTGCGTCGCAGCGCAGTTTGCGGGCTGGGTGTTCATCTCCACCGCGTCCAGGGCGTCTTTCACTTCCTGGCAATCGGCGCCGCTGTAGCCCAGGTTGGTGCAGGCCTGCTGCAGGGCTGCGTATAGATCTCCGTAGTCGGCGGCCGAAGTCAGCAGGTTGGTTTGGGCTTCATAGTAAATCTTGGCTACCTTCACGTAGCCCAGCCCGGGAACCGTGACCCCGTTGAAGCTGCCGCCATCCACCATCAGGGCGGCGGCATGGTTGCCAACACCGCTGTTGTAGTGCACGCCGCCGTTATCGCCGCCCCCGCCCAGGGTGGATTGTTGGCAGTAGTACAGGTTGCTGCTCATCTTGTCGGGGTCGCCAAACAAGGTGGGGTTCATCATGTTGCGCAGCGTGCCCAGCCCGGAGACGTCCTCGCCGATATCCCAGCGCGTATCGCCGGCGTCGTTGCCGGTGGCCTGGTACAGGTCAACCAGCTCGCCCCATATATCGGAAAAGGATTCGTTAATCGCCCCGGATTGGTAGAAGTAGAACAGCAGCGATTCACGGTCGGTCACGCCGTGGGTCAGCTCGTGAGCCACCACGTCATCCGCTAGCGCGTAACCGTGAGCGTCGCCATACACCATTTGCGTCCCATTCCAGAAGGCATTCTGGTAATTCGTGGCGTAGTGCACGGTGGAAATGAGCGTCCCGCCGAGGTTGTCGAAGCTGTCGCGCCCGTGCTGTGCCCAGTAGAAGTCATAGGTTGCCCCAGCGAAGATATGCGCTGCCTGGGCATGCGCATCGCCGGCACTGCACGAAGGATCGCCTTCGCTGCACACGAAAGTTCCTGGCAGCGTGTTGGTGTTATTGGCTGTATAAGTCGTACGGTTGCGGCTGGTTTCCACCTGGTTGAAGTTCAGGGCTATGTTGCCCAGGGCGGCATCCACCAGCACCAGCTCGCGAATGGGAGCCAGCTCCAGCGGGGTGACTTCGATGCGCCAGGTCAGGCGATCTGCGCGCAGGCCGGGGCCGCCCAGCATCAGCGGGTTGTAAATCCACAGCTCCGCCGGGCTGGCGGTTAGCGTGGCCGGCTCCAGGTCGTAATCCTTGGCCACCTTCTCCAGCGCGATTTGCTCGGCGCGGCCGGCAGCCACCTGTGGGGCGGTATCCAGCTCGCCCACCGGCAGGATCTCGCCGCTGGCGGAAGTGACCGCATCTTGCCCGTCCAGCTGGACAATCAGCTCGCCGCCCAGCACCGGGATGCCCTGATACAACTGCTGGAAGCGCACAAAGGAACGTGCTGCAGCCCCGACGCCATCGCCCGGCAGGCTGCTGGTCTTCATCACAGTCAGGTCGGCTTGCGGGTCCTGCACGCCAAACAGATCGCCGTAGCGCTGCAGGAAGTCGCGGGCGGCAGATTCAGGTGTGCTGCCCGCCTCCAGCGCTGCGCTGGGGGGTACCCCTTCACCCTTGGGTAATCCCAGGTAGCGCAGCAGTCCCGTTTCCGGGTTGCGGTAGGTCGTCCAGCCGGGCTGCACCAGCACTCGGTCTGCGGATGCGCCTTCTTGTGCCCCAAGCGCCGGCTGATTGGGTGGTAAGGCAGCCGCGATCCAGCTGACGATTGCCAGGATGATGATCATGCGCGCAAGTTTTTTCACTTTCTGCCTCCATATTCAGAATATCCATGGTAATTGGCAAGCCTCGCCCCTGTGCAGCCCCCTGGCGTCGGATGGTTGTAAATCGTCCATTCTTACTCCAATTATAGCAAAAAAATATGGCTGTGTGCCTGATCATGTTATGGATCAAAGGATCGCTGAATTCATGCTAAACTCCAGGTATGGACATCCAGCAGGACGGCAAGCAGTCTCTCTGCCAGGGAAATGCCCGGTGAGCAATTTACAGCTCTTGTATTATGGGCTGGGCTGGTTTTGCCTGGGCGCCGGCCTGTCGGTGGGCTTGATCTTCATCCTCACCGGAAGGAGAAGCGAGACCCAAGATGGGCAGGGTTGTCTGGGAGCACTCATCGCCCTCATCGGTATCTTAGCTGCGGTGCTCTTCTTATTTTTAGCTTTCCAGTAATTCCATCAATGTCCACCATTTTACCGATACAAGGCATACCCGAGTTTCTATGCGAGGAGTGCAACCTGGATATCCCGCCTCGGACTATCGGGCTGCTATCTTAAGGGTACATGGAGCTGGATGATGAGTGGGATGCTTGCGGGCTATCAAGAAGGCAGCCAGGGTAACACTTTGATCGGTTTATTGGGGATAATTATAATCAAATTCATGCGATTTGAGAATGATCTTTAGCAATATTTTGCTCGGAGAAAACGGTTTCAGCCTAGCAGTGGAGCAAGAATTCTGTTCTATTAACCGCAGATGGACACAGACTAACGCAGATAATTATTTTTGTATCTGTGTCAATCAGTGTCCATCTGTGGTTCCTGTCTTCATCGCAACGACGCTGAGCGGCAATCGATTGGCGCCCAGTAGTTCAAGGTGAAACGCCGAAGGGGGGATCGGATACGTCGTCAATCTTCCAGACTTCGCCGGTCAGGGTGACGATATAGGCGCTGTTCCCGATAAACTCGAGCGAGGTGGGGCGGTCCAGAGCACTGGCAAGGACTGTGACACTGCCATCCTCGTTGACCTCTACCAGTGAGCCGGTGTTTGGCAGTGCCGGCGAGCCGTCATCGGCGCCCACTGGAAAGATTCCTTGCGCCAGTGCATACATCTTGTTGCCCAGACCATATTCGACATCCACCAGCAAGGGAGCGCCGGAGGCCACTGGTGTGGCGCTGGATGATTCTGGCGTAAACATGACCACCCTGCCATCCGGAGGCAAATGGGGGTTCGGGCCGGCTTCGGCCATGAAGATACGATTGCCCCTGGTTTCTAATCCTGTTGGAACGATGTTGCCGAACGCCATCAACTCGCTGATCTGTCCATTTAAGTTGACCCATAGGACCCGGTTGTGGTGCCCATCGGTGACCAGGAATCCTCCGCGGAAAGCCTCCATGGCGTAATGGACTCCAGAAGGTATCGCTACTACACTTTGCGAGGGATTAGCAATCGAGTAATCGCCGATATCTGCAATGACGGTGAAGCTGGACGGACTGTCTACCCGGTATATCCCCACCACGTCACCATTATTGACCGGGAAGAAGGGCATATCATCACCAACCATGGTGACCAGTGCATACGCCATCCCATCGATAAAGGCAACATCCACTACGCCGCCAATGGGGACCAACGCCGGCGGCAAACCACTGGCATAAGTCGTCCTCGCTCCGGTTTGCGGATCGATGCGCGAGATCCTGCCGATTGCTCCTTCCGTTACGTACAACGCGCCATCGGGACCAACGACGCTGCCCTGCGCGCCCTGCAGCCCGGAAGCCAGCAGGACGGGATTGAGCGCTGAAGCCTGACTGGTTCCGGCGACAATGCCGGTAATGGCCAGTGCTAGCGCCAGGGCAAATGTAACCATCAGGTGTAACTTCTTGTTCATGTCGACTCCTTTGGAAAATCTAGGTATCGTTCTGGATACGATATAGGTATAAGCCAGTGATTTGGTAATGCAGGCCTCCTTTCCTTCCTATCTCGGGTTAATGCCCCTCCTGGATTTCGATGATTGTGTCGGCCGTTAGCCCATGTGCCTGGCGGTGAACGGCAACGGCGGCTTCTTTACTTGGCGCCTCTACCAGGCAGATGACCATGCCTTCTGCCTCGTTGAACCAGTAGCGGTGGTATATCACCTGGTGCTCTCCCTGCACTTCCAGATCACGCAGGTGAGCTTCGGCAACGGCTTTCGCAGTTAATCCTTCAATATTCCTGTGAAAATCCATATAAAGTGGCATTTTTCACCTCCATCAAGATCGTTGTTAACCAGGATGTATAAGACTGTCTTTATCGTGTTACAATATACCCTGATCAGACGACTTGGGGTAACCCTTTGGTATACACCGCGGATACAAAGATAAGCATACTCGGGGGTTGAATTGGCAACTGGATAGAAGTTTGGAAAGTGGGGCTGAATGGAGTATGTCTCCTTCGGGTATTGGGTGCACCGCCGCCGTGTCGCCCTGGACTTGACCCAATCTGCACTGGCGCATCGCGTTGGCTGCGCCACAATCACCATAAAAAAGATCGAGCACGATGAGCGTCGTCCTTCCAGGGTCATGGCCCAAAGGCTGGCGGATGAATTGTTGGTTCCAGATATCGAGCGAGAATCCTTCATCCAGACCGCGCTTGGTGAGGTATACGCGCCTTCTCTGCCAATCCCTGCTGACCCACTAGCTTTCCATCCACCGGCATTTATTCCAGAACCTGTTACTGATTACCAAGATCAATTTGTGGGTCGCGAGTCCGAGCTTACCTGGCTGGATGAGCGTTTGAGGTGTGTGTTAAGCGGGGAAGGTCAGATTGCATTTATTGCCGGGAGTTCAGGCCGCGGCAAAACCGCGCTGATGTTGGAATTCATGCAGCAGGCGCTCGATGCGCAACCAGAGTTGATTGCCAGCGGCGGAATTTGCACGGCTTATACCGGTCTTGGAGACCCCTATCTGCCGTTTCGTGAAGTGCTGGAATTTCTCACCGGAAATTTGGATTCGCACTGGCTGGCAAAAACAAATCACCGCAGTGTGGCACAGCGGATTTGGCGGGCATTGCCGCATACTTACCAGTCGTTGGCGGATCATGCCCCTTACCTGATAGATGTACTGGTCTCCGGCAAAGACCTGCTGAGGTGTGCTGCGACCGTCGCGCCGGGTGGGGCTGCCTGGCTGGCACAACTACAATTAGAAGTAACCCAACACCATAAAGATACCAGCCTCCCTGGGAAGACCGCGCTTTACGGCCAGTTCAGCAGCCTGTTGTCCTATCTATCCGGCCGCCAGCCTTTATTGATTTTGCTGGATGACCTGCATTGGGCTGATGATGCTTCCTTGGGATTGCTCTTTCACTTATCAAGGCATATTCGTGATCGGCGGATTTTTATCCTGGGGACCTACCGTCCAGAAGAGCTTGCTTCCGGAAACGGTAGCGGACCTCACCTGTTCGAAAATGTGCTCGGTGAAATGAAGCGCACCTTTGGCGAGTTTGTTCTGGACCTCAACGCTGCCGACCAGACGGGCGGCAGGCATTTTGTGGATGCCTACCTGGATGGATTGCCAAACCGGTTCAGTACATCCTTCCGTGAAAAGCTTTTCCTACGCACCGCCGGTCACCCCTTGTTCACGATCGAGTTTGTGCGCGAGATGCAAGCCCGCGGCGACCTGCTCCCAGGCGAATCGGGCAATTGGCAGGAGGCGGAAGACCTGGATTGGAGCGTATTGCCTGCCCGGGTTGAAGCCGTGATTGCCCATTCCCTGGCTAGACTGGATGCGGACTTATTTGAAGTGTTGACCGTTGCCAGCGTAGAAGGGGAGCAGTTTACAGCTGAAGTTGTTGCGCACGTGATGGGCATGCAGGCGGGCGACTTGCTCAAGCTTTTGTCGCACCAGCTGGCCAAACGCCATCACCTGGTGCAAGAACGCGGTGAAACCGTATCTTCTAGCCGTGTTCTATCCCCTTATTCATTCCGGCACGGCTTGTTCCAACAATATCTATACGACCAGCTGGATCCCGGCGAACGGCGCCGCCTGCATGCTGCGATTGCCCGCGCCCTGGAAGCGCTTTATCAGGATGAGGTGGAGATCGTCGCAGCCCAACTGGCCTGGCATTACCAGCAAGCTCGCCAGGCGGAAAAGGCAGTGGAATTCCTGGCAGTCGCCGGGAAAAGAGCGATCCTGCTCTCAGGCTACGATGAAGCCATCCACCTGCTGCAGTGCGGGCTGGCTTTGCTCGCCGATAAGCCCGGGCATTCTCGGCAAACGAGGGAAGCGATTGAACTGCTGCTGGCTCTGGGTGAAGCTCAATACCGGGCCGGGTCTGTGGACGATTCATTGGAAACGTATCAAAAAGCTGCTGCTCTTGCCAGGGAGCAGGAGGCTCCCAAAGCGTTGGCCCAGGCTGCATTAGGCTACGAGCAGTCGCGCTGGCGGTTTAATTTTCCTGCAGAGCCGTCCCGCCGCCTGCTGGAGGAAGCCTTCGGGCGGATAGGGGAAGAGGATGCCTTGCTGAAGACCAGGCTGGTCATCGGAAGGGTAAGAACACTGATGCCCGATATTTCTCAAGCGCAGTTTTCATCCCTGAGCCAACAGGCAATCGAGATGGCCCGCAATACAAACGACCGCACGACCCTGTATGAGGCGTTGTACCTGGTGCCCTGGGGAAACCGGGACCCACAATACTCGCAAGACCGCCTCACCGCCCTGGGCGAAATGATGCGCCTGGCCAAAACTACAGGGGATATTCTGCGCCAGCAGGAGGTCCTTAATTACCTGGTGCTCGAGCATTTTGAGCTGGGTAACTTGTCGGATTTCAATGAAGAGTTCCGTGCTCAACAAAAGCTGGCAGAAAAAGTCCACATTCCGTTATACGACTATCTCGCTCAGCTGTCCCGGACCTCTCTGGCGATTTTGCTGGGGAAATTTTCCGAAGCCGAAGAGCTTGCTCAACAAGCGCTGCATATTGGCCGGCAGATGAAAGTAGACAATGCTGACGGAATTTTTGGTATTCAGATGTTCACGCTCCGGCGAGAGCAGGATCGTTTGCGTGAAATTCTACCTTTGGTAAAACTATTCGTCGAACAAAATACCATCGCCAGGAGCTGGCGTCCTGGGCTGGCCTTGATCTACAGCGATCAGGATCTGCGTGCAGAAGCCGAACACATCTTCGAAACCTTGGCTGCCGATCATTTTGCGGGAATCCCAAAAGATGCTCTGTGGCTGACCTGTATAGCTTATCTCGCTGAAGTCTGCGTTTACCTGACGGATAGGGATCGAGCTGCCCACTTATACGAGTTTCTGCTCCCTTACTCGGGCCGGATGATTGTGAGTGGTTATTTTGGCGCATGTTATGGCTCGGCGGACTACTACCTGGGCTTACTGGCAGCTACAGGCTCGCGCTGGGAAGAGGCAAAACTGCACTATCAGCGTTCCATTGAATTAAATACGCGTATGGAAGCCCTGCCCTGGCTGGCGCACACGCAGTACGCTTTCGGGCAACTGCTCCTGACGTGTGGGCAAAGCCTCAATCGGGAACAGGCCAGGGTGCTTCTGGAAGCATCCTCGAGAACTGCTCATTCACTGGGGATGAATGCGCTGATTGCACGATTAGACAAAGTAAAGGAGATTGACGATGCCCATCTATCTGATAGAACGTAATTACGCTGAGCGCCTGGAAGACGCCCGTTCCGTAGCAGACGGGATCAACCAAATCAATATGGAAGAAGGCGTGCAGTGGCTGATTTCTTTCCTCAGCGCTGACAAAATGAAAACCTACTGCCTGTACGAAGCACCTAACGCCGAGGCTATCCTGTCAGCAGCTCGCCGGGCTGGATTGCCGGCGGACGTGATCATCGAGGTGAGCGAGGTACGCTCGGACGGCGAGATGGGCCAGGTGCTGAAACAGCGGTTTATAAATTAATAATCACTCTGTCGATCGAATCGGGTAAAAAATTTCGCCACTGTGCCGTGTTTTATCTATGTTCGCTCTCTCCGCGTCTCCGCGTGAGAATTCCCTACACCGCCTCCAGCCTCTCCCACCCCATCACCACCGCCAGCTGCGGGATCAGGATGCCCAGTACCATGCTGACCGACAGCACGCTGATCACCGGCTCCTGGTTGGGCAGCAGGCCCAGCACCGGCACGATCACCACCAGGATCGGGATGGCAGCCAGGAACAGGCACACCAACAGCCAGACCGGTTTGCGGGCCAGGAGTAGGGCAGCGAATCCGGCCACACCGCCCAGTAGAGGCCAGGCAATGTGCGCCGTGGTCAATGGGTTGTCCGACTCCAGCGCGAAGTACGCCAGCCACCAGACGACCATGAACATCAGGATGCCGCCTGCTGCCAGCCCGAGGGTGCTGACCTTGCGCGACAGGCCCCACAGCGCCAGCACGCCCAGCACAAACGCCACCAGCATCATGCCTAGCTTCCAGTTGTAACTTCCAGCGAAGTCAATGTACTCCAGAGTCAGCTCGCGGCTGGTCGGGAAGATCGACAGCAGCGCCTGCCAGCTTAATGCGGCCAGCGCCGTGATCAGCAGCACAGCCGCCAGGAAGCCCAGCGCACCCAGCAGGCTTCGGCCAACCGCCAGCTTCTTGCGCAGTGCTGCCACAACCGCCAGGATTGCGAAGGCGGCCATGGCCAGGATTGCGCTGGCAGGCGTCAGCCAGGCCGGGTAGTTGAGGATGCCGACCAGCGGGGCGCTGAAGAAATTGACATCCTGGGTGTATTCGGCCTGCCCCAGGTCCAGCGCGCCAAAGTGGCGTGCTGTGCGCTCCATGGTTGCACCGTAAGCCTGCACCAGCCGCGGCGAGATGGCATCGACGGTGTCGCCGGTGGTGTGGTAGAGCGTACCGCGGGCTTCATTTTCAAACTCGAAGCCGTGGTAGCCGCTGGCGATGAACACGCTGCAGTCTGTGTCAATCTCACCGCGCTCTTCGGTGTTGTAGCGCGTGTTGGCATACAGCACCGGCCGAGAGGCGGCGAGCTCGCCCATCAGCCAGGCATCCTGGGGGGAGGATTCCATCAGGATCAACGGGGCATTGCCGGGGCGGGCGTCGAAGCACAGCAGCACGCCGGTCTGTGCTTTGGCTTCGGGGTTGCTCTTGATGTATGCCCTCGACCCCAGGTACCCGTCCTCTTCCCCATCGCTGAACAGGAAGACGACATCATTGCGCAGGGTGGGGGAAGCCGCCAGCAGGTGCATGCTCTCCAGCATAACTGCCACCGAGATGCCGTCATCCCCGGCGCCAGGCGCAGGCGGGTGCGAGTCGTAGTGACCGGTGATCAGCACGTCGCCGGTCGAGTCGCTGCCCGGCAGGCGCACGAGGATATTCTCCGCTTTGCCGCTCTGCTGGACTTCAGCTAGCTGCCCAAGCGCCGCCGCCTGCGATAGGATATAATCTCGCACGACCGCCTGGGCGGGCGACCCGGCCCTATGCGGCTCTTTCGCCACAATCGCCAGGTCAGCCATCGCCCGCTCCGCCGAGAAGCGCTCGGCGGCCGCCGATGCGGGTACCACCGCCCGGAATGCCAGCGGCAGCGCCGACAACACAACCAGCCCGACCAGCGCCAGGGTGAACACGATGCGATAAATTTGCGTTTTGGATGTATATTGGTTTTTGGGGGTGGAGGTGGACATGGGAATTACTCCTGATTTGCCGTGCTATAATCTATCTATGCCAGAGATCAGTCGTTTCTTTGGTATCATCATCCGGATGTACCTGGAAGTTGGAGCAGCACATCACACCCCGCATTTTCATGCTTATTACCAGGATGAGGTTGCTGTCTACGATATTTTGCTTGTAGAATGACACATCCTATTTTCAAGGTAACCGCATTCAAGATTATCAAACCATATGTTTTACAGGTTTGGTTTGACGATCATACGGACCAATTAATTGAGTTATGGCCAGTACTGGCCGGCGAGCTCTATCGCCCATTGCGCGATCTGGATTTCTTCCAGCAAGTACGCCTCGATCCCGAAGTGCATACCCTGGTATGGCCGAATGGGGCGGATTTCGACCCGGAGACACTGCATAACTGGCCTGAATATGCTATGGTGCTGGCTGCCCGGGCTGATGCCTGGGAAACGGTTTCAGCCTAGCGCCGGAGCAAGAATTCTGGTCTATTAGCCACAGATGGACACAAACAAACGCAGATAATTTTTTTGTATCTGTGTCAATCAGTGTCCATCTGTGGTTCCTTTGTTCTCTAAGCGACACTCTACGCACCAGGTAGGGGCGGGTCTCAGACCCGCCCCTACTCCGGCCTCAGCACCAACCCATACACATTCTCCCCATACTGGACGCGCACCGGCTCCCAGGTGGCGTGCAGCAGCATGCCGTTGGTCAGCGGTTCCTTCTCGTCCACGGGGATTTGCCCCATCGCCTTGACGCCGTTCTCGAATTCCACCACGCCGATGATCAGGTAGCGGCCTTCGATGCCCCAGGGCAGGTTGTAGATGCGGGTGTAGGTGAGCAGGCGCGGCGCGCCCTGCGGCTTGACCTTCTCGAAGTCGCGTGAGCGGCAGGCCAGGCAGCGATCGTGGAAGGGATAATGCAGCCGGCC
>Ga0105097_10001254_pt1 | contig 12079 bp, 4 predicted proteins | sample PPLLak12cMay2015_FD_87035 | JGI IMG/M metagenome (GOLD analysis project Ga0105097, IMG submission 87035) | Freshwater sediment microbial communities from Prairie Pothole Lake near Jamestown, North Dakota, USA - PPLs Lake P7 Core (1) Depth... | ecosystem: Environmental > Aquatic > Freshwater >... | reverse complement strand
TCAACAAATATAGTAAAAAATAATATATTTACCAAACCTTATCTTCTAACAAATGAAGAACTGAGTCAAATAGGTAATAATATCAATTTAGTTGGCTATGATCCATTAAAAAGTTTACCATCTGTAGATCAATCTATTGTGAATTTTAAGTATGGTAATCCAAGTAGTCCAAGACTTTTAAATTATGTTGAACCATATACTATAGCTGGTGTTGATTATACATTATTCTATTCAGAAGTAAATACTGGTTTAAATGTTGGTGATAAAGTATTTATTATCAATGGTTCTTATGATAGTAATTCACTGATAATTACAGATAAATATAAAAAAGGAAGAGATGGGTATAAGGTTCTTTATATTGATCAGTGTAAAATTGTATTAGATATAGAATTTGTTGGATATTTACCTGCAAATGAAACATCAGAAAACCAAGAAGTTTTTGATGATTTTATAAAAGTTTATTATGTAAAAGACCGAAGTGAATTTATTCATGTGAATAGACAAGTCACAACACGTGGTGGTACTTTTAGTTATAAATTTAATGCAAATCAAAATAATATAATATTTGTAAGTGAAAATTTTGGAAGTATAAACAATCAAAATAACTGGGGTAATTGTCAAGCTATTACTGGGGCACCGGGTTTTTTTATAAAGAATAACAATTTGGCTTGGATTAATATTAGTGGTGATTTTGTAAATGGTAATTGTACATTGGTAACTGCTGAAAGTACAAATGGTAAGATATTAATACAAAATGGTACTTTTAGTTATAATAATATTGATTATAATGAAGATTCTGTTTATAGTTGGGATTCTAATTTAAATCAATGGATTTTAAATTTAAAACATGAAAATAATAATCCACCGATTATATCAAAATCAAATTTTAGAAATGGTCAATTTGATGGTATTTGGAATGGTGGACTTTATGGTACTAATGAAAAGAGAATAACATGGAATAGTTCGACAGCAACTTGGAATTCAGGCACACTATTAAATACTACATGGCAAACAGGTATAATGAATTCATTATATAGTCAATATGAAAGTTATTTTTCCGAATTTGATTATTCTTTCGCGACTTCTTCTGCACCTTATGGATTACCGTATCAGAAAATAAATAATCCTGATAATAATGGATATGGATATAACTTTGTTATTAATTCGGATATTCAAAATGCCGTAATTAACAATGGTAATGTAACAAATACAAAATTAGGAGTTGAACTGGGAACCTATTCTATTATTGAAGACTATGTTAAGAATGGGGTAGCTAGTATTTTGAATAAATTTGAACAAACTGGATTGACTATCAACAAAGCTCTTTTTGATAATTGTAAATTTATCAATGCCAATATTGAAAATACTGAGATTAGAAATTCTAGATCTATTAATTCTAGATTCAATAAGGTTAAATCTGTTAATTCACATTATAAATCTTCTTTATTCACAAATTCAAATTATATTAGTGATAATGTAATTAAAGTATTGGATTATGATGAATTAACATATACATCATCAGGTTCTGGTCAAACTCACCAAGTTTATAAATTTTATATAAATAAAAGAAGTTATGAAAAATTTAAGTTTAAAGATAATTTTTATATAAAAGGTATAGTCATAAAAGATAATACTAAAGATTTAATTAATTTCTTTGACAAGAAATTTAAAATAGGACCTTGGACAGAATATATTGATGATATAAATAATGGTAATTATTACAAAAGAGGCTTTGAATATTCTGCGTTTATATCAAGTCCTAAAGAAAACGAATATAAATATAATTTTGATAATAACAATAATAAAATAGGGGATTTTAAAAATAAAGACTACTATTCAGTTGATATATTTGTATCTAGAAAAGATACAAATTTTTCAGACCAAAATAATATAGATTTTAGAAATAAATTAGATTTTAGTAACGCGTATATTATAAATTCTGATTTCGAAAGTGGTATTTTTGAAAATTCTAATTGGAATGGTGGTCATCATATGAATTATAATAATGATGTTAGTATTACGAAAAGTACAAATTCTAGTATTGGTTATTATAACTTAATTATGAATAAGACTCAAAGTCAAATAACTATGACTTACCTAGATGGAAATGAAACAGAAGATGATTATCTATTAGAAAATGAAATTATATTTTTAAATGCAGTTGATTATGATACAAGAGGTAAGATTACAAATTTTAGTGTATCAAATAAAGGAAGTGGTTATATTACATCAAATAATGTATCAACAACTGGTGGGTCAGGTACTGGTTTAACTTTGAATATAGTTGCCGAACCAATTGGTTCAGTTGTTTCTATAACACTATCAACTACAAATACACTGGGATATACACCTGCTTATGTAGTAGGTAGTTATAGTTTACCTGTTTATGGTGGATCAGGCACAGGTCTAGAAGTTGATATTATAGTTGATTCACTTTATAATATAACTTCTATTACACCAAATTTAAATAATTTAGGTACAGGCTATTTATCAACAGATATTAATTTAATTGTTGGTACTTCTAGTGATTGGCAAGGTAGTGATCGTTATGCAAATATTAATATTATTGATATTCTTAATGGTGGTATTTATTCTACTTCATCAATTGTTAATCAAGGATTAGGTTATAAAAAAGATGATATTATTACAATTAGTGGTGGTATTTCACCGGCCACAATTAAATTAGAAAACATAGAAGGTGAATTAACAAGACTTCCGGATACATATAAAATTATTAAGAGTAATATTAATACTAAAATTATAGAACCAGTTATTGGCACACTTTCAAATTTATTAGATGATGGTTTATTTCTAACAGACGGTGCTAATAATAGATATGGATATTTACACAAAACAAAATTCAATAAATCCAGAATATCATCAGGTGTATTTAAAAGAGCATATATACAAAACTCCTTAATAAAGGATGAATCTTATGATATAAGTGACAAAGATTTTAAAGATATTACTAGATTGAAAAATCTAATTATAGTAGATACTATATTTTCAAATAATAATAATATTTTATCTAAGGCAACCTATATGAACTCATTCTTTGTAGGTGGTAATGATATATGGGATAATGGTATATTATATGATTCTATTTGGAACGGTATGAACTTTAATAATGGATTAGTAAAAGAATCTATTTGGATAAATGGTACATTTAGTAATGGTTTATTTTACAACTCTAAGAGTTTTGATAATGATTTAACATATGACTATAATCAAAATACTAAAAGTAGATATTATAAGAGTGGTACAGAATATAATACTAGATTTTCTTGGCAAAATGGTACATTCTTAAATGGAGAATTTTATAAAAGTGATTGGGAAAATGGTATATTTAATAATGGTAAATTTTATAACTCTAAATTTTATAATGGTACATTTACTAATGGTTTAATAGGTGATAAATCTGTATCAGTTGAAAATACTGTTTTTTATAATGGTGTTATAGATTATGCAGTTGTTGAAAATTCTACAATTGTATCAACTAAATATAATGGTATTTCACAATCTACAATCATATGGAACGATGGTATATTTAATTCTGGTTTATTTGGTAATAATGTAATACAAAATGTAAATAATATAGCCACATGGAATAATGGTATATTCAACGGTGGTCAATTTATAGAAGGTGGAAAGTGGAAAGATGGTGTATTTAACGGTGGTCAATTTATATCAACCTATGGTTGGACACAATCAGACTCATTAGATTTAAATGATTATGGTTGGGAGAATGGTATATTTAATGGTGGTGAATTTGGTAGTGGAAGTACTTCAAGTAATTCAACTTGGTTCAATGGTGAATTTAATGGTGGTCAGTTTAAAGGTAGAGTTTGGAATAATGGTGTATTTATATTTGGTGAATTTTTAGGAAGTGGATTAAATCCATTGATTTTAGGTAATAAAAATGAAAGCTTAGATTCATCTAACACAAATAAATTTGTACAATCATTTAAAGATAATTATTATGGGTTATGGAGAAATGGTTATGTTACTGATGTTAAAGATAAGTATATAACAGATAAAAAACTTTATACTGATAATAAGAGATCAAATGATACTACTAAAAAAATAAATACTGTTAGTTTTAAAAATGTTCTTTGGCAAGGTGGTATATTTAGTCATCCTAGTGGTGAGATAAAAGATTCTGTTTGGTTAGATGGTATATTTGAAAATGGTAAATTCACATCAAGTTCTTTTAATCCTTATGTTATTAGAAAAAATAATACCTTGCCAACATTCCAGCTAAATGATAGTTGTTATTGGAAGAATGGAATATTTGATAGTGGTGAGTTTAATATTTCAAATTGGGATAACGGAACTTTCATTACAGGTACTGCAACTGGTATGATTTGGAATAATGGTACTGTAAATTATATGAATGCAAATAATATTTTTTGGAGAAATGGTCTTTGGAGAAATGGAAACTGGAATGGTTCTTATTTTGATATAAATGAAGATGGTACTATAACTAATGATTATGTAAGACAAATTTTAAATAGAGGTATGTCTTTTAGTGCAACAGCATCTTGTCATATTTGGAATATATTTTATAAAGAACCTCTTTCTAATGATACTAATATTAATACTACACTGGCAGAAAGTGTTCTTTTCCTACCAGATGTACCAAGTGGTGATACTCCACCAACCGAACCAACTATATTTACTAGTTCAACCACTAACACTACATTACCACCTAGTATAATTCCTGGTAAAGAAATACTTATTTGCAATCAGGTATGGACAACCGAAAACCTTAATGTAGAAACTTACAGTGATGGTATTACACCAATACCACAAGCAACAAGTGATGCGGATTGGTTAAGTAAAGGACAAAATGGAATAGGTGCTTGGTGTTATTATGGAAATAATTCGTACAACGGAACGATTCTTGGTAAAATGTACAACTGGTACGCTGTTAATGACCCAAGAGGCTTAGCCCCTGAAGGGTATCATATTCCAACCGATGCAGAATGGACTATTCTGACAGACTGTTTATTAGGAGAAAGTGTTGCGGGAGGCAAAATGAAATCAATGAGCGAGGGATATTCAATTGGACAGTGGAATCCTCCTAACAGCGATGCAACCAACTCCAGTGGATTTGCAGGTCTTTCAGGAGGGCTTCGCTACATCGGTGGGGCATTCGACCAAATTGGCTTGTACACTGCATTTTGGAGTTCGTCAGAGAACAATACAACGACCGCCTGGAGTCGCTACCTGCTTCACAACTATGGTAGCACAAGCAGAAACGACTACCTTAAGGGAGCTGGTTTCTATGTAAGACTAATAAAAGACTAATTAATAATGACAACATTAATACTTTTTTATTAAAAAAATATATAATAGTATCAAATAATAATAAAAAATAATATAACGTTTTCGGAAATATATAAAAAATATTAAATTAAAATGCAGTCAAATAAAATAGATTTAACATGGTCAGGTGCAACCGACAGTCAAGGAATTGCAGGATACGAATTGTATTATTGTCTTGGTCCAATATTTGGTTCTTGGATTTCAATACCTTTCATATCTACGACAAGTGGTGGTGGTACTTATAGTCATACAATAACAACATTTGTTGATCATAAATTTGCAATTAGAACAATGGATACCGCAGGACAATATAGTATTTATAAATATTTGACAGTACCAATATCACCACAAATACTAATATCGGATGGTTATGATTCTAGTATTGGGGTATGTAAACGTACATCAACAAATCCTATATTATTAACAGCTCCACCTTCAGCATATGTATCAGTTATTAAAAATATAGACAATTCTATATTTGATGGTGGTGATAAATATTGGAGATTGGTATATCCATATTTTAGTAGCATTGATGATAGTGTAAATACACTTTATTATAATTGTAAAGTTAATAGTGATGGACTAATAGTTGAAATTATACCATGTGATATACAGACAATTGTAAATTCATTAAATATATCACAAGGATATAGTACAAATTCTATACTTTGTTCATCTAGTCCAACTGCAAATCCTACAAATAAATACTATACTGGTGAATTAGTAGTAGGTACTATATTATATACAACATATATAGATGGATCGTTGAGTTCACCATATGATGGATATGATAAATTCTACTATGTAGTTAGTGGTTCATCTAATTTTGTTATTAAAATAGGAACAGGTACTAATATTGGTAAAGTTTTAAGTCTTAGTTCATATTCTACTGCTTGTCCTGTCACTAGTGGTGGTACTGGTGGAGGTGGTGGAGGCGGATGTCCTGATCCTGAAACATTGATAAGTATGGTAGGTGGTATAAAAGTTAAAGCAGGAAATGTCAAAGTAGGAGACTTTGTATATACTATGCATGAGATAACTGGCGAATTTGGTGAATTTGAAGTTATTGGAGCCGAATTAGTTGAACAGGAAAAACTTTTAATAATATTTGATGATGATAGTGAAATAAAAATATCCGATTCACATAAATTTCTAATGTATAATAAACAATGGTTACAAGCATATAAATTGGTTATAGGTGATATTATTAAAGGTATTGAAGTGAATAAAATAGTAAAATCTATAGAAAAAATTGGTATTGGTTCAGTTATTAAATTTGAAATAAATGATGCACATACATATGTTTCTGCAGGACTTATTTCACATAATACTAAACAAGAATTAGCGATACAACAATAATCTAAGACATATAGAAAATTAATATATAGTTAATGGCATTTATAGATAAGAATTTAGAACAAGCATGGAGTGTTGATAATAGTATTAGTAATACTGGTATTAATCGAAGATTATATAGTAGTAATGTGGGATTGAAATATGTGTATGATTTGACATTAGATCCTAAAATAAATAATTATAAACAAAATAAAAATTATCAATACATAACAGAATTATTAGGTTATATAAATACATCTATTTATATAAAATTTTCTAGTCCTTTTAAATCTACTGTTGCCTCAATAACACGTGTTATTACAGATAATAATATTAGTTCCGGTAATGTTGAGTATTATACATATGCAAATCCAATTTCAAATGAGTATTCTAAAAATTTAATACAATATGGTGCGACAGAGGCATTTACGTCAAGTGTTATTAAAAGTTCTACATTAAATGAAATAGATTTTTTAATAAATGGTTATAGAGAATTTAAGTATAGTTTATTAGGATTTACACATTCTTCACAGCCTAATGGATGGTCTTATGATAATAATTCATATGTTTGGTATTATTCGCCAACATCTTCGGTATCACCAACATATTCTATATTTGGATCTGGTTTAGATATAATATTGGAAACAAATTATATTGCTAAAATTATAGACTATGATACTTTTAATTTAGATTTTACTTATGAGCAAAATTTTTATTATGGTACTTCATCGACAAATGGTATTGATTTATATTTAGTTGAAGAAAGTAAATTAAAAGACGGTGTTAGTTCATGGGGTAGTAAAAAATTAATATTAACATCAACATCAACCGGAACTCAGAGTTGTTATAATCTAAAAGCAACAAATTTGGATGGTACTAAAAATTATTTGGTATTCTCTGCAGTGTATTCTAACTTTCATTTTAGTTCAAAAATTTCAAATATTAACATTTATGGTGGATATAATAATACATTTAATAATACTCAAATATTACCTATTTTACTATCTAATAGTTATGATATATCTTCTACAATAACTGATGCTTCGTATAATTTTCAAACAACTGTTAATAATTTCACATATAGTATATCTTCTAAAATTGGTAATGGTTCATTTCAAATGGGTATATGGGAAAATGGTGTTTGGAACAATGGATGGCGAGATGATACTACTGTTAAAGATTTTGATGATATTTCTTCATCAGTACTTTACTCATATGATATTTCTTGGAAAATTAAAATTAGTGGATCTACATATTCATGTTCATCATTTGAAATTGGTGATAAAGTTGCAATTGGAAATATAGTTGCAATTGATATAAATGAAAATAGAAAATTAATTAGAGATTATTATAGAATAATTGATAAAGATATATTAAATAATACCTGGATAGAAGTTAGTCTAGATACTACTTTTCCTTATAGAAGAATAGAAAAAGATTCACCTAACCATAAAATAAAAATAACTAAAAATGTTTGGTTATCTGGTGGTTTTTTTAATGGATATTTTTCTGGAGTTTGGAATAATGGTCTATTTAAAGGTTATCCTAAAATAACTGAAATGTTTAATACACATTGGATAGATGGATTTTTTAATGGAGGTCACTTTAATTCAGTTTATCCAACATATAATTTTACCGATATATTAGGAGTTGATAGTTGTGGTGATTCTAAAGTTACTTTAATTTTTGATTATGGTCATTATTTTTTACCAGGTGATTATGTAATTGTTACTAAAACAGATACAAATAATAGTAGTTATAATGGTATAACTAAAGTTTTAAATATAAATGATACTAGTATAAAAAATACACTTGGTGAATTTCTGCCTAACATAACAATAGATAAGTTCTATGGTTTTAAATTGACAGATAATCTTGGTAATCCTATAAAAGAAACCGGTAGTGTAGTAAGATATACGGCATCTAGTGTTATTCAAAACTTTAAATTTTATGATACAAATAGATCAAAGTTGAAATCTAGTGAGAGCTCAATATCATCAAGTGTATTTAGTTTCAATTCTTGGATAGATACAAATTATGACAATACTAGAGCAGTTACATTAGGTAGAAGTTTTAAATCATATGAGCCAATAACTGGTAAATCTATAAATAAGAATAATCTTTATGGTTATCCAACTTATGATATTCTATCAAGTTCTGCTCGTTTTAGAAATAGCTATGATTTGAATTATGAGTTATATAAATTAGGAACTAAATATAAAATATTTACAGATTTTATTGGAGATGGATCTGCATTTAATGAACCGTTTAATGAAACTAATTTTACACCATTTTACGATAACGGTTGGACTTATTCATCAATTGCATCAAGTAATGTAAGTTTAAAGAGAAGTGATAATATCATATCTGTTAATGATAGTAATGCAATTAAATATATTGACTCGGGTGTTACAGGTAAAGAACTTTGGATATCAGCGACATCATCAGGTTTAATATTAAATAATACAAATATAAATATAGACAACTCAAGATATTCTATAATAGAATTAGATGTTATAACTCATAGTGTAGCTACTTATGATTACCTTTATGAAAATCCGGATAATTATACTATTAAAATGATCGGTAATACCGATTCATTTATAGAAAGTGCACCATCATCAACAGAGATTATAGCAACACATTCTATTATTAACACATTAGGCACACTTGATGTATATGATATAATTGTTAGTGTTAATTTATTTGGACCAATCAATACAACTATTATAAATTTAATAGCACCTAATGGTAAAATTATAAATCTTAAAAATAAAAATTTCGGATATGGTGGTAGAATGATAAATACAAAATTCTCACTAAATGAAAAGTATATTAAATTTAGTGATACACCATATAATATAAATAATGATTTTGCATATGGTGATACATATCTTATGGACCGAGAAATAGGACAAGGTCTTACACCATATATTTCAGATACTATAACTCTTAGTGATTTAATAACAAATATATATGGTATTTGGACTTTATATGTAAAATTTGATATTGTTGATAGTGTAGATTTATCAAACTGGTCAATAAATATTAGGTATAAAGAATTGGTTTCCTTAAATAATGATGCAGTATTATCATTTCCTGTTTTAAATTTTTCTAATTTTAACTCTGATATTAGTAATCAAACATTAGATGGTGATTTACAACCAATTTATAAAAAAATGTCACACTTACCAATAATAAATAATCTAAACCATTTAGTTAAAACTAATTCATTTAGATTAGACACTGTTGAAAAAACCTCACCTGATAGATATAATGGATTTGGACAAAACCAAAATACTAAAAAATATGAATACTTTTATAACAAAACTGACTTAATGTTAAACTTTAGTGGTAGTGGTGCAACAGGTGGTAGTCAATCAATGATTGTTTTGGATAATATTAAAATGTATGAAGTTGATATGATACCATTTTTTAAATATTTTGAAGATTCTAATATTTATAAAGGTATACAAATACCTTATGAAGGATTGGCACCAAATATTGATTACCTAAAATCAGACTTTGTATTTGTGGATAATATTACTATTGGATTAGATTCAATAAATAAAACCATCATTGATAATGCTATTGATTGTATACCAAATGTAATTACAGTTAATACTGATAAAGTTATAGTATTCACATATGAAGTTGATATTACTTCTATAACAGAAACAACTGCAACTTGTGGTGGTGATGTCACAATAGAAGGAAATCTATCTTTACAACAAAAAGGTATTTGTTGGAGTAAAACATTACCACTAAGTTTAGGATCTTCTGGAAACTTTGCAACTTATGAGGGTTCTTTCATTGGACCATTTGGCTCGACCTTAACTGGATTAACAAATAACACATTATATTATTATGCAGCATATGCAACTGTAAATAATACCACCACGTATGGTATAACATATTCATTTACTACTGTTAAAACACCACCAGATTATTTAATTGGTGATTATTCACCAACTGATTATTCTACTATATAAATTTAATATATAAATAAAAATAAATAAATAAATAAAATGGCAATTAAACCACTACCGAATTCTGAAACAGATATAAAAAATCTAATACTAAATAAGTTGGGTGATTCAAGTACAATTACTGCAACAGAACATAGAGATGTTGAAAATGCATTAGCGGATGCTATATTTTACACACCACTTGGTGATATTAAAGAAGTTGCTTGTAATTTACAATATATAAATGATAATTTTGATATGATTGGTGGTCTTGGAATACTACCTGGTAGAGGAAAATCAGGATCTGAACGTTATGGTTGGGCAATCTGTAATGGAAATAACGGTACTATAGATAAGAGAGGTAAAGTTGGGGTTGGATATGATGGTTCTACTTATCAAATGGGTGGTAGTGGTGGTGTATCAACAGTTACATTATCATCTGCTCAAATTCCTTCACATAATCATGAGTATGTGGATGCGTATTATTCTGAATCTGATGGTCATAAACCGGGTGGTTCTACTATTGGATCCAATGGTGGTATGGATAGTGATAATGGGTTTTATTATAGAAGAAGAGATGGTTTGGGTTCTAGAACATTACCTAATATAGGTAATAATCCACTTACTTATAATAATACTGGTGGTGGTCAGTCACACGACAATATGCAACCTTATATAGTTACTTTATTTATTCAGAAGATTGAGACTCCTTATGCTTAATTAATAGTAAATAACCAACTTTTCCAACTTCATCTTTTGAACAATGACCCATTGCATCAATTTTAGTTTCATCTCCTGTCAGTTTAATACCTGACAGTTTTTGTGATCCTAATATTCTTTTTTCTCCTTTACAAACTTTACAAGGTGTTAGACCAATTCTACCATGTCCAGAACAAAAAGAACATTCTTTATCATTATAATCTTTACCAGTTCCTTCACAAAAGTCACATCCATCATCAGAATCAAATGTTTTTAAAATATTACCATCAACATCTCTAATTACGATTTTAGATGAAAGGTCTTTACCAGAACCATCACAAGTTTTACAACGAACCCATCTTTCGTATTCTAATTTACCATCAAAAGTATCATCTACAACTAAATGAATATTAAATACTTCATTTTTCTTGAACTTTTCTAATTTATCTTTTGTATCATCAAATGAAAAATCAAAATTGGTTTCAAATAATTCATAATACTCATTGTAGTTATTACCAAATCTACTTTTAATATCATAATCTTTTTTCAATTCAATATTAGATAAAATGCCATATGCCTCTGCTATATTTTTGAATATTTGTTCTGCTTCTTTATCTTTGTTTTTATCAGGGTGATATTTAAAAGATAATTTCCTATAACTATATTTTATTTCATTATCAGTTGAATTTTTATCAACACCAAGGATACTATATAGATTTTTATTTTTCATTTATTTTTTTCATTTTTTT
>Ga0105097_10001253_pt1 | contig 12082 bp, 13 predicted proteins | sample PPLLak12cMay2015_FD_87035 | JGI IMG/M metagenome (GOLD analysis project Ga0105097, IMG submission 87035) | Freshwater sediment microbial communities from Prairie Pothole Lake near Jamestown, North Dakota, USA - PPLs Lake P7 Core (1) Depth... | ecosystem: Environmental > Aquatic > Freshwater >... | reverse complement strand
CGGTGTATGAACGAATCGATGCCGTGGCGACGCCCGAACAGAAGGCCATTCTCTCTAAGCTCTCCCCTGCCCAGGTTCAAGCTACGGAACTGGCCGGTGACAAGATCGTCGCCATGATGACGACAGCCCCAGGCAACGGAGCGGCAATCGGTGGATTGAAAGTCGTGACCGATCAAGGCTGGTTTGCCGCCCGTCCGTCCGGTACTGAAGATGTGTACAAACTCTATGCGGAGAGTTTTCGTGGTAAGGAACATTTGAAGCGGATTCAGGGTGAGGCTCAGGAGCTGATTGCCAGGGCATTTTCCTCAGCGAAATGAGATCCTGAGGTTGGTGTGCAGGTATGAGTATCGGCAATGTGAGTGAGCTTAGGCAGGGGTGAGCATGTTCCCCTTGCTCAAGCCGGACCGGCCATCCGTTTCAAGCATGTATCGGTGTGTTTGTTTAAAACTTAAGTAATTGATTTGTCTAAACTGTTAGATGTCGGTGGCGTGAATTTGTCCGATGATCCGACTCGATGCTCTTCAACGGAGGGAGGACTAATGGATAAAAGAATGGGAGGTATGTAGAGGGAGAAACGCGACTATGATTTCATCGTGTGAACGGTGTGCTGTTCTGCATGATAGGAACTTCTCACCAGCGGTCCTGATTCGACGTGGGTGAAGCCCATGGCGATCCCCTCCTCTTTTAGGAGCGCAAAGTCGGCAGGATCGTAATAGCGGGCGACCGGCAGATGGTCTTTCGTCGGTTGGAGATATTGTCCGATAGTCATGATGTCACAATTGACGGCTCGCAGGTCGCGCATGACTTGACGGGCTTCGTCGAGCGTCTCTCCCATGCCCAGGATCAAGCCGGACTTGGTCGTCATCCTCTGCTGCTTGGCCTTTCCGAGTAATTCAATCGACCGCTGATACTTGCCTTGCGGTCTGAGCGACGGAAAGAGCCGCCGGACGGTTTCAATGTTGTGGTTCAGGATCTCAGGTTGCTCTGCGCAGACCGTTGCGAGTGCACGCTCATTCCCTTCGAAATCAGGGATCAAGACTTCGATGGTGCAGCCGGGACTGAGCGCTTTTGTCTGCCGGATCGTTTCGGCGAAGATTGAGGCGCCACCATCCGGCAACTCGTCACGATTCACCGAGGTGATGACGGCATGGCGGAGGCCGAGCGCCTGAACTGCCTCAGCGACCCTTTGCGGTTCTCCATGATCGACTGCGAGCGGTCTCCCCGTCTCTACGGAGCAGTAGTGGCAACGCCTGGTGCAGATGTCGCCCAGGATCAGAAAGGTGGCCGTGCGCGCGTTCCAACATTCCCATCGATTGGGGCAGCGGGCTTCTTCGCAGATAGTGTGGAGCTTGAGGCGGTCCATCGTCTGCTTGATGTCGAGATAATCCGGACCGGTCTGCGCCTTGACCTTAAACCAGGTAGGCAAGCGTGGGCGTTCGGGCGATCGGAGCGGGTCGATGGAAATCAAGCTCATGAGGGAGTATCGCTCTGTGTACGGGGCCGAAACCACCCGGCGATCCTGGACAGCAGTCCCTCCGGTTTCACCGGCGGCGCCGGGTCCGGATATTCGACCCACAATTCTTGTGAACCGAGATAGATGCCGCTGCGAAAACTCACCTGAGTTCTGAGTTGTCGATACCCCTGCTGGTGTAGTGCCTGAATCAGCGCCAGGAGCGCCGCATCTTGCGCAGGCTGTGGTTCGGTGCTGATGCGAACGGTTTCATACCGCAAGATAGCGCAAAAGCATTCCCCTGCCTGCTCGAATTCGACGGGGCGGCTGAATCCCCGCTCTCGATGGTCCAGTCCTGCAAGTTGATGCTTATCGAGGCCGCCCTCTCCCATATTGCGCGACGCCTTACTCCAATGCGCGAAACACGGCCACGAGGTCGCTCAACGCGAGGGTTTTGCTTTTCAGGACGGTTCGTTCGGCCTGAATGGCCTCACGGGACTGCGGATCCGCCGCGCCGGACTTCAAACAGGCCGAGCCGAGCGCCAGGATGCGGTCGCACTCTTCTCCAAGCTTTTTCTTCACCACGGGATTCACCGAGAGAATGTCCATGAGCTGGCGGCGTGTTTCCGCCAGATGGGCCTGGAGTTCTGAATCCGGATAGCTCTTGCGCGCGGCGTCATCAAAGCAGCGATCAAGATATTGAGCCAGGAACACATAGAGCCGCACCAGGGCGGCGGTGATTTCGGTCTGATCTTTTGTGGTGGTCGCCATCGTGCCCTCTTTCTGTGTATGAGAATTATGCGAGGACCTTGATGTCATCGCCTTCGACTTTGACGGGATACACTTCGACTTTTGCCGCAGGGTTCTTGACGCATTCTCCCGTCGTGACATTGAATTGCCAGCCGTGCCAGGGGCAGGTCACGACACTGCCTTCGACGTCCCCTTCACCCAACGGCCCGCCACGATGCACGCAGGTATTGTCGATCGCGTGAAAGGTGCCATCGACATTGAAGACCGCCAGGGTCTTGCCGTTGACTTCCGCGACGATGGCATGCCCGGGTTTCACATCTGCCGTGCCCGCAACCCGTACGAATTCTCCCATTGCCGTTCCTCCGCTGTGAGTAGTCCCGTTAGCTATTGGTAAATGGTTGCTTGATCTTTTTCAGCAGGCTGTCGATGGACGAGCCGCTCTTTTCCGTTCCACCCAGCGCGACGATGATCTTTTGGGCAATGTCCCGGAAGGCGGCCGCCTGGGGAGAGGCGGGATTGCCCACCACGATGGGATGGCCTGAGTCGCCTCCATCGCGAATCGCCGGATCGATGGGGATACGCCCGAGAAAGGGAATGCCCAGTTTTTCCGCGGCCCGCTCTCCGCCGCCATGCGAGAAAATATCGGTGCGTTCGCCGCAATGGCCGCAGACGAACGAGCTCATGTTTTCAACGATGCCGAGCAGCGGGACGTTCACTTTCTGGAACATGGCCATGCCCTTCCGGACATCGTAGAGCGCCACTTCCTGCGGAGTGGTCACGGTAATGGCGCCGGCCAACGGCACCATCTGCGAGATGGAGAGTTGGACATCTCCGGTGCCGGGAGGCAAGTCGAGCAGCAGGTAATCCAACTCCCCCCACAACACGTCGCGGAAAAACGCCTGCAGATATTGATGGACCATCGGGCCTCGCCACACGAGCGGCGCTTCTTCAGGTACGAGGTATGCCATTGAGATGAGCTTGACGCCGTAGTTTTCAACCGGGACGATCTTTCCGTCTTTTTGCTCAGGGCCCTTTGAACTGCCCATCATCATGGGAATGTTGGGACCGTACAGGTCGGCATCCATCAGGCCGACCTTTGCGCCCGTTAGAGCCAACGCGCAGGCCAGGTTGGATGCGACCGTCGATTTTCCAACGCCGCCTTTGCCGCTGCTGACGGCAATGACATGCTTCACGCCGGGAATAAAGTTCTCTTTCGCCGGGGTCGGCTGTGCTTCGTGGGAATGTTCGTCTGCCATGGGTCGGTCCTCCGCTGTATCGATGGTTCGGCTCGCAAAGCCGCCGTTGCGGCCGAGCGGCACGTGTTCAAAGTTCTATGGCCATCATAAGCGATGCGCCGGGGGAAAGGAAATGGGCCGGTCGGACCATAGGCGGCTATGGCCCGACCGGGGAATCCGGAGAGGAGTCTAGAATACCGAGGGATCGAGCCGACGCAGATTGGTCGCTAACCCGAACAGCGACAAGGTGTAAATGATCCACTTCGAGGGATCGAAATTATACCACTTGGGTCCATTGCGGTAGTCGCGAGCATAGGTGTGGTGGTAGTTGTGATAGCCCTCACCGAAGCTCACGAAGGAGATCAGCCAGCTGTCGCGGCTGCTGTCTTGCGTTCCATGCGGCTGACTGCCGATCATGTGGCAGAGGGAATTGATCGTGAACGTGGAGTTCAGCACCATAAACATACGAAAGAGGCCGCCGAGCAGCAGTGCGCTGATGCCGCCCATCCAGCCTTGATGCCACCACACGCCGAGGGCAAAGGGGATGGCCAATCCGGATGCCACGATCATCCAATAGTAGCGATGTTGCCAGAGGACCACGGGGTCGCGGCGCAGCCGGATTTCGTACTTGTCGGTACGATGCGGGGTTTCGTAAAAGAGCCAGCCACAGTGGCTGTGCCAGAAGCCTCTGCTGGCATTGTAGGGGTCTTCATCCGTATCCGTGCGGGCGTGATGACGAATGTGGTCCGCGCACCAGATGAGTGCGGAGTTTTGCAGCGCCCATCCCCCGGCAACCAGTGCGCAACGCTTGACCCAGTCGGGACATTCGAAACTTTGATGGGAGACCAGGCGATGGTATCCGACGGTGATCCCCATGCCGGTCACGACATACATGACGAAGGAGAGAATCCAGTCGAAGGTGGTGAAGCCGACAAAGTACCCGTACAGAGGAATTCCCACGACTGTAGCGGCAACGACGGCGCAAAACAGCAGGAAATTCATATAGGAAAATGCGGAGTGGTTGGTCGAGGCGGTTTGATCAGGTGCGGTCATTCATCCTCCTGAATCTGGGAATCATACGGTCCACCGTCACGGTCTCGGTGAACATCCCTTACTCTTTTATGTTAGCGAAATGACTCATTCTTTACAACTGCTTCTTCATTACGTCCGCGCCGGTCGGAGAAGTGAAATTGCATTCCAGATGACGCAGCCGGTGAGCGATCGGCGTATACTGATTGAGTCAAGAGTGGCCATCGCTCAGGAGTCCGCATGACGCCGCTTGCCGCATCACTCGAACCTGCCATCACCCGTATTGGAACCCGCCTCTCGCAGCTGTCTGCCGGACGCGCGCCGACCGTCTTCGAGGCGCGCTGGTGGTCGCAAGGTGTGATCAATCTCGCGATGAAGGATCCTGCGTTCAAGGTGCAGTTATTCAGGTTCATCGATGTGCTCCCTGCCCTGGCGTCGGACCAGGCGGTCGTGAAGCTTGCGGAAGAATATTTTGGCGCGAGGCATGGCCACGTCTTTGGACTGCACTGGGGGATGAAGGCCCTTGCCGCGACGAGTCTGGGGGCCGCGATCACGGGGAAATCGATTCGTCATCAAGTCGAGCAGATGGCACGGACATTCATTGCCGGAGGGTCGGTGGCCGACGCCCTCCCCGTCCTTGCGGGATTGTGGAAGGAGGAGCGGGCCTGGTCCGTTGATCTGTTGGGCGAGGCGACGATCAGCGACCTGGAAGCCGACCAGTATCGCGATCGCTGCCTCGCGGCGTTATCCGAACTCGCGCAGGGGGCCGCCCGTTGGCCGTAAGTTCCTCGTTTGGAACAGGACCATCCCGGATATCTTCCACGCGTCCAACTCTCGCTGAAGATCTCCGCACTCACCTCGCGGTTGGACCCCATCGATCCCGACGGTACCTATCGCGCGGTGGCGGCTCGCTTACGGCCGATCGTAGATCTGGCGGCGGCGACGGCGTGCGGACTGATTTTCGACATGGAGCAGGCCGACAGCAAAGACCTGCTGTTGGACATCTTTCGACGACTGTTCACGGAAGAGACCTACCGGTCCTTCGCGCACGCCGGTGTCGCGATGCAGGCCTACCATCGGGAGACCGAACGCGATATCCACGACTTGCTCGTATGGGTGGAACGGCGTGGCACGCCGATCACAACCCGCCTGGTGAAGGGAGCCTATTGGGATTCCGACACCGTTCGCTATCATCAGGCCGGATGGCCGGTGCCGTTGTTTGAGCAGAAAGCTGAGACGGATGCGAACTATGAAGCGCTGGTTCCTCTGGTCCTCCGGCACCGTGATCTGATTCGTCCGGCCTTCGGCACCCACAATCTTCGGACCTTGGCCGTGATTGAGGCCGTGGCAGAATCACTCGCGGTTCCGCCGGAGGCACTTGAATACCAGATGATCTTTGGCATGGCCGAACCCTTCCAGCATGCGATGGCGGCCTATGGACGGCGGGTGCGGCTCTATACGCCGGTCGGTCGTCTTCTGCCGGGCATGGCCTATCTCGTCAGGCGCTTGCTGGAGAACACGTCGAACGAATCTTTCCTGCGCAAAGAATATGTCGAGTCGCAATCATTGAGCACGCTTTTGGCCTCTCCGGTACCGTCGTCTTCATCCTCGATGGCTTCTCCTCGTACCTCTGATGATTTTGTGAATGAACCGCACAACGATTTTTCGAAGGTGGCCAGTCGGGCGGCGATGCAGGAGGCGATCAAAAAGGTTCGCTCGCAGACGGGGCGTAGCTGGGAATCGCCGCATCGGGAGCTGCGGCTGACCGGACCACTCATGGAGTCACGCAATCCTGCTCACCCCGATGAGGTTGTGGCGCTGGTGCCATCGGCCACTGTTCCGGATGTGGCAGCGGCGGCGGACTTGGCGGTGTCTTCCGCGGCGGAATGGCGGTCTCGGCCTGCACCGGAGCGTGTTGCAGTCATGAGGCGTGCGGCGATGCTCATGCGTGAGCGCCGGAACGAGCTGGCCGCCTGGGAAATCCTCGAAGTCGGCAAGCCCTGGCGGGAGGCGGACGCGGATGTGGCGGAGGCCATCGACTTCCTCGAATTCTACGCAGGGCAAATGGACCGGTTGGCCTCCCCGCTTCAGTTGGGCCATTACCCGGGGGAGCGCAATCATCGGGTCTATGCGCCGCGCGGCGTGGCGGCGGTGATTGCGCCGTGGAATTTTCCTCTCGCGATTCCGACCGGCATGGTGAGCGCGGCCCTGGTTGCCGGCAACACGGTCCTCTTCAAGCCATCGGAACGTTCCCCGCTCACGGGTCGATTGCTCGCCGACATTCTTCTTGAGGCCGGCGTCCCGTCCGGTGCATTGATCTGTGTGCCCGGAGGACCGGAAATCGGTCGGGCGCTGGCCGCAAGTCCGGAGATAGCGACCATTGCGTTTACCGGCTCAAAGGATGTCGGTCTGCAGCTGATCGCCGGCGCAGCGGCCATACAGTCTGGTCAGTCTGTGGTGAAGCGGGTGATCGCCGAGATGGGTGGCAAGAATGCGATCATTGTCGATGACACGGCGGATCTCGATGAGGCCATAGCGGGCGTCGTGACGTCCTTTACGGGATATGCCGGGCAGAAATGTTCGGCTTGTTCGAGAGCGATCGTATTGGAGAGTGTGTATGACCAATTTCTCTCGCGATTGCATGACGCGGTGCTGAGCCTCGCCATCGGCGATCCGCTCGACCCTGGGACACAAGTGGGTCCGGTGATCGACGCCCGAGCGAAGGAACGAATCGAGGCGTTCATCGCGATGGGTAAGCAGGAAGGCCGGCTCTTGGTTCGGCGATCGACCGAAGGTCCGGGGCATTTCGTGGGACCGACCGTGTTTGCCGATGTGTCATCGCACCATCGTCTGGCGCAGGAGGAAATCTTCGGACCGGTGCTGGCGGTGATGAAGGCGGCGACGGTGACGGACGCGCTGGAGATGGCCAACTCAACGAATTATGCCCTGACCGGAGGCATCTACTCACGCAGTCCGGTGAATCTGGCGCTGGCGCGCGAGCGGTTCGATGTAGGGAATCTCTATGTGAACCGACCGATCACCGGGGCATTGGTCGGTCGTCAACCATTCGGCGGCCACCGGTTCTCCGGAGTCGGCGCAAAGGCGGGAAGCGACGAGTATCTAGCACAGTTTATGATTGCCCGGGTCATCAGCGAGAATACGCTGCGCCGGGGATTTGAGGCGACGGACTGATTCGTGGAAAATGTCACTGGTTGTCGTCTTTTCTCTTCCTCCCCCTTGTAAGGGGAGGTGAGGAGGGGTAGAGCCTCAGGGCGGCTGTATGACTCACGAATTGCCTCACCGGTAATGGCAGCCGGCGAACTCGACCTCCCCTAGCCCCTCCTTACGAAGGAGGGGAAGGCAAGAGAGGCTCGCAATATTCCCCTGGGCCACGGCATTCATTCCCAACAGCCTGCTAGCGAGCCGGCGTAAATTCTTCCAACTCTTCGGTAATCTCGGTCACCATGCCGCGATCTTCCTTCGAAGCGGACAATTCCTGTCGCTCCACATATTTGACCAGCCCGACCCCTTTGGCAAACCAGGCGGTCATGACATCGATGCCACGGGCCGGCTTATCGCCGCCGGAGAGATGGATTTGCATGGTCATGCGGGCTTCCACCTTCACGGCATTCGAATAGGTCCCGGCCGGGACGGTGATCGTTTCGCGGCTCACCACACTGGTTGTGCCGACCATATCGACCTTCTCATTCACGCCATCGCGATCCATATCGCTGCCGAAATCGAGGCCGCTCCGGTTGAATTGCTGAAACGACGACGGAATGGTGATGGGAAAGCGGACGATTTGATAGGGCACGATTTGTTTTTCCAGCGGCGTGCCTGGATCGGATCCGTAATACACCATGCCGACGCTATCGCGGCGATAGTAACTGTCGGATTCACCGTGGTTGCCGGGGTTCGTATCATGGAACACCGTGACAGTCACGCCGTTGAGCTTTTTGGTTCCGGTGACTGACGACGTGTTGGCGAAAAACTTATTGTCGATCACCTGCACCGGTCCTTCGGAAATCTGGCCACGGTATTGCCAGCGGTTGCCGATCCGGTCGGGAAAGTAGTCTTCGGACTGGGCGATTTGGGAGGGCTCTTCTGCCGCCAGCGGCGCGGGCACGAATGATCCAACGGCGAGCAGCGCGGCGGTCAGCGCGAGTGACGACAAGACGTGGGGCAAGGCTTGGGGAACGTGCGGCATCAGAATCCTCCTCTGTTGGAAGGACCGTACCATAGGCGTTGAGGAGGCAGCAAGGCATGGGCTGATGCGGATTCCGCAGACTTGCGTTGTCGAAGGGCTGTCGACATAATCCCTTCGCCATGGCATCTCCAAACCGAACCGGATCACCGAAACGGATTGCGACCCGAAAACCAGCACGGCAATCAGTCTTGGTGACCGGAGCGTCAGGCGGCATCGGGCGTGCGATCTGCCGTGCCTTTGCGGCAGCCGGTTGGTACGTCGGCGTGCATTTTTATCGACACCAGGCGGATGCGGAGAAGACCTTACGTGCAGTTCGAGTGACCGGTGGAACCGGCGGTCTTTACCAGGCCGACGTGCGTGAGGCTGAGTCTGTTCGACGAATGGTCGAGGAGTTCAGCAACCAGGCGCCGCAGCCGGCCGTATTCATCTGCAATGCCGGGATTGCGGCAAGTAGTCTAGTACTGCGGCAGCATGAAGATGAATGGATGAGCGTCATTCAGACGAATTTGACCGGTACTTTTCACTGTATGCAGTCGATGGCCTCCCCCCTCTTTGCCCAAGGTGGCGGGTCGATTGTTGTGATCGGCTCGCATGCGGGATTGCACGGTTCAACAGGTCAGGCAGCCTACGCCGCATCGAAGGCCGGCTTGATGGGATTGGTGAAGACAGCCGCACAAGAGTGGGGGCCGCAGAACGTGCGGGTGAATCTGGTCTTGCCGGGGTGGCACCAGACCGGGCTCTCTGAGGGAGCGATGCCTGATAATCATGACTGGCCGGACCATGCACTTCACCGTCCACCGGCTCTTGAGGAAGTTGCGAGGACGATCGTGCACATGGTGCAGCTCAACGATATGTCGGGCCAGGTCTGGAACTGCGACAGCCGGTTCTTGTGAGAAAAGAGCAGGTAGCGTGAATCACGGGATCTTCATCACAGGGACGGATACCGCGGTCGGTAAGACGCTGGTGGCTGCGGCTCTTGCCTGGAGCTTGAAAGAGCGGGGTCTCGATGTCGGGGTGATGAAGCCGGTCGAAACTGGCGTGGTGCAGGGCCGACCTTCCGATGCCGTTCGGCTCAGAGTTGCCGCGCAGGTGTCGGATTCACTCGACCTTGTCAGGCCCTATGCCTTTCGGCTCCCGGTTGCCCCATTGGATGCAGCGAGGGCTGAACGGCGAACCATCAAGCTCACGACCATCCTGCAGGCTTATCGTGCGTTGCAAGCGCAGCACGGCCTGCTGCTCGTTGAAGGTGCGGGTGGTGTGCATGTGCCGATGACTCCAAAGCTGGATGTCCTGGATCTGATCGAGAAGCTGAACGTCCCGGTTCTGGTTGTTGGACGAGTTGGGCTGGGCGGAGTGAATCACGCAATGCTGACGCTCAATGCATTACGTGAGCGAAAGATTCCGATCCTTGCACTGGTGCTGAATCGGACGATGCCAGTGAAGACTGCTATGACACGACGACAGGAACGTTCTACTTTAGAGTTGCTGCGGGAGTTTGCCGGGGTGCCGGTGATCGGGCCCCTCCCCTACATGCCTGGGCTAGATGTGCGATTTGAACAGGCTGTACAGAAATTGGCGATGAGCAGCGAGATGAAAAAACTTACGAAGCTGGGGCTGGTATCTGCGCAAGGAACTTGCCGACTGCCTGTTTGATATCCGGGGCTTTGAGGATGGCCGAGATAACGGCGACACCGTTGGCCCCTGCCCGCATTACCTCTCCGACGTTTTCCACTGTAATCCCGCCGATTGCAAAGATCGGCAACGACGTCAGCGAGCGAATTGCTCGGAGCCCCTCAATACCGACTAAGGGATCATGATCCTGCTTTGAACCTGGTTTGAAGATCGGACCAAAGCCGAGATAGTCCGGCTTACCGGCACTCGCCGCTCGCACCTGGTCCGGATTGTGCGTCGATATGCCGATTAGCTTGTCCGGTCCCATTACCTTCCGCGCGAGATCCAACGGTAGATCCCCCTGCCCCAGATGCACTCCGTCCGCATCCACCGCCAGCGCCAAATCGCAACGGTCATTCACGATAAACAAGACGCCCAACTCCGCCGCAAGCTTCCTCAGCGGTAGCGCTGCTGCATAGGCATCCTTCATGGAAGCAGTCTTGTTCCGGTACTGAACGATCCGTACCCCGGCTCTAGCAGATTGAGTCAGAGCTTCACTCAATGGCCTATCCGGTGAGACTGACGGGTCGAGGATGAGATAAAGATCTGATAGAGGATGACGGCTACGTGATGTTGTCATTGGATTATATTTTAGGCGGAACCGTATGAAGGATTCCAGGAGTCTGATCCACGTAGATGGCTGGATGAATGGATCAGGCCTTAACTCGCCAGGAACCGTTCCAGGAACGTCGTGGAGACATGACCTTTTTGGAAGTCGGGATCGTCGAGGATGCGGCGGTGGAGCGGGATGGTGGTCTTGATGCCTTCGATGACGAATTCGTCGAGGGCGCGGCGCATGCGGGCCATGCATTCCTGCCGGTCGCGTCCGTGGGTAATCAGTTTGGCGATCATCGAATCGTAATGAGGTGAGACGACCGCGCCTGATTCCATGACGGAGTCGACGCGCACGCCGAACCCGCCGGGCGGGCTGTATTTGGTGATGGTGCCAGGCGACGGGGTGAACTTTTCCGGGTCTTCTGCGTTGATCCGGCATTCCATGCTGTGGCCGTTCATGACGACGTCCTGCTGCCGGAGGGTCAGGGGAAGCCCGGCTGCCAGGCGGATCTGTTCCTTGATCAAATCGACACCGGTCACCATTTCGGTGATCGGATGTTCGACCTGGATGCGGGTATTCACTTCCATGAAGAAGAAATTGCGATCTTTGTCGAGGAGGAACTCCACGGTGCCGACGTTCCGGTAATGGGCGGCTTTGACGGCCTCGACTGCGACGCGTCCGATTTCTTTTCTCAGCTTCTCATCGACCGCCGGTGACGGGGTTTCTTCCAGGAGTTTCTGGTGCCGCCGCTGGATGGAACAGTCCCGTTCGCCCAGGTGGATGACGTGGCCGCGGTTATCGGCCATGACCTGCACTTCGATATGGCGCGGTTCGAGGAAGTACCGTTCGAGATAGACGCTCTCGTTGCCGAACGTCGATTTGGCTTCGGCCTGGGCGGCTTGGAACGCGCGGGCCAGGTCTTCGGCTTTGTTGACGACGCGCATGCCGCGCCCGCCGCCGCCGGCGGTGGCCTTGATGATGACGGGAAAGCCGATTTTCTGTGCGGCCTGCAACGCCTCTTCTTCGCTCCGGAGTTCTCCGGGGCTGCCGGGTGTGACCGGAAGGCCGCGCTTCATCACAATTTCGCGAGCCTTGGCTTTGTCGCCCAGCATGGCGATGTTCTCGGACGACGGGCCGATAAATTTGATGCCGATGGATTCGCAGACTTCGGCGAAGTGGGCGTT
>Ga0105097_10001250_pt1 | contig 12091 bp, 10 predicted proteins | sample PPLLak12cMay2015_FD_87035 | JGI IMG/M metagenome (GOLD analysis project Ga0105097, IMG submission 87035) | Freshwater sediment microbial communities from Prairie Pothole Lake near Jamestown, North Dakota, USA - PPLs Lake P7 Core (1) Depth... | ecosystem: Environmental > Aquatic > Freshwater >... | reverse complement strand
CGAGCGGCCCTTCCGGTTCGCCCTGCGGGGCTTCCTCGGGGAGGTCCACCAGATGCTGCTCCTCACCGATTCCAATCCCTGCTGCGACGAGGGTGGATACCCGTGACCGCAATGCGATGACATCCCCCTTCCCATCCGGATGGACTCGATTGGTCAGCAGAATCACCGACAGCTGGTGGGCGCGGTGGATCCAAAACGAAGTGCCGGTGAAACCCAGATGCCCGATGCTGTCCGGAGGGAAGAACCGGCCGCAGCTGGGGCCGACGGCCGCCGGCAGGTCGAAGCCGAGGGTCTTGCCGGCACCGGATACCGGTTGCCAAAACCGGCGGACCACCTCCGGTCGAAACAACCGCCCGGCGGACTGTCCGTGATACGCCGCGAGCAACTCCGCCAGAATGGTGTGGACCGCAGCAGCCGTTCCAAAGAGGCCGGCATGACCGGCGATGCCGCCCAGGGCATGGGCGTTTTCATCGTGGACCTCGGCATCTATCAGATGGCCCCGCCATGCACATTCTTCGGTGGCCGCGTAAACGGCCGCCAGCGCCGGCGGCCTGCGATCGATGAAAAACAGGGGAGCGGCCTGCAGGGGTGCATAGACCTGCTGCGCCAAGAACCGGTCGATCCGCTGGCCGGCAGCGCTTTCCACGACCCACTCTAAGAGCATGAAACCCAGATCGCTGTATAGAGCGGTTGTTCCCGGCGGATGCAGCAGAGGCTCGTTCAGCAAGAGCTGCCGCAGACGCGACCGGCGCTCGGATTCGGGCAGCAGCGCCAATTCCCGGTAGTACGGCCGGTAGTCCGGCAAGCCGGATGTGTGCGCGAGCAGCTGGGCGATCGTGATCTCGCGCTTGTCACCGCGAGCAGCTGCCGGGACCACCGCCGCCAGATATTGATCCGGCTCAAGCCGGCCCTGCTGGCAGAGCAGCATGGCGGCCAGGGTGGTGGCCAGCGGCTTGGTCAGCGACGCCAGATCAAAAATCGTGGCAGGGGTCACCGGCTGCCGGGTACGGGTATTGGCGATTCCATAAGCGCCGTGCACCAACAGTTCGCCCCCGCGGGCCGCCAGCAGCACGGCGCCCGGGAACACCCCGTCGGCCAGCGCCTGCTGCATGCGCCGGTCGACCTCAGGCATGGCGTCAATGGAAGGCCGGAGCGGAGAAAATCGCTTTTGAGGTGGGAGGGATTGGCGTTGTCGTTTTTTCAATTTGAACCACTATTGTCACTTTAGCGCATTTTAGGTACTGCTTTTCGTTACCCCTCCGTCGCGCACTCAAAGCCGAGTGTATGCCGATCGGCATCCAGAACCGCTTGGATCCCCAGGGGCAGTGTCAGATTCGGCTCCGTATGCCCGGCCGGCAGGCCGGCCAGGATGGGAACGGATGCATCCGAGAAACGGTCCCCGACAATCTCGAAGATCTCCTGGTCTGAGCCGCAACCGGTGAAACTCCCCAGTATCAGACCGCGGATGCCCTCCAAAGAGCCGGCCAGCTTCAATTGCGTCAGCATGCGGTCGATGCGGTAGGCGGCCTCTCCGCGGTCTTCCAAAAACAAGATGCGGTTCCGGAATGAGGGCTGATACGGGGTGCCGAGAAGATGGCATAAGGTCGTCAGGTTTCCGCCGCACACCACCCCGGCAGCCCGACCCGATCGAAGGGCCACGGCCGAGGGGGGGCTTAGAACCAGAGGCGCGTCGGAGGCGATCGCCGACAGCAGGGCCGTCCGGGTGCTTTCCGTGGCGTCCGCCAGACTGGTGACCACCGGCCCATGAAAGGCGGCAAAGCCGCAGCGCCCCGTGATCGCTGACAGCAGGGCGGTCGCGTCGCTGAAGCCGATTAAAATTTTCGGATGCCCGGCGATCCGATCATAATCTAAAAGCGGCAGGATTCGCATGGACCCATAGCCGCCTCGGGCGCATGCGATGGCATCGATGCGAGCGTCTTCGAAAAGCCGCTGCAAGACTTCGGCGCGCATCCCGTCCGGCCCTGCGAGATACCCTTGCACAGGCGATAGGCTTTCGGGGATTACGGTTTCAAACCCCATGTCTTGCAATACCTGCACCCCGCGATCGAAGGATTCCCGATCAAACGGGCTGGCGGGCGCAGCGATGCCGATCACGGCACCCGGCTTCAGCCGCTTCGGCTTCCGCAACATCAACCTTCGTCCGCGGATGCTGCTTCGTTTCATGGCGCGCATCGGCCCATCCTTCCTTGACATGCCTGTCACCGGGTGCTAATAGACCTTCTGTGTCGGGGCGTGGCGCAGACTGGTAGCGCACTTGAATGGGGTTCAAGGGGTCGTTGGTTCAAATCCAATCGCCCCGACCAATTTTTACTCGTTATAGCGCGGGGTTGCCGAATCGGCAACCCCGTTCTTTTTTGGCTCCGGTACAAATTTGCCGCCCAGTTGGGTTGGAGAACTGAATTGTCAATTTGTGACCGACCTTCTTTTTCTCATCCTGTTGGCTCTTTCGAAACAAAATCTGAATCGAAAAGGTTGTGGGCGGCCATCTTGACAGCCGATACCACAATGTATAGCTCATCAGGTATTAGATGGGCGTAAGCCTGGGTCACCTCAGCTTGAAACCACCCGAAGCCCATTTCGTTCAACTTGGTTCCAGCCTGATCCGGACCCAGTCAAACGTATCATTCACCTCTCAACCCGGAGCTACCTGGGGCATCAAGGCTTCCTCTCGATCAATGCGTCAATGAGGGTGCGGGTGAACGGATGGATAGTGAGCTTTCTGAAGCCCTGCAGCAAAAGGCGGCGATCAGCGAGATCCTTCGTGCAATCTCTAATTCGCCGAACAATGCCCAGTCGGTGCTGGACACCGTTGCGGAAGCCGCTGCGCGATTGTGCGATGTGACGAACGTGGAAATTTTTCAAGTCGAGGGCGAGGACGTTCGTCTGGTGGCGAAGTACGGGCACTACCGGATATGGCCGATCGGATTTTCCTTCCGCATCAGCCGGGATCTGGTGGTAGGACGAACGATCGCCGATCGTACCTCCGTTCATGTGGATGACCTGCAGGCGGCCGCGGCCGCCTTCCCGCAAGGCGCGGCCTATGCAAGGCAGTACGGTCATAGAACCGTGTTCGCCACCCCCTTGCTGCGAGAAGGGATCGCCATCGGGGCGATTCTGATCCGCCGGTTGGAGGTCCGGCCGCTGACAGACAATCAGATAGCACTTCTTAAGACCTTTGCCGACCAGGCGGTGATCGCCATCGAGAATGTGAGGCTTTTTAAGGAGGTCCAAGAAAAAAGCCGAAAGGTGGAGGATCAGGCGAAAGAGCTCGCCGAATGGAATGCCGCGCTTGAAATCCGAGTTGCCGAACAAGTTCATGAGATTGAGCAACTCTCCAAGCTGGAGCATGAACTATCCATGGCTAGTGAAATCCAGAAAAGCATGCTGCCGCGGTCCATTCCAGATCTTGAGGGCTATGAATTCAGTGCGCGAATGGTTCCGGCAAAAATCGTGGGCGGCGACTTCTTTGATTTTATCCCGCTGGGAGAAGATTCGATGGGCATTGCGGTGGGTGATGTCGCTGATAAGGGTATACCGGCCGCCCTATTCATGGCCATGGTGCGAAGCCTGTTGCGTGCCGAAGCCCATCCCGGCCGATCTCCCAAGAAGGTGCTCCGAAGTGTCAGCCACCACCTCATGGATATGAACGATAAGGAAATGTTCGTCACCATCTTGTTCGGAATCCTAAACCGAACCTCACATCAGTTTCATTATGCCCGCGCGGGCCACGAAGCCCCATTGTTCTTCGATGGGCGGGGTTCAATCAAACGCATGCCAATGGCCAATGGTCAGGCCTTGGGGGTGTTCGCTGAAGTTTCCCTGGACGAGCAGACGGTTGAATTTTCCAAGGGAAGCATCCTGTTGATTTATACCGACGGGATACCCGACGCCACCAACCGGCAAAATATCAGCTTCGGATTGGATGGGGTTGTACGAACGGTTGACAGGCTGAACGGCTCATCGGCTCAAGTGATATGTGATGGGTTGATCCGGGCAGCAGCCGAGCATCAAGCAGGGTCTTTGCAGTATGACGATATGACGGTTGCGGTGGTGCGGGCAGTATAAATCCGTATGAGGAGCAAGAACGCTCTTGATAGCCATGGCCACGGCAGTGTCGGCCAGGGTGACCAGTGCCACGGCAGATCGAAAAAATCATTTCAACCCCTTGGCGGCGTGAATGACAACCTTGTCGGCCATGAACTGGATCTTCAGGATCGGACCATCTCCATGAAATACCGGTGGAATCGAAGGTCGCGGGAAAGCTCCGGGTGAAAGGCGGTGGCCAGCCACTTGCCCTCGACGGCGGCGACGGCGGTGCCGTCCGCCAGGCTGGCAATGACGTGAACCGGTTGGTGAACCTCAAGCAGGCGCGGCGCCCGGATGAAGACCCCCGGAAACGGGAGGGTGTCTCCTTCTTTCAAGACGGCGACCGGCAGATCCTCCTCGAAACTGTCGATCTGCCGGCCGAAGGCGTTGCGTTCCACGGCGATGTTCATGAATCCCAGGATGGGCTCTCCCGATTCGATCCGTTTGGCCATGAGGATCATGCCGGCGCAGGTGCCCCAGACGGCGTTTCTGGCTGCGAAGCGGCGGATCGGTTCAACCAGTTCGAAAGACCTCATCAGCTTGCCGATCGCGGTGCTCTCTCCTCCCGGGATGACCAGGCCGTCGATCCCCTGCAGGTCCTGCGGCAGGCGAACCTCGCCGGCCTGAATGCCCAGTTCCCTTAGCTTGTGGATGTGCTCGATGAAGGCGCCCTGCAGCGCCAGTACCCCGATCTTCAAGATTCGCTCCATTCTGGCCGGCCGGAGGTCCGTTCCCCTATCACCAGCCCCGCCCCGCCAGCTTCTGATTTTCGGCCAGCCCGGCGGCGCTGATGCCGGACATAGGCTCGCCCAGGTTCGCACTCAATTCCGCCAGAATGGCCGGATTGCGATACTGCGCGGTTGCCCGCACGATGGCGCTAGCGCGCCGGGCCGGCTCATGGCTCTTGAAAATCCCCGAACCGACAAACACCCCGTCGACCCCCAGCTGCATCATCAGAGCGGCGTCGGCCGGAGTGGCGATTCCGCCGGCGGCGAAATTGACCACCGGCAGGCGCCCCAGCTCCTTGGCCTGCAACACCAGCTCAAACGGCGCCCCGATGCTTTTAGCGAACGCCATCAGCTCCTCGTCGGGCTTGGCTTGCAGCGATCCGATTTCGCCCAGTACGGTGCGCTCTTTACGCACGGCTTCGACCACATCTCCGGTTCCGGCCTCGCCCTTGGTGCGGATCATGGCCGCCCCCTCCCCGATGCGGCGCAGGGCCTCACCCAGATTCCGGCAGCCGCACACGAACGGCACGCCGAAGGCATGTTTGTGGATGTGGTGGTCCTCGTCGGCGGGGGTGAGCACCTCGCTCTCATCGACATAATCGACCCCGATGGCCTCCAGGATCTGCGCCTCCACGAAATGGCCGATGCGGCACTTGGCCATGACCGGGATGCTGACCGACGCCATGATCTCCCGGATCAGGCCCGGGTCGGACATCCGTGCCACTCCTCCCTGGACGCGGATGTCGGCCGGAACCCGTTCCAATGCCATGACCGCTACGGCCCCCGCCTCCGCGGCGATCACGGCATGTTCGGGCGAAACCACGTCCATGATAACGCCTCCTTTGAGCATTTGCGCCAGCCCGCTTTTCACTTTAAAGCTGGCGGATCTCTGAGCTTCCTTGCGCAACGGCTTTTCCATGGGGTTTCCTCCCAGGTTCAAGTTGAATTTGTTTGGCCCGTTTTAGCGGATGTGATAGAAGAAAAACAGATACAGATTTTCTGAAAAAAAGGCATAACAGTTCAGCGCCGCTTGCATGGATATCCGCGATGCCTGTCGTCCAGAAAAGAACGAAGCAACCGGCCGCGTCGTCTCGCGACGCGTTTCGCTACCGGCAGCTGGCCGGTGAAATCGAAAAAAAAATTTTCGCCGGCCTTTACCCTCCGGGAGATCGCCTGCCGTCCATCCGCAGCCTGCACCGGCAGACGAACTTAAGCATTTCCACGATCTACCAGGCCTATCGGGAGCTGGAAAACGCCGGGGTGGTCGTCGCCCGGCCGAAATCCGGGTACTACGTTCAGCCGGTCGCCATGCAAAAACTGGAAGCCCCGGTTTTCCGCAAAAAATCGTCCGCGCCTCAGCGGGTCAGTCTGGCGCCGGCGATCAACTCGGTGGTCGAGGCCATCAGCAACCCCCGATTGGTGCCCCTGGGCAACACCGCCATGGACCCGGCCCTGCTGCCCGTCAAGCCGCTCGCCCGCATTCTGAAATCCATCACCCACAGCGAGATGCGGACCCTCCTAACTTATTCGCCCTCGGAAGGCAACCCCGAGCTCAGACGCCAGATTGCGCTGCTGACGACGGGGGTGATGGCCGGCATTACTCCGGACGACATCATTGTCACCAACGGATGCATGGAGGCAGTCGCGCTGGCGCTGCTGGCCGTCACCCGGCCCGGGGATACGGTCGCGATCGAAGCGCCCACCAACTTCAGCTTTCTGCAGTTGCTCCAGGAGCTCGGCCTGCTGGTGGCCGAAATCGCGACCGACCCTCAGGAGGGCGTGGATCTGGATGAACTCGAGAAGAGTTTGGATCGGAATTCCGTGCGGGCCTGCCTGTTCATGCCCAGCTTCCAAAACCCTCTGGGCGCGCTCATGCCCGAAGCCAACAAGCAGCGCCTGGTCGAGATGCTGAGCGCGCGGGATGTTTCGGTGATCGAGGACGATATCAGCAGCCAGCTTTACTTCGGCGAACCGCACCCGCGGCCGCTCAAGGCCTATGACCGCGACGGCATGGTACTGACCTGCTCCTCTTTCTCGAAAACCCTGGCGCCGGGCCTGCGCCTGGGCTGGATCATTCCGGGCCGTCGTTTTAATGCCAAAATTCGCCGGCTGAAAGCGGGCATCACCATGTCCACCTCTACCCTAGATCAATACGTGGTGTCGCGGTTTCTATCCGGCGGCGGGTACGAACGACACCTGCGGACGTTGAGGAGTGCGCTCAAAAGACAACTTTACCGGACAGCCCTTGAAATCCGGAAGCAGTTTCCGCCCCAAACCCGGCTGGCCATCCCCCAGGGTGGATCGCTGCTCTGGGTTCAGCTGCCGCCGGGCGTCGACGGCCTGGACGTCTATCAAGCGGCCTTCGATCGCGGCATCGCCACCATACCGGGAGCAGTCTGTTCGAATTCGGACCGCTTCGGCAACTACATTCAGATCAGCTGCGCCGCGCCTTTCAGTTCCAGGCTCAAATCGGCGATCGAGACGCTGGGTGCGATCGTTGACAGCCTTTTTCCGGCGCCGGTGTGTTCCCGGCGGTCGCCATGCCGCCCCTGATGCCCGCCGCGGCCCAAAAACAGATCGCAAGAGCCAGCCCACTTATTTTACAGATGATTCGCCCCGTCATTCGACAGCCACCAGCGCGGCGGCTTCATCTATCCTGAACCGCATGCCGAGAAATTGCTCGCACACATAAACGTTGGCGCGGATGTGGTCGGTGATGCGGGCGGTCTTGATGGTTCCGCCGGCGATCGCCAGCAGCGGAATGAGGTTGTCCGCCAGATGCACGTCCACGGCCGCCTCGGTGCGCAGGGTTTCCATCAATTTGCGGGCGGCTTCATGGCCGACCTCCGCGGCGGGCTTGCCTTTCTCACCCAGTGCATCCGCCCCGATCAGCGACCGGCCGTCCGCGTCCACCGTCCACAGCGTGATCACCGTCCCTGACGATGTGCTCCGGCAGTACTCGGCGCGGATATCGACGGGCGGGCCGGAGCCCAGCGCGGCGCCGGCCGATTCGGCCTGGCGTTCAGCCACACGCGCCTTTGCCAGAAATTCGGAGGCGGCTGAAATACCCTTTATCGCCGCCGGTCGGCAGCGCGCGCTCACGTCCAACCCGCCGTTGATCCGGCGGACCGCCCGCCGCCAGGCGTCGATATCCCTGCAGGAGGCTGCAGGAACGTCCGGCCGGATCCTCACTTTCATCATCCCCTGCCCTCTGGGGTAAAAACCGCGCTGCATCCCCATCGTCTCGATCCGGCAAAATCGCTGAAAGACCGGCAGGATCAGATGCGTGAAATAGTCGACGGGGATGCTCCAGCGGGTGTCCGTGCCGCCGCTGATCGTGAGCGTCGTTTGGCCCCCGGCGAACACGCACGGCAGCAGCAACGCCTGCATCATGAGCGTGACGGAGCCGGCCGTGCCGATGTCGAAGGAGTAATCCCCGGGCTTCAGGGGCCCCGGCACAAACTCGACCTCTCCGGCGCCGACGCGCGCGCCCCTGACCCGTGCGCCGCTCATGCGGATCAGCGCCTGGATGGCGCTCAGATGTTGCGGCTTGAGGCCCGGGGCCGGACGGTTCTGTCTGATCCGCTCCGCCCGGAAGGGACGCCCGGTCAGCACGGAGAGCGCCAGAGCCGTGCGCAGAATCTGCCCGCCGCCTTCCAGCAACGAGCCGTCGATGTGGACCATTTCGGACAGGGATGCCATGGGAGCGCCGGTTTGAGTATTTATTTCGCCAAAATCACTTCTAAAAATCAAATCGCGATCCCCAAAAAGATCATGGATCAGATCCCCGATACCCGCTGCTTCGAGGTGGATTTCATAGATGGAGCGGTTGTTCTCAAGCCATTGAGAACCTATTCAACCAGCTTGGAGGCGATCCGCTCGAAAATCAAGGCTCTCGACCTGAAGCTGGACTGCGTTCGAGAACCCATCAAATGGGCGCGATCGAAGTGACCCGGGTCGTTATCGACACCAATGTGCTCGTGTCCGGTTTGCTGTTCGGAGGAATCCCGGAAAAACTGGTTGGCCTTCTTAAGGCTGGAAGAGTCCGGCCCATTATGTCCAGGGAGATGGTGGACGAATTCCTTAGGGTGTTAGCTTATCCCAAATTTAAGCTTTCCGAAGCCGATATCGAATATCTCCTTTATGTGCAAGTGTTGCCTTACGTCGAAATGATCAGCTAGCTCCCTGGGCCGATGGTGATTTGCGAGGACCCCGCAGACGACATGTTCCTGCACTGCGCCGTTGCCGGCCATGCTCAATATATCATCAGCGGCCACCGTCATTTGCTCGGTTTGAAGGCGTTCCGGCGGATCAAAATCCTCTCAACGGCCGACTTCATAGCAGTTCTATCCGCATGCTAAGCGTAACGTTTTTCCGCGCTCACCGACCCGCTGGCCTCTGAGAAATCCTTCCGCCGGCGGCGCTGATGAAGCAACTGACAATAATGGCGGCGCCGCTCTCGTCGTCATCGTCGGGGCATTCGACGGCCTGGCCGTTCACTGTGACGCAGGTCTGGCCGGACAGGTCGCTTTCGACGTTGGAAGCGGAAATGCCGCTCGCCGCGAACCAGTACGTGTTGCCCTCGTTCAACCCGGTCACCCGGTAGCTGGGGTGGGCCGGGTCGTCGAGATCCGCGGTGGGAATCACATCGATCCGCTGATAGGGTCCATCGCCTATGCGCTGATAGACGCCGTATGCGGTTACAAACGGGTCCGAGGTGGCTCTCCAGTAGAATACGAAATCTGCGGCATCCAGGGCCGGCGCCAGCGCCGCCTCGCATAGAGCGGCAATAAGGATGAAACAAAATCGCGGCTTCATTTGCAAAGTCCTAATCATGCGGATGCCCGTTGTCACCGCAGATGATCAGGATATCCTGGCGACACCGGGCCGGCAATCATCCTGTTTACTATTCAAATTGAAAAAAGCGGATGCGCTTTTCTTCAGGATCCATTCAAGATCCGCATCGGAGATTCCGGATTCAGACAAACATGTTAGCTCCCGGTCCCATGCATAGGGAATATTCGGGAAATCCGATCCATACATGACCCGATCCAATCGGTAACGCCTGAGGTCGACAGCCTCCTGGATCGGAAAATAGTCGGTCAGGACCATGGTCGTATCCAGCCAGAGGGTATCGTATTCTTCTATCAGCTTCCGGTATTCGGATAGCTCATCAAACCCCAGGTGCGGAACGCATATCTTGAGTCTCGGATAATCCCGCAAAACCCGTTTCAATTTTTCCGCACTGCAAATTCGGTAGGGGTCGCAGCGGTAGGCTTCGCTCTTTGGCTCTCGGCCGACATGCATCACGATGGGCTTTTCTCTGGACTGGCAGAGGCCATAAAGGGGTTCCATCTCGACGGCGTTCATGTTGAAGCACTGCACGTGCGCGTGCAGTTTCAGGCCGGACAGACCCGAATCAAATGCTTTCTGGAGGATGCGCTCGGCGCCGTCTTCGCCCGGAAACACGGTCGCCATGCCGGTTATTCGACCGGGGAATTCCCGGCATTTTTGAGCCATGTACCCGTTTAACGTTTCGGAAATCCCAGGCTTGTGGGCGTATTGAAGTGCAACGACGTGGGCGATGCCGTGCGACAACAAGAATTCAAACACCTCGGACGTCCTCAGCCGATATCGAATCCTCCAGGCATGCTCATCAAACCAGCCGTGGACGGCCGCAAAAATCTCGCGGGGAAAGATGTGGACATGCGCGTCCACCACCGCCGGAAGACCGTCAGGAACGGCAGCACCTTCCCTATCGTCGATCGAGGGCAAATTGGGAGTGAGCATAGGCTTCTTTGGCATCGGCAGTAAACCAAGACCAGCAGGCTATGACAGGAAATACGTGTGCGTCGGGCACAACACATGGGGACGGGCCGCCGTCGACCGAATCGTGGTGCAGCGGCTGCGCTTCAGGCTTTTGAGCTTGTAGGAGTCGAAAAAATAGATCTGCCGGTCGCTGATCGCATGCACGATGGACCAGTGGTCCCACAAGCGGCCGCCCAATCCGATCAGGATGGCTCTCCGGCTGCCTCCGTCCAGAAACGACATCATCTCCGACCAAAATTCGTCCAACGATGTGTCGGGGCGATGTTTGAACGGCATGCCCCGGTCCTGCATCCTGCCGTTTGCGACGTCCCGCAGAATGCTGCCGACCGTGTTGAGGCCGATGCCTCCCGTCAGCACCCGGCTGAGGTCCTCACGATCTTCCAGGTAAATCAGAATGTTCTTGAAGAGGTCTTTGGATTCTTCTTCACCGATATCGGCGATGATGCGGGCGGCGTTGACGATGCTGTAAATGGCGCACAGACCGTCTAGGGCGCCCTGAATGTAAGGTTTCATCTCCTTTCCATTCGAATACAAGGAGCCTCTTCGAACGAAAGGTCGAGGCTTTTTCATCGCCTCATTGACGGTCCCCATAACCCCTATCCCCGTTCCGGGCGATCCCGGAAGTGAAGAATAAGCCCCTGCGCAGGAATAAACCGAATCCTGCGTAAAACAGCACAACAGCTTTGATCAGCCTTCGGAGTGAAACGAACTTGTTGCTGAGGATGTTGATGCTCGGAAGCGGCCTGCCGGCGCATGACCCGTTCGAGCTCTAACGGCACCGCACGCACCCACCTGCGCAAAACCCACAGTGCCAAAATCTCCGGTCACGCCGTTGGTACCCGGCGCCACTGTCATAAAACCTATTACAAAGCGGAAGTCCTGTCAAATTATGGGATGATTCGATTATAACTAATTGATATATAACGATAAAAAATAATATGGTTGCCTGCTTAAGCCTGGGCCTGGAGGAAACCCATGCGTACCGCACGGGTGATCTCTTCTTATGGAGCTTCCCCTCATCCATTGCCCGCTTGAGCCAGACGTTCAGCTGGGTTTTGGAAATATCCAATTCCTTGCAAGGATCTCTGTTTCCAGCGGCCTCTCAACGAGTTGCCGGATATCCAATTTCTCTCTTATTGCCGGAAGCCAGCGTGCGCCTTTTGCAGCGAGCTGCGCGTTGCCCGACTCCTTGTCATCCATCGGTTTCACCCACAGCGGAACCCACGCGTTCTTCAAATTTTCAATCGCACCGTTCCAGGTTCCCCCCTTGATATCCGAATGAACGACGAGAGCCGCATCCGCCAGGCAATAGACATACTTGTTTCTCGCCATGGCGCTGCCGACATCGAAGCCGGCCATCAGCACGAGGTTCTGGGCCATCAGTGCTTGCCGATACCGGGACGAAGTCGCCGCTTTGAGAAGCCGGT
>Ga0105097_10001247_pt1 | contig 12125 bp, 11 predicted proteins | sample PPLLak12cMay2015_FD_87035 | JGI IMG/M metagenome (GOLD analysis project Ga0105097, IMG submission 87035) | Freshwater sediment microbial communities from Prairie Pothole Lake near Jamestown, North Dakota, USA - PPLs Lake P7 Core (1) Depth... | ecosystem: Environmental > Aquatic > Freshwater >... | reverse complement strand
CCGAGAAATTAATGCCACACCCCGAAGTCTTTGTCAATGCGCGAGTTATTCTTGCCCCCCTTCACTTTTACAAAAACATAAGGGAATCGTGCGCTTCGAAGTCCCGGCAGGGGCCCGGGGACCGCCCCCGCGCCCAATCCAAGCTCTCATCCCAAAAACAAACCTCTAAAGTGAAGGGGGGCAAGGAGTTATTCTGTATTGATTTTCGCTTCTCTTTCTGGTACTTCTAAAGCCGGGAAGGAATGGGAGGACCTCGAACTTGCTGAAAAACCCAATTGTTTTCGGAATCTTAATTCTTTTCATTGTTGCCTTGCAGATTGTCGCAAGCTATCAAAGCGCCACCTCTTTTTTTGAAGGCGATATCATTCTCGGCCTGTCCATTTTTCTTTTCGTCCCCGTCCTGGGTTTGATCTTGGGTTTTTATATCATCTGGTTTCGGAAGCAAAAAAATGCCAAATCCCCCAAATTGAATGATCACAAATATCTTGATGGAAATGAATGAGAATTCCGAAAGGCAAAGGAATGGTTAAGAAACCGGCCTTTTTTATGCCCAGGGTGTCAAGGCCAACGTGATTTTCTTCGACCGGAAGGCTGCTTCTGAAATCCCCTGGACAAAGCAGCTCTGGATCTATGATTTCAGAACCAACAAGGATTGCACCCTCAAGACAAATCCGCTTCAACGCGGTGATCTTGACGAATTCGTGTCTTGTTATCGCCCTGCCAATCGCCACGATAGAAAACCAACCTGGAGCGACAAGACACCTGATGGCCGCTGGCGGTCTTTCGACTATGAAGAGTTGATCACCCACGACAAGGCAAGTCTCGATATCTTCTGGCTCAAAGACGAGAGCTTGGGAGAATCCGAAAACCTCCCCGACCCAAATATGATGAACTCGTAAAAAGTCAGCAGAAGGATGGTTTCGTAAAAAGCTCCAGATGCAAGGCGCGCAAAAACTGAGGAGTGAGGCGCACTTACAGGTGCGCCGCAACGACGAAGTTGACGCGCAACGCCGCAGATGGACTTTTTACGAGACCATCAAATATCATCGCGCGTGAAATCGTTCAGGACCTCGAGGCGGCCCTTGAGCAGTTCCGGGAGATAACGGAGGACTTGGAGATTTCAATCGTCACTACGCAACGGTAGGAGAGGGGAACCGGAGTGGCAGGCCATGAACGGCCTCCCTACATTCACACTGTTCCTTTAATCCTCCGGGGGTGTTCACCGCATGGCGGCGTCGGAATTTAGCCTGGCCTTTCAAGGCCGGGGGGCCTAAAAGGCCCGTTCGTAAATCTTCTCGATATCCTTCACGGAAAGGATCCGCGGCGAGCGCGACAGGAGCCTTTGCTCCTTGTGCGCTTCCACGGCCCAATATCCGATCTTGCTTTTATCCTTGATATTCAAATCGCCCAGCGACACCGGAAGATCCACGCTTTTCAGCAGGTGCCGGATGGCCTCCAGGGCCTTGCGGGCCGCCTCCCTCGGAGCCAGGCCGTGAACCGGCTCTCCCATGGCTTCGGCCAGACGGACCATTTTTTCTTCCTTGGCCATCAGGATCCCTTCGAAACAAGCCAGGAGAATGGCGCTCAAGGTCACCCCGTGGGAAGTGTGATATTCCCCGCCCACCGGATAGGCCATGGCATGGACCAGGCTCGTGCCGGAGTTGTTGAGCACGATCCCGGACATCAGACTCCCCAGGGCCATATAATAACGGGCGTCCAAATTCTGACCGTCCGCAAAAGCCGGCCCGAGCCACTTGGTGACGATTTTTATGGAATCAATGGAGAGGGCATCGGTAATGGGGTTGGCGTTCTTGGAGAGGAACGGCTCGGCCGCGTGGATGAAGGCGTCCATCCCGGCCGCGGCCGTCACGTGCGGGGGACAGCTCATGGTCAAGATAGGATCGACGATCGCCACGTTCGGCAGGAGGGCCGAGGAAGCGACGGCCTTTTTCACGTTCACCTCGCGGTCGAGAAAGATCGCATGTTTGGTGACCTCGGCGCCGGTGCCGGAGGTGGTCGGCACGATGATCGTCGGTTTGCCCCTCTTGGGTACTTTTTCGCGTCCGAAATAGTCCTTGGTCTTTCCCGGGTTGGTGACGAGAGCCGAGGCCATTTTGGAGACGTCCAGGATGCTGCCCCCGCCGACGCCGATGATGACGTCAAATTTTCCTTTTCGGGCCACCTCGGCCGTGTCTTCGACCACGCTCGTTGCCGGCTCAGGCGTGTCCCGACCTTGGATATTCACTTCCACATCCAGAGACTCGGCCTTCAAAAAACCCAGGACCTTATCCAGAATCCCGGCTTCCTTAACATTGGGGCCCGTGACCAGAAGAACCCGCCCCGCTCCCAGCTTCTTGGCCTGCTGCCCGATCTGGCCGATGGTGTCCATCCCGAAAATAATGGATGGGGTCGCAAAAGGAATCACTTGAAACATAGCCTCTTTGTCTCCTTCATGTTGAAAATCGCATCGCGCTTGGAGCCTGGCGCATAGCGGAACATCCTAAAATAAATTCATTAAATTCCCCCAAATCCCCCCTTTACAAAGGAGGGGCAAAGAGTAATTTTCCCCCCATGACGGTAATCGCAAGTGGTGAAGCCGGGGTAAAAAATTCGTCTATATTCCGATGGTGAAATAATCCTTTATCCTTTCGAGTGAACAGTTGTATTCGCCAGGGATTCCAGCACGGTCATCACGACGCATGAATCCTGATCGCCCTTCCCTTGCGATTTCGCCGCTCGCAGCATCTCGCGGGCGATGCTGGTCGCGGGAAGGGAAACCCCCATCTCTTCCGCCAATTTCACGGCTGAGGATAGATCCTTGTACATATTGTTTGCTGAAAAGTGGGAGGTAAAATCATGTTGGATCATTCTCGGCCCGCGGGTCTCCATGGCCCCGGTCCGGGCCCCGCCCACGGAGGTAATTTCCACAACTTTCCTCGGATCTATTCCGGACTTACCGGCAAGCACTAAGGCTTCGGCTACCGCCTCAATGGCCACCCCCATAATCAGGTTGTTGATCAGCTTGAGCGTGGTCCCTTTGCCGTTTTCGCCCACATGGATGACCTTCACCCCCATGGCCTGAAAAATCGGCAGGCAGGCATCAAACACCTCCTTCGGGCCGCCCGCCATGATTCCCAATTTTCCTTCGGAAGCGACTTTGGGAGCGCCCGTAACCGGGGCATCCAACATGGACACGCCCTTTGCCTTTGCCCTTGCCGCGATGGAACGGGACATTTCCGGCGCGATGCTGCCCATGTCGATCAGGAGCATTCCGGGATGGGCGCCTTCCAGAACGCCGTTTCGGCCGCAGATCACCTCTTCGGAAGCGGCCGAATCCGTAACCATCGTAATAACAACGTCGCAAGCCTGAGCCAGGGTCTTGGGAGAATCGGCCCAAGTCGCTCCGGCGGATAAAATATCCCTGGCTTTATCTTGGGTCCTGTTCCATACCGTCAAGGGAAACCCGGCCAGCAGGAGGCGCCGCGTCATCTGCTGCCCCATGAGGCCGATCCCCGCAAAACCGATTTTCTGCATAAAGCTCCCTTCAAAAAAAGCTCTCAGCTGTCAGCAATCAGCGGTCAACCGAAAGGTAATAATCTTTTTATGTGCTCTCTGCTCCTTGCTCCCTTCTTTCTACTCCCTGCTCCGTGCTCCTGGCTCCCTGCCTCCTTCTCTCATTGCACCTTGCCGATATTGCGCACCGCCTTGATCAATCTCTCTGCATCCTGGTCCCAGAACTTCTGGAACTCCGGGGAATCGAGATAATAAATCGGCGTATCCATCTTCTCCATGGCCGCCTTGAACTCTGGAGCCTGGACCGCTTTGGCTGTTGCCTCGCGCAAAATCTTGATGGCTGACGGCGGCGTGGCCGCCGGAGCAAAAAATCCTGACCAGATGTAAAATTCCACATCTTTGTAGCCCAGTTCTTTCATGGTGGGGACATCCGGCAAAGCGGCCAGACGCTTAGCCCCCCAGTTGGCCAGAACCCGCAGGGTTCCCGCCTTGATATGGGGAATCGATACGTTCGGGCCCCCGGAAAGGGCGTCCACATGACCGCCAAGGAGAGAAGTCAGGGCCGGTCCTCCTCCCCCGGTGGGAATATGGCGCATCTTGATGCCCGCCGCATGGGTGAACATTTCCATGGCCACGTGCATGGTGCCGTAGACTCCCGAGGAGCTGTATTTGATTTCATTTGGGCGTTTCTTGGCATCCGCAACCAAATCCGCGACGGTCTTCCAGGGCGATTCCTTTTTGACCACGAAAATGGTGGGATCGGCAGTTAGAAGGGCAATCGGGGCAAAATCCTTTAATTTGTAGGTGGAAGGCCGCCCGAAAAGCGCATCCACTTCGGGCATCACCGAAATGCTTGAAAGAGCCACCATCAGGGTGTACCCGTCGGGCTTGGAAACGGCTGCCGCCTGCATGCCCACGGCCCCGCCGGCCCCGGTTTTGTTCACCACCACCACAGGCTGTTTCACAAGCTTTTCCAAAACCGTGGTAAACGGCCTCGCCACCAGATCGGCCACTCCACCGGGCGGGAAAGGAACGATAACCTGAATCGGCCTGGCGGGATACGGTTCGTCCGCCAAGCCTTTGGCCGGAATCACACTGATCAACCCGACGCCGATGATGGCCAACACGGAAAAAACGAATTTCATCCTCTTCATTGCACCCTCCTTTTTGGGTTTGCCCTTTTGGGCTAAAAAAATCAAAATTCGCGCTTCGAGTTTGACGTCTCTTTCTATTCCCCTTTTTTCGTTTTTCCCATTTGCCCCACTCTCATTTTTTCATTAAGGCTCATCCTGAGATCCATCCTATTATCAGGTGCTCTTTTCCGCTTCGGAGAGCCGTTCGCGCCAATCCTTCTTCTTCCAGATGAGGGGTTTGATGCCCAGAAAGATCATGACCAGAGCAACCCCGAGAAATACCGCGGAAATCGGCCGCTGGATAAAGATCAGGTAGGCCCCGTTGGACATGGCCAGGGCCTGCCGGAAGCTGAATTCGATGATGGGCGCCAGGACGACGCCGAGAACAATGGGAGCGATCTCGAAATCGCATTTCCGCAGAAGATATCCGATCACCCCCATGACGCTCATGATTCCTACATCCACGACGCTGGAGTTTACGGCGTAGACTCCGACGATGCAGAACATCAGGATGGTCGGATACAGGATCCGGTAGGGCACGCGCAAAAAGTTCACGAAAAGACCCACCATGGGAAGATTGAGGAGCAGGAGGACCATGTTGCCCACATACATGCTGGCAATCAGCCCCCAGAAGACCACCGGCTGCTCCTTGATGAACAACGGGCCGGGATTGATTCCGTGAACCATCAACGCGGCCAACAGTACGGCCGGAATGGGGCCAGTGGGAACCCCCAGGGCCAACATGGGCACTAAGGCTCCCGTGCTGGCGGCATTATTGGCGGATTCAGGTCCGGCAACCCCTTCGATGGCCCCCTTGCCGAACCGTTCGGGATGTTTGGACAGCTTTCTCTCCATGGCATAGGAAACGAAAGTGGAAATAATATGCGCGGACCCCGGGATGATTCCGATCAGAAATCCCAGAAGAGTTCCCCGACCGATTGGTTTCAAAGAGTCCTTGAGTTCCTGCCTCGAAGGGAGGAGGTCGCGGAGGTGCGGCTTGATCACCTCTCTCTTTTTGGATTGGCCCGCTGTGGCCAATATTTCTGATATTCCAAAAAGCCCTACGGCCACCGGAACGATCCCGATCCCGTCTCCCAGGGCCACAAGACCATAAGAAAATCGGAAGTAGCCGCTCATCTGATCGATGCCAACCATCCCGAAGAGGAGGCCGAGAACGATCATGGTAAAATTTTTCACGATCGACCCGCCCGTCATGTAACTCAGAACGATGAGGCCGCAAAGAAGGAGGCTGAAGTACTCCGGGGGCCCGAAGCCGAGTGCAAATTTCGCCAGCGGCGGTGCGAGAAACATGAGCCCCACCACGCTGAGTGTCCCGGCAATATACGATCCGATCGCCGCGATGGCCAGAGCCGGACCGGCCCGTCCCTTCTGGGACATGGCGTAGCCGTCGATACAGGTTATTACGGAAGCCGCCTCCCCGGGGATGCGCATCAGAATAGAAGTCGTTGATCCTCCATACATCGCCCCGTAATAAATTCCTGCCAAAAGAATGATCGCCGAGGTGGCATCCAGGCCGAAGGTCGTGGGCAGAAGCATGCTGATTCCCGCCAGGGGACCTACGCCGGGAAGCACGCCGACCATGGTGCCGATCAGACACCCGATCAGGGCATAAAAAATATTCCCGGGCGCAAAAGCGGTGGAAAATCCCAGAATCAGATTTTGGACCGTGGCTTCCATCAGAACCCCCACCCGCCGCGCGGCAGGGGCACCCTCAGAAGGGTGTCAAAGAGGTAGAAAGTCCCGAAGGAAAAACCCAACGTCAAGGTCAAGGCCTGCCAAAGGCGGAGGCGTTCCATGACCCCGAACAAAAACCCCATGATGATCAGAAAGGAAATCCGATATCCGATCCTTTCCATAAAAAGAGTGGCGAAGACGCTGCACCCCAGGATGGCGATGGCGTGAGGCGCTTCCGACCAGGAAAGGGAACGAAAGGAGCTGGACAACCCGCCGCGCAGAACGAGAAGGGTCCCCAGAATAATGAGCAGGATCGCCAGCAGAAGGGGAAAATACCCCGGGCCGGGTTGACTGTGGTTTCCCAAAGGGAGAACCCTTCGCTCCCAGACCACGAAAAGCCCCAAAAGAACAAGGACCGCCCCGCTCAATCGATCGATCGTCATACTTCTTGTCTCCCCTCGGCTTCGTCCAAAACCGCCGAGTCTCACTCCGGCCCAAACTGAAATTCATAGGGGATTTCTACCCGTGCACTTTTTTCAAGAGCCAGGCCATGTTCTGGCCGAGGGTCTTCATGGTCTGAACCCCTTCGGCGTCGTTCTTGACCTCCCCCGGGTCCCGGCCGATAGCCATGTGCCAGTAACTCGAACCCGGCAGGATCATCTGGTTGTAGAAGAGGAAGAGGTTCAGGGAGTTGAAGGCGGGGATGGCTCCGGCCCGTCTGACGGCCACGACGCCGGCCCCGACCTTCCGCTTCAAAAAGTAGTCGTTGGCCCGCGCGACAAGCCCCGCCCGTTCGATCAAGGCCTTCATGCCCGCGGTCACATCGGAAAAATAGGTGGGGGACCCCAGCAGAATCCCGTCGGCTTCCCGCATCTTGGCGATGCACTCGTTGGCGATATCCTTTTCCACCGCACACTTTCCGTTTTTGTTCTTCATACACTGGTAACAGGCGATGCATCCCTGGATCGGTTTGCCGGCCATGGAATAAAGCTCGATTTCGATCCCAGCCCCTTTGATTTCATCCAGGACCATGTTCAAAATCGCAAAAGTATTCCCTTCTTTGCGGGGGCTGCTGTTGAATGCGATGACTTTCATTCTCCCTCTCCTTTTCTTCGATTTGTCAGACTCTATTCAGGATAAGCAAAAGGATTTCTTCTGGCAAGGGTATTTGTTGCCTTCCGCCAGCTTTTCCTTTCGTCTTTAGCGCCACTTTCCTTCTTTAAAAAAAGGGTAACCCTTCAGTTCTTTGAAGAAAGGTGTGTCTCCAGGGCCAAGGAATTCCAGGGCGCGGGGAAGGCGGCGGGATTCGCGGAAGGCAGGGTGCCCGTTGGGAAAAGGCCATTAGGCGGGCAAGACTGAAAACAATTCCTGCATCGCCCGTCTTAGAATCTGAAGAGATTGCTTTTTGGTTTTGGCGGAAACCGCGGTTTCACGAATCGGGGCCATCTTGGATTCCGCCTCTTGCAAAGCCAACTCGATGATCTTTTCGCGGCGGAGAGCATTTCCCGGCATGGACAGTTCTCGGGCGGTCTTCTCTAAGGAGAAGGGTTCGGGAGACAAAGCCGCGATAACGATGCAAATCAGCGGCTTTTCATCCCGCGATCCTGACGGGGAATAACGGACGGCAACATCGGCAAGGGCGAAGTCGATTGCAGAGCGGACGCCGGCCTTCAGGAATTTCCCCCAGGTCCCCGGCGGAAGATGGGGAACCGAAATTCCCTTGAGGATGAACTTTGTTTTCACCCCGACCCCATGGTTATGGATGAGGTCCTGAAGGGAAATCGTCCTCGGTCCTTTTTCATCAAGGATTTCGGCGGTGGCATCGAAGGCCAGCAAAACCGGCGCGAGGTCCGAATAATAAAGGGCCCGGCAAACCTTCGAACTCGGTATTTGATGACAGACCCCTCCGCCAAGCTGGAAGCAGGGGGACACATTCTCTCGCCAGGAGTCGCTCTGGTTGAAATAAAGGCACCGCTTTTCCTGCAGGAGGTTTCCGCCCACAGTTCCCTGGTTGCGAATCTGGGGCGAGGCGACCCACCGGGCGCTTTCGGCCAGGGTTGGAAGATGCTGCCGGACGATGGAGTTTTCAATCAATTCCGTAAGGGTAACCATCGATCAGATAAACAGGCCATCTCCGCGCAGGGTCACCTCTTTCAGCTCCCCGACCCGCGCGAGACTCAAAAGGCGAGTCGGCTTCCTTGCGCGTGATTTCAAGAGCGGAACCAGATCGGTTCCGCCGGCAATCAGGGCGGTATCCTCGCCGGTCATGAACTCTCGAGCCGCCGACTCCAATGTTTCGGGTAATAGATAATCAAAATGCATCTTTCGGCCTTCAGCTCATTGAATGTTTCTCTGCGTCCTCTGCGCTCTCTGCGGTGAAAATTTGGGACGCAGATTTGCGCAGATGCTCGCCGAAACTTCAAAATGATTCCCGCAAAGAAATCCTAACAGCACAAACCGTCCGAATTCATGCTTTTTCCCTATGCCCTATGCTCTCTGCCCTATGCCTTTTCTCCGTGTCGCCCCTTCGCCCCGCTCGCATTTTTCTCACACTCCCACTGACACGGGCACTGTTCTTATGGCATACCCGATCCGCCGGTCACAAAGGACTTGCTCAGCGGCAAGGCCGTGATGTCTTCGCCGGTGGCAACCGCCACGGCATTGGCGATGGCTGCGGCCACAGGGACGGCCGGCAGTTCGCCGACGCTCTTGGCTCCAAACGGCCCGGTGGGCTCATAGCTGTTTCGGGCAATATAGACCTGAATTTCGGGCATGTCCAAGGCCGTGGGAATTTTGTAATGCAGAAGATCTGAGGAGGAAGGCTTCTTGGCCCGGGGATCAAATTCGATCTGCTCCATCAAGGCGAACCCCAAGCCCATGGAAATCCCCCCTTCCACCTGGCCTCGGACCACCTCCGGGTTGATGGGGGTTCCCACGTCCACGGCCTGAAGGATGTGGCGCACTTTCACGGTCCGGGTTACCGTGTCCACGGCGACCTTCGCCCAGCAAACCGCGAAAGGAAGCGGACTGTCCTCGGCTTTGTAGCTGCAGCGCCCCATGATGACCGTCCCTTTGCCCCCGAAGGTCACTTTCGCCGCGGCTTCCCGAAAAGAGAGATCGACTTCCCCCTCTTCCACGGGAATCAGGACCCGCCCTTTTTCAAAACGGATCTTCTCCGGGTCGGCTTGGAAATGGCCGCTCAACGCCTTGCGAAAATTCTCTTTCAGTTCCCGCGCCGCCCGCAAAACCGCGTTCCCGGAGACATAGATCTGGCTGCTGGCATAGGTCCCCGAATCATAGGGTGTGTGCAGGGTGTCGGCCGCGGTCACCCGGACGTCTTCGAGGCGGACCCCCAGCTCTTCGGCTACGATCTGGCTGAGGGTGGTTTCGCTGCCTTGTCCGATATCCGCCGACCCGGTCATCAAATTCACGCTGCCGTCGTCATTGAGCAGAATGAGACCGGAGCTCATCCCCTCCGCGTTGGAGGGTCCCGACGTGTGGCAGCAAAAAGCAACCCCCCAGGCTTCCACCACGCCGGGTGGATTCACTCGGTTCGCCTCCCTCTCTTCGATGGCCTGCCGGATCTTTTCTGCTTCCTCCGCACATTCCGGAACCGCGCAGCTTTGCAGAACAAGAGGGGAGGTGGGAATGCGCTCTCCGATTTCGAGATGATTCATGAGGCGGAACCGAACCGGATCCATCTCCAGGGTTTTGGCGATGTCGTCCATCATCCGTTCCCGCGCAAACGTAAGCTGCGGGTTGCCGTATCCCCGCATGGCCCCGGCCACAGGGCCGTTCGTGTAAACGAGCGTCCCTTTATACCGAAAGTGGGGAATCCGGTACTGGAACTTCCGGCTCTGGGCGGCGCTGACGATGGGGCCGTGGGTGCAGTACGCGCCGGTGTTCAGAAGGACCTGGGCATCGAAGGCGTGGAGGCGCCCATCCTTCTTGACGCCGCAACGCAGCCGGCAGACCGTGCCGTGGCGGACGGCTACGGTGAGCATTTCCTCCTCGCGGGTGTTGATGATTTTGACCGGCCGGTTCACCCGTTTCGAAAGAAGGGCGGCCACATGCTGGTTGACAAGTTGCTGCCGGCTGCCGAACCCTCCGCCCATGACGGGCTTGATGACCCGGATCCGGCTCTCCGGCAGGTCGAGAAGCTCACCCAGGATCCGGCGGTCCTGGAAAGGCGTCTGGGTGGTTGCCCAGACGGTCAGGGAGCCGTCGCGGGTGTACTGGCAGATGCAGGCGGCCGGTTCCATGGGCACGTGCTGCACAAAAGGGGTGTAGTATTCTTTTTCAAAGACAAAATCGGACTCCGCCAGCCCCTGTTCAACATTCCCTTCCTCTCTTTCAAGGGTCTTGAAACCGTTCGTGGAAAACAGGTCCGGATGGAGAAGGGGGGCTTGGAGATCCAGGGCCTCCTTCACTTCGAAAACGGGGGGAAGGGGTTCATATTCCACGACGATTTTTTTTAAGCCCTCGGCGCAGGCTTCCGGGGTAAGGGCGGCAAGGGCGGCAACGCGGTCCCCCGCATATAGCGGGTGATCGGTGAGGATTTTTTCATCTTTCACCAGCAGGGCCGAAGGTGGGTTCCCGGCGCAATTGAACTTCTTCTGGGGAACATCGGCAGGCAGAAGCACGGTCAGCACGCCGGAGACTTTTTCCGCCTCCGTTTTATCGATCCGCCGCACCCGGGCGTGCGCGTAAGGACTCCGCAGGATCCGCCCATAAACCATCCCCGGGACAGCGAGATCGTCGGTATACTCCGCCTGTCCGGTAACTTTGCTCACCGACTCGTGGCGGGGAACCGACTTCCGGATACTCGCCCAATCTCTTTTTATTTCCTGGTCTCTCATGAAATCTTTTTGACCTGTAACATTGTTATCTTTTTAAAATCTTGCCTTGTTACAAATCCTTCAGCATATTAATATTTCTCTGCGTCCTCTGCGCTCTCTGCGGTGAAATATTGGGACGCGGATTATCGCAGATGCTCGCCGAAATTTCTCTACATTAGAGGATGAACATTTCAAGCGAATATATTTTTTCCCCTATGCTCCATGCCCTATGCTCTATGCCTTTCCCTCCCCCTGACAATGACCCTTCACGGTTTCATCGCCTGGGCTGCTTTTTGGACCGCCCGGATAATCTTCGTATAGCCCGTGCACCGGCAGAGGTTTCCGGAGATCGCCAGGCGGATTTCGTCATCCGCTGGATTGGAATTTCGATCGAGAAGGGCCTTGGCGGAAAGGATCATCCCCGGCGTGCAGAAGCCGCATTGCGTCGCGCCTTCGGCCACAAAAGCCTCCTGCAGCGGATGGAGCTTGCCCTCAGAGGCAATCCCCTCAATGGTCGTGATCTTTTTCCCATCGGCCTGAACGGATAGAAGGGTGCAGGAGAGAACCGGACGGCCATCCAGCAGGACCGTGCAGGCCCCGCACTGGCCCAGGTCGCACCCTCTCTTCGTCCCCTTCAGCCCCAGATCCTCGCGAAGAACATCCAATAGGAGAGCGGAGGTCTTGACCCTCAACCGAAAAGGGACGCCGTTAACATTTATATGAATAGAAACCCTATCCGTTTCCATTTTCTATCCTTTTCACAAAACCGCTTTCGTTTGCTAACGGCTGTTAAATTACGAATTTTATTTTATCTTTTGCAGGATTTTTGTCAAGGAGAAGAAGATCTTGGGGTTTGCGCCATAAAAGAGGGTATTAGGTCTTGACGGGTATTGGGAGGCATGTTATTGTAGATATATATCTACAATAAGGAGGCTCCCATGAATTT
>Ga0105097_10001245_pt1 | contig 12130 bp, 1 predicted proteins | sample PPLLak12cMay2015_FD_87035 | JGI IMG/M metagenome (GOLD analysis project Ga0105097, IMG submission 87035) | Freshwater sediment microbial communities from Prairie Pothole Lake near Jamestown, North Dakota, USA - PPLs Lake P7 Core (1) Depth... | ecosystem: Environmental > Aquatic > Freshwater >... | reverse complement strand
GGAGAGTTTGATTGGATGACAATTGCTAATCAGATTCTTCCTTATCTAAGACCAACTGATGCAGAAGCTCTTGATCCACGTCAACTATCTGGAGAAATGCTTGCTCTTGCTCAAAATCAATTAGAGCCTGTTCAAGCACAAACTTTCCAACCACAGTTAACTACTCCATTTGATATTTCTCTTCAAGAAAACCTTAATCAAAACCAGGCTGACTACAGAGCTGCTCAAAGAATGATTGGGTACAACCCAGCTGCTTTAGCTGCATTGAATGCCCAGAAATATGCGGCTAATCAACAAGTACTTGGTGAGCAGTTTAAATTGAATCAGGCTATGAAGAATCAAGTGTATGCTGATAATAGAAGTATGCTAGATCAGGCTAATCTTCAAAATCTAAAAATTTATGATCAGCAGTACGGAAGACAACAAGGAGCTCTTTCTAATACAAAAGCTACAGCTCAAGCTGCTCTTAATTCTATTTCTTCTAAATATCTACAGAACCAATCTGAGAATAGAGAACTTCAAACATACGAGAATCTTTACAACTATAGATTTGATCCACGCTTCAGAGCAAATAATATGAATCCTCTTGCACAATTTAATACTGCATTAGGAAACTTCTCAGCTGACCAAATTGAAGAAATACTTAAACTTAAGAGAGATGAAGAAGCTAAAAAGAATAAGACTACTAAGAAAAATGGTGGTCTTGTACGAGCAATTAAATCCATGTAATCTGGACTATTACTACTAAATTTGATAAAACAATAATAACATGGCTTCATTTACAGATGCAATACCCCAGTTTAACCCATACATTCAACAGCTTCCTGTTGAGGCTATGGTCACTGTTGGTATGGAGAAGCAACAGCGTTACGACCAGGGGTTACAAAGAATCCAATCTCAGATAGATCAAGTTGCAGGGCTAGACATATATAGACCAGAAGATAAGCAACTCTTGCAGTCTAAACTAAATGAGCTTGGTTCTAAACTAAAGACTGTTGCAGCTGGTGACTTTTCTAATTATCAATTGGTTAACTCTGTAGCAGGGATGGCAGGCACTGTTATGAAAGATCCAACGATTCTTGCTGCTGTTCAGTCTACACAAAATATCAAGAATAATGAAAAGATAATGGAGGAAGCTAGACAGAAGAATGAGCTCACTCCAGATAATGAAGAATACTATAGAAAAAAACTTTCAGCATACGAAAATTCTGGGCTACTTGATGAAAGAGGTAAACCTATAGTATTTGGTGCTAAGTATGATCCTCACTTCGATGTTGAAAAATTTGCAAGAGAAACCTTCAATTCAGTAAAACCAAGCAACTTGTCTTGGGATGAGGTGTTTACAAAAGATGTAGATGGTAAAACTGTTTATTCTCCTGTAATGTTACAAATGGAGAAAGAAGGTATATTCCCTGAGACAGTAAGGCAAACCATTGATCAAATATTCTCAGATCCAAGAGTTGCAAAACAACTCCAAATTACTGGTGAGTATAACTATAGGGGACAAGATGCAAATAGTTTAAAAACTATGCTTGTAGATCAGCAGGATTTTAAAATAGCCGAAATCAATAATGAGATTCAAGACCTTACACTAAAAAAGAATTCTACTGAAAATCTAGAAGAGAAAGGTAAAATTGATATTCAAATAAAAAATCTTAAAGACGAGATACTCCCTAAAATTAAAAGTAGTTACGCATCACTTCTTCAAGCAGCTGACTCCAATACCGAGGCTGTGAGGGGATATCTCTATGAGAATGATGTTAGAGATAGGTATACAAGTATGTTTGGTTATATGAAAACTAAACAGAATAGAGTGCAAGATCCTATGTGGAAAGCTAATTTCGAGATTGAGAATGAAGCTCAGAGAAGAAGAGAGTGGGGTGCAGACTTTGCATATAAAAAAGAAAGAGATGAAATAGAAGATAAACAGTGGGAAGCTGAACAAGCTCTTGCACGTAAAAAAGCTGGTGAAGAAAGTGGAAGAAGGGCTCTTGGGGAAAACTTCGATATAGATAACTTTGAGCAAACTTATGATGCTGTAGCTACGCAATATGAAAATTATGATGCTGCATCTAAAGTATATACTGATTCATCAAATGAGCTAATTTATAGATCATACTATTCATCCGATCCACAACAAAGAGCTAGACTACAAGATTTAATTAATCGTGGTAGTACTAGAGAAGAAGCCATTACAGCAATGGTTGATCAAGATGCAAAAGCATCTAAAGTTGACGTTAATATATTTAGAGCAAATAAAATAAATGAATCTATTGCAACACTAACTCGAAAAGGTGGGAACATACCAAAAGAATTATCAGATGCTATAGCTGTCTACACTCAATCTAGAAGAAATTTCGAAAATGCAAAAACTTCGAAAGATGAAATGGATAAAGTAGATGATGGAGTGCTAGGCCAAACGCTTGGTAAGCTATATGAAGGTGATGAAATAAAACCACAAACTATAAAGTTTAGAGGTAGTAACATTACTTTAACCAAACAAAATATTATCGACTTAGGTGTATATCTACGTGGTTACAAACACATATATGGTTTTGCTATTGATGATACTGCTAGAGAAGCTGCGAAAGCTGCTAAGGTAAGACTCAGTGATCGAGGTTTGGATGGTGTTCTAGAATATGTAATGAGAACTAGAGGCTCGCAGTACGCAGGTGGTTTAGATATAGGTACTAAATTAACTAGAACACTTGGCTCCCCGTTTGAAGTAGTAACAGATATATATTCTAACATTATGGGAGAAACTGGTGAAATTAGTCCATTGATTAATGAAGTTGATAAAGTGTATAACGCAATTAATAACTCAGCTTATTCAGAAGGTCTTCAGAAAAAAAGTGAGGTGGCAAAAAGATTTGTAACTCCTGCAAATTTGTCTACTGGTATTTTTACAGATAAAGATGCGACTAATAATTTAATTCTATCTGATTTAAAAAGAGTAGCAGCTAATTATAGTGATGTTGGAAATTATTCTCCTGACTATAAAGATTTTATAGAACATGTATCAGCAATAGAAGATCCAAAAAAACTAACTATTAAAGCTGGCATTAAGTCTCTTCCAGGAGGGCAACAAGTTGTTGAACTAGTTGCGTTTGATGGGGGTGTACGAAAAGGCGGACTTACACTTCAGCCAGATGAAGCAGATAATTTTGTAGATACATCAAATCTTTATGTTTCTCAAGATCAATTGATGGCTCAAAATGCTATGATTGCAAAGGGATTAAATTCAACATCCTATGGTGATGCAGATGATGTTGAGACATATATGAATAGAGATGCTGAATTTCAAAAAATAAGAGGAGATTTTCCAATGTTACAAGGGCTCTCAGGCTATGATGTTATGGGAAATATAGTAAATTTGAATGGGAGATATTACGGGAAGGTTTTTGTACAGGATTTAATAAGTGGTAAACCTTACATATTTACAACTGATGGATATGACTTCCCTACTGTCTACAATACCATGAGAGCTATTACACCTAATGAAATTGGGAGAATTGTTAACACACCTACAAAGTAACAATGGAAGAAGAAAATGTTGTAAACCCTAAAGGAGTTTCTAATGAAATTCCTTATCCAATAATTCCTAACAATCCTGGAAATCAAGTGCCTGGAGAACTTCCTTCTGCAAGGGAAGCTTTTGCCAAATTAGCTGAGCAAAATAGATTTACTGGAGCCCAGAACATTCCTATTTCTTCTTTCTATTCTGGAGGTAACAGATATGGAAAAACAAGACCATTCACTGACTTTGAGGAGATGGCTGCGCAACGTCAGTCTACTTTTGATCAGGCTAGAAATGGTCTTGGAAAAGCAGTGGGTATTGCTGCTACATCTTTTATATCTGGTACAGTTGGATTTCTTAATGGTTTAGGTTCTTCAATTGCTAATCAAAAGTTTTCTAAACTCTATGATAATCCTACCACACAGTTCATGGACAGACTTCAGAGTGGTATGGAAGATTATGCTCCTAACTATTATAGAAAGGCTGAGACAGATGCTGAATGGTGGCAATCAGATAACTTGCTAACTCCCAACTTCTGGGCAGATAAGGTTATAAAAAATATTGGATATGGAATTGGTTCTATAGCTGGTGGTGTTGCTTGGACTAAAGCATTTCAGTTAGTTGGTAAAGCAAATGCTTTAGTTAGACTTGGTCAAGGCGCAAAGACTGCTGCCACTATTGAGAAGGCTATGCAAGTTGTTCCTAGAGCACAAAAGCTATCAGCTATCGAAGGTGCATTAGGAAATCTTTCTCAAGGTATAAAATCACAAATTGCAAATAATGGCCAACGTACACTAACATCTGTAATGAGTACGTTTGGTGAAGCCTCTATTGAATCTTTACAAAAGTCAAATGAATTCAGAGAAAATGCCATTGCTGAATTTAGAAGATTATATGGTGTAGATCCAATAGGAAAAGATCTTGATGACATAAATGCATTTGTTGAAAAGGCAGGTAATTATGTATGGGGTGGAAATACTCTTCTTCTATCAGCCACTACTTATATTCAACTTCCTAAAATTTTAGGTTCTTCTAGAAAAGTGGAGAAAGCATTTATCAATGACTTAACACAAAAAGGACTTGGTAAAGAATTTATTGAACAGCTTCCAAAAACAAGATTTGGAAAAATAGTAGATACAACAAAAGGTTTAGGTAGATTTTTTGTTCAACCATCAGAAGCTTTTGAAGAAGGAATGCAGTTTGCAATTGCTTCAGGTGTTGATGATTATTTTAACAGAGCTTACACTAATAGAGAAGATCTTGGAACATTCCTAGAAACTGTTTATGGTGCAATGGGCAATGTATTTGGAAAAGGTATTGATAAAACTCTAAGTACAAAAGAAGGTATTGAAAGTATATTGATTGGTTCTCTTGCTGGAGGTATTCAGCAGGCACCCATGTCTATATACAGAGAAGGATTAACTGGTAAAGGTGGGCAAAGAAAAAGAAATACTGACATCGCTCTCAAGCAACTGAATGAAACAAATATTGAGGCATCACTAAAAGACCAGGCTAACTTCTTAGCTGTTGGTATAGGCTCTCAAACAATGCGTCAGCAGGCGATAGAGAACAATGATATTCTTTCAGAAAAAGATTACGAAGCTGACTACTCTCTATCATACTTGATGCCTCGTGCAAAGTATGGTAAGATGGAAAATGTTTATGAAGAACTTGAGTATTACAAACAACAAGCATTAAATCCCCAAGGTTTTGCAGAATTGCAAACTGCTGGTGTAGCTTTTGAAAAAGAGTCACCTACACAATTTGTACAAAGAATTGGAAACCTTGAGAATACAGCAAAGGCTGTACAAAAACACTACGATAATATTAATGAAACTTATGCAGGTGTTTTTAAGACAGATGCAGAAGGTAATATTATTGAAGATCAAAAAGGAAAACCTATAAGAAAATACAATCCTGTAGTGATTGATAAACTTGTTTATGCAGCAAGTAAGATTGATGACTATTCTGCAAGAATTCCAGAACTGACATCAGTGTTGTCTAGCGCAGGTATTAATATTTCTACAATTCTGAATGATGTTCTAGTATCAGAGAAACCTGCTATCGAAGCTGTAAAAGAATCCATTGATCAAATCAATGCAATGAATGTTGTCAGCGATGTTAAGGATAACTTAAAAAGATCTCTATCGGACCTAATCGAGATGTCACTTAGAAGAAAGGTGTTCATTGATGATTATAATGACATAAAGAAGAATCCAGAAGTTTTTGAGCTTTTCAGTAGAGCTGAAAAATTTCGTGAGAAAGGTCCTGTGGATGTCACTCAAAAAGAAGGTGGAAAGTCAGTAGTAAAAACTCTAAAGGTTGGTCAAGAGTATTCTTTGGCTGAGCCTATTAGACTTGAGAATGGTAAGTTAACGCTTGCACCAAAGCTTACAGTAATTTCTGAAACATTAGGTGGTGAGTTCGAGGTGAGACTTCCTAATGGCAAAGAAGCATTTCTTTCTCCGCTAGAGTTTAAAACCTACAACATATCTGAAGAAGATAATACTTCTCAGGAATTTGAAAATGCATTGAATCAGTCTATTGATGATGTACTTGAATACCCTGCCTTCAGAGACGTTATTGAGAAGCCAGGAGAAGGTATAAACAAACTTGCATACATTAACTCTCTTGGTGATCAAAAGCTCACCACAGCCGTGTTAAATAGATTCAAAAAGCTCACTAAAGATTTTTTTGAAGCAAAGGCTAAGCAGAAAGAAATCGATGAAAAAATAAAAGAGCAAAGCTCTGACATTAATAGTCAACAAGATGAAGAGGCTCAAACATCAACTGATCCAAAGGTTGATCTGATTCCATTCGATACACGAATTGATACAGGAGAAACTGGCCCTTTAAAATCTGCTGCTAGATTCTTCAACGCAAGCAGTAATGAATCTGACGATCCTAATTATAAATATTACAATCCTAATCCTGCTCCACACATTATTCGTGCTAGAGTATTTTTGAATAACGCTAAGACCAATAAAAACAGAGATAAGTTTAGAGCTATAACATTTACATATAACCAAGAGAATGATCTTGGACTTTCTGGAGTTACACAACTATCATACGGTGCTAATTGGGAAACTCAAAAAGGAACTGTCAATGACCTCATTGATGGATTCATAGCACAAGTATATGTAGAGGTGGATGGCAAGAACAGATATTTTATTGACCAGAATGGCAATAGAATAAAAGGTGCTGATGGTAAGGATGTGAAAGTAGGTCAACAAGTTGATCTAGGGAAAGTTGTATTTGAGACACGTCCTACAGCAAGAGAATACAATAGCGATAATAGCGATAGATTCAGAACTCGTCAGAAAGAAGAGTTTATGGATAATATGGAAACTTGGAAGCAGCAGAGAGAAATCTTGTTAGGCAATCCTGCCAAACAAATTGCTTCAATGGCTGCAAAAGATCTTCCTACTAATTCATTCATGATCTCTAAAGGTTTTCCACTTATCACTGAAAAAGTAGATGGAAAATATGTTAAGAATAAAGTAGGTGACACCCTTATTACAGAGTCTCAAATTGAAACTCAATCAGGACTGCTGAAGATTTCAACAGGAACTCCTATTGTACACAGTGGCGAGAACATGAATGCTAAACCTGGAATAGTGTATCTACAAGATAGAGATATGCTACAGGTTCTTAATAATAATTTGTTAGGTGCTAAGAAAGGCAAGTCAGTGTATGAAGTGATCAAGTCACTAATCAATGACATGCAGCAACAAGCAGCTAATGATAAACCTGTACAGTTAGATAGACAAAAACTTAAGTATCTAGCATCTGTAATGATTTATGCACGTCCTACAAAAGACATGCTTAATAATCAATTATGGATTGATATTGATTCTATGTCTGTAATGCTTGGAAACAATTCATATTCATTCAATGATTTCTTGAACAATGAAGCAGACGTTATCAAAGCTTTTTCTAGCGTATATCATTCTGCAAATAAAAGATTACTAGATAAGGCTGAACCTCATTACGAGTTTGTCTTTAAGGATGGTAAACTAGACTTTGTCAAGTGGCCAAACTATCAATCCTACTTACTATCTGGAACAGATAGATCTGTAGATGAGGTACCATTTGTAACTAATGTTAGAAAGAAATCTGACGCACTTCCTTACAACTTTAGAGGTAAGTATGCATATATATCAAACTTTACTGTAGGTGAAAAGAATACAAACTTCACAGCTCCAGAAGCCCAGGAAGAAAAAGCTCCAGTAGCTCCTCCTATAGAAAGCAAGTCTGAAAGTAACTCTCCTTCAGAAGTAGCTGAAGCTCTTCCAGTTTTAAACGTTGGAGGATTCACGCTTAACGATGGTTCTACAAATGTTGTAGAAGTGTCTAAGCAGCCTATTGAATTCATTGGAACAGTGAATGAGAAGGGACAGATTAAAGTGGATTTAGATTTTACAACAGAAGCAAATCAAAAATCTTTCGAGAATGTTGCTGCTGCAATTTCAGAAGAAACATTAAATAGCTACAGAGCAGCTATTCCTTGGTTGAATGAAAGTTCTTCCAAAGAAGATACTATTGTTGAATTCTTCAGATATCAAATAACAGCTAAGATCAACAAAGCTCTCAAGGCTCAGCAAGAAGCTCCAGCCCCTGTTGCTGAACCTCAAAAAGTGTCTTCAGAAATCCAAAAAGAAATAGATAAGATTAATGAGGAAAGAGAACAAGCGATTGAGGAAAATAGAAAGGGGTTAGATGAACCTTATTATTTTGGAGATACAGATGGCCCAACTTTAAGAGAAAATCTTAATGAATATTATGATGCAAAAATAGCTGCTTTAGGAGTAGAGCAATCGATTGATACTAAAGAGCAAGTACAGACTAGACTTAATAATGACCTTAGTGCAACATCTGAAATTGTTACGAATGTTTACTTAAATGGTATACATTACATCCAGACAGAAGATGGTAAATATTATGTAGTTCCTGATTCTAATAGTTCTATATACGAGTCTTCAAAAGAAGTTACGAGAGAAGAAATTATAAAACCATTTAGAACAGAAGCTGAATGGAAAAAAGCTAGTGAAGAGAAAACTGCTTTGGAAGCTCCTGCACAACAGCCAGCTGTTGAAGCAGCTCCTATTTTTAATATAGAAACTGAGAAATTTAATATAAAAAGAAGAAAAGAAAAGGAAATTGGTGAAGTAACACAGCTTCGATTTGCAAATGTTGGAGATGTCTTATATAGTTCAGATGGTACCAAGTATGAAGTATTATCTAAAAAAGATAGGTACGGCAGAAGTTTAGAATATAAACGTAACGGTAAAGAAAGTAGTATTAATCCAAAAACAGTTAGTCCATCTGAAAATAGCTTTGCTTTAGAATATTTATATTCTAAACCATACTCAGAGATTGAAAAAATAAATGCTAGATATGATAGAGAACTAGCTTCTTTAGAAGGTGAGGCAAGAGTGAAGAACGTAGATCTTGCAAGACAACAAGCTGCTGAAGCACCTCCAAAATCTAACAAAGGTAAATTCAAGTCTGGATACAGTGATACAAGAGCTGTAGCTAAAGGAGAACTATCTGCTGAAAAAATTTCTGATGAGGATATCAAAGCATTCAAAGCTTGGCATGCAAAAAATGCTAAGAACATTCCTTTTGAGATTCTTGACAATGTAGTTAAGATAAATGATACTGAGAACGCTTGGGGTGTGTTTGAACAAGGTGTTGCTAAGTTTTTTAAACGTGGTTTGCGTGGTACAGAATATCACGAAGTGTTTGAGGGCATATGGAAAGGATTCCTTTCAGAATCAGAAAGAGCTGCAATCATTAATGAGTTTAAAAATAGACCTGGTTACTTCTTAGATAGAGAGTCTGGTCAACAGATTGCTTTCTCTGAAGCTACAGACAGACAAGTTAAAGAACGTATTGCTGACGACTTTGCTGACTACAGACTAGGTAAGCTTCCAGCTAGAACATTGTCTGAGAAAATTAGAAGATTCTTCAATGCTATTATTGAGTTCTTCAAGAGCTTTGTTAACAATCCTTCTTTGAAGAAACAACTATTCGATGAGATTGAAGCTGGAAGATTTAAAGAGTCAGTACTTCCTGATTATGTAAAAACAGCTCAGCCTGAATATAGACCAATTATGAAACTTCCTGATGGAGCTATTCTATCAGAAGACGAAGCTTATAACATTGTTCAGGACATGGTCATCAGTACATCTGGATATTTGTTAAATAGAGGAAATGATGATACTGTTGCTAACGTATTTAATATAAAAGGTGTAACTGGAACTGAGGTTTATAATTTTATTAGAAATGTTTACGAAGGGACTGGTAACTTACAAGCTCTTGGTGATAAACTATTCAATGAGCTGTTCTTAAGAAGCGTTGATAATTTAAGACCATTAGGTGTTAACATTGATACAGATTCTCTACTATCAGTGAATGATGAGCAAGGAAACAATAGATTGTATTCGCCAGAAGCATTTGAAGTGGACTTGATGAAGAACGCTAGTTTTGCTATCAAGTATGTACTAGCTACATTACCTTCTGCTAGTAAGAGTGAGCTAGATCCAGAAACAGGTTTGCCTGCTTTGAAAACTGGTGCAGTGGGTCTTCCTGTTCTTTCTAATTTCAATAGAACATTTGCTACCCTACTTTCCAAACTTTCTAACACTCCTATTTCAAAGATTCCAGCAAAGTTGATGGAGCTGTACAAGAATGATGGTAACTACTATAGAGTTGCTCGATCATTGAATGGTAACATGTCTGCTGAAGATGCTGAAGAACTATTTGATTTTGGAAACTTCACAGACAATGATTGGAGATTATACATCCAATTTGTTCAAGCATTTAATAAGAGTAGACCAGATGCAACTGTTGAGGAAAGAACAGCTAGTCCTGAGGGTGTAAGTGTTATCACTAAGCCAGCAGACAAGTCATCAGCAATCAATGTACAGAAGTACAACTGGTTATCTAACATTAAGGTGCTTGGTAGACAAGGTGGTTCAATAATTGATCAGAAGAATCAAAACTTCTTCATTGACACTGAGCATTCTAAATATCCTAAGAAGAGACCTTCTACAAATACTGAAAGACTTGAGTTTTTAGCAAACATAGGTATTACATTTCCTGGTGCAGCAATTACAAACGAAGATCAATTTGTAGATGCGGTTAACAGAATTTACGAATACGGAAGCAAGAACTTAGCAAACTTTAAAAACTTCCTAGGTGCTGATAGTTCAATCACCAAGCTTGCTGTAATGTATGTTGATTCTTTAAATCCAGATCAAGATACTACAAGATTCAATGTTGAGAACAAAAGAACTGGAAACTATTCAGATAGCAATGCTGTGTCTGTATTTGAAGAAGACTTCAATGATGCACAGACACTCGATGAATTATTTACAAAACGTCCTGAACTAAAAGACGCTTTCTCACAGAATAGTTTAATTATTAAGAAGGGTGGATTATTCTTTGATAAAGAGGGTAACAAAATCAAAGGTAAGACGCTAAAGATTGGTGTTGTAGATGGCATCTCTGAAGAAGATGGTGGAACAACTGTTTCTGGATTAACAGAAGGAGAAAGATTCAGCGTAGAGATAAATCAAAATGTAAAAGGAAACTATTACATTCTTGTACCAGCAGACTCTGCTACAGAAAGAACTTACAACATTGGTAACCAGATCAAGTTTGAAAATACAAACACTGAGATAGGTGACTCTGAGTTCTTTGGTATAATGCGCTCCTATCTAGATGACGAGATCAATCTTGCTCTAGACTGGAGAAACAGAAGCAAACTTTCAGCTGTAGGAAACAGAGCTAAAGAGCTTCGTTTCTTTAAAGAAATTCTAAGCCCATCATTAGTAAAAAGTATTGAAGGTGTAATTGCCAATACTAAACTTTCTAAAGAAAAAGCACTTGCACAAATCTCTAAGATTCTTAGTGACAATAAGAGTGAGGTGGAATCTTCTATTAAAGAAACTATAGAATATCAAAATGATAAGCTTAACAAAGCACTAACATCTACTGGTGAGGTTTCTCAAGTTGATGAGAACAGCGTTGACTTCTCATATCTTGATTCAGAATTTGCTGAGAAAAATAAGATTGACAAGAATAAAATCAGCAATGAAGATTACAATAAGTTTTTGTCATTCCTTAATATGAATCAAATGATTGCCAACATTGAACTTCACAAGTTCATCTTTGGTGATCCTTATCAGTTCGAAGTTAAGAATGGTAATCTTGAAGAAACCAAGCGTATCAAATCATGGCTTTCTCCAAGAAGAAAAACATTTGATAGCGAAGCAGCAAATGATTTCTTGAATAAGAAATACAATAAAGTTACTGATGATATTGTCCTATCTGGAAATGATATCACCAGACACAACTTTAACTCTTATGTAAAGACAGTAACATTAACTGATCCAACTCCTCAGTCTAGATATTTAAATTCATTTGGTAACTATAAAGAATCTGATGGTTTCTCTCTTATTGGAATAGGAACATTCAGAGAAGTTAAATGGAAGAATGCTGAGTGGCCAAAAGAAGCTGAGAATTGGTATCAGTGGCAAATGGCATACGCTAGACAGAAGCTTTCTAAAATTAAGAAGGCTGATGGAAAGTTTGTATACAACTATG
>Ga0105097_10001243_pt1 | contig 12137 bp, 8 predicted proteins | sample PPLLak12cMay2015_FD_87035 | JGI IMG/M metagenome (GOLD analysis project Ga0105097, IMG submission 87035) | Freshwater sediment microbial communities from Prairie Pothole Lake near Jamestown, North Dakota, USA - PPLs Lake P7 Core (1) Depth... | ecosystem: Environmental > Aquatic > Freshwater >... | reverse complement strand
TACTCTGGAGCGGGGCCGGGGATGCAGCCCAACCCCGGAGTTGGCCTTTTTGCGGAGCCCTCAATATCGGGCATCCGCATATTCCACCCATCCCCCGGCTTCCACCAGAGCGCGTTCAAATCCCGACAGGCTGAATGGCACGCTCAGGCGATCCTCGCCGGCGGTCAGCGCAAACCGGCTGCCAGCCAGATCGGTTTTCAAAACCGTATCCCGGCCGGAAAAGCGGGCGAAGATCTCCGCAATCGCCGCGGCCGGCAGCGCAACGGCGATCATGCCGCAGTTGAACATGTTCTGGCGGAAAATGCGGGCGAAGCTCTCAGCGATCACCAGGTTGATGCCGTTGACCTCCAGCGCCCAAGGTGCGTGCTCGCGGGAGGAGCCGCAGCCGAAGTTCTGGCGGGCGATCACCACGGCCTTTCCGGCCGTGTCCCGGGCGGGCTCGAAGCCCTCCAGGCTGAGATCCTCCAGCAGATGCGGCCCCAGGGCCTCTTTGGCGATTTCGGTCAGGTAGCGGGCCGGAATGATTTCGTCGGTATTGATGTCCGCGCGGTCGAGAAAAAGGATGCGGCCCTCAAAATTTTTCATCTGAATTCCCCCCCCTGCAAGATTCTCAGCCCTGGAAGAGTTGCGAGTTGGCGATGCGGCCGGCGACGGCGCTGGCCGCAGCCGTGGCCGGGCTCATGAGGTGGACCATGCCGCCTTTGCCCATCCGGCCGTTAAAATTGCGGTTGGTGGTCGCGGCGCAGACCTCGCCCTCCGCCAGCACCCCGTTGCTCATCCCCAGGCAGGCGCCGCAGGTCGGGTTGGTGACGCAACAGCCCGCATCCATAAATATTTTGATCAGCCCCTCTTCCAGGGCCTGGCGGAAGACCGCCGGGGTCGCCGGCGAGACAATGGCGCGCACCCGGTCGTGAACCCGCCGGCCGGCCAGCACCTTTGCGGCCACCCGCAGGTCCTCGATCCGGCCGTTGGTGCAGGAACCGATGTAGACCTGGTCGATGGGGGTCCCGGCCAGTTCAGCGACCGCCTTGACCTGGTCCGGCTTGTAGCCGAAGGTCGCCTGGGGGGCGAGATCCGACACGTCATGGTCGATCACGGCGTCGTAGACCGCGTCGGGGTCCGAGTGCAGCCGGCGGAAGGCTGCCAGGGCCGCCGCCGGGTCCGCATACTCGCCCTGTATGAACGGCCAGAGGTAGGCCACGGTGGTCTGGTCCGGCAGGCAGATGCCGCAAGTGCCGCCGGCCTCGATGGCCATGTTGCAGAGCGTCATGCGGGCTTCCATGCTCATCTCCGCCACCACCGGCCCGCCGAACTCGATCACGCGGTTGGTGGCCCCGTCCACTCCGAGGCGGCCGATGACCGAAAGAATCGCATCCTTGGCGAACACCCCCGCCCGCAGCCGGCCGCTGATGTTGACCTTGAGGGTTGCCGGGTAGTGAAAGGCGCAGACCCCCTTGAGAATGCCGACCTCCAGGTCGGTGGTGCCGACACCCGCCGCGAAGGCGCCGAAGGCGCCGTGGGTGCAGGTGTGGGAATCGCCCATGATGACGGTGTAGCCGGGGCGTACAAACCCTTTCTCGGGGAAAAGCGCGTGGCAGATGCCGTTGCGGCCGATATCGAAAAAGTCGCGGATGCCGTGGCGGCGGGCCCAATCACGGAGAATCTTGCCTTGGGTGGCCGTCTTGGAGTCTTTGGCGGGGGTGACATGGTCGATCACCGCCTTGATTCTGGCCGGGTCGAAGACGCGGTCCTTGCCGCGGCGCTGAAGATCGACAATCGCCGTCGGGGTCGTGATCTCGTGGCAGAAAACGGCATCCAGGCGGATGACGTGGATATCGCCGGAAGGGTTGTCCACGCGGTGGGCGTTGAAAATTTTCTCAGCGATGGTCTTTCCCATGCCATTTCTTCCTTTTGGGGGGCAGTTCGCCGGTGACGAACAAAAAGACAAGCCAGATGGGGTGTTGTTTTTTGCCGGAACCCCTATTCATGATGAAACGGTAAGCTAAAAACCAGACAGTTTCGTAAAAAAGCCAAGTTACGGCGCGCAAGCTTCGAGGAGCGAGGCGTACTTATGTACGACGCAGCGACTTCGAGGCGCAGCGCGGAAATTGGGTTTTTGCGGAACTGTCAGTCATCGTGGGTTTTGAGCACCGCCAAGAAGGCGGACTGCGGCAGCATCACCTGCCCCACCATCTTCATGCGCTTCTTGCCCTTTTTCTGTTTTTCGAGCAGTTTGCGTTTCCGGGAGATGTCCCCGCCGTAGCACTTGGCCGTCACGTCCTTGCGAAACGGCGAGACCGTCGAGCGCGAGATGATCTTGGCGCCGATGGCCCCCTGGATCGCAATCTTGAACATCTGCCGGGGGATTTCGTCCTTGAGCCTTTCACACGCCATCCGCCCCCGCTCCACCGCCCGTTCCTGGTGAACCAACTGGGAAAGGGCGTCGACCCTCTCGCCATTGATCAGGATGTCCAGCTTGACCAGGTCGGTTTCGCGGTAGTCGATCACCTCGTAGTCAAAGGAGCCGTAGCCCTGGGTGATGGACTTGAGCTTGTCGTAAAAATCGAAGACCACCTCGGCCAGCGGCAGCTCGAAAAACATCTCCAGGCGGTTGCTGGTCAGATACTGGTAGTTGGTGTTGATGCCGCGGCGGTCCAGGCACAGTTTCATCACGGCGCCCATGTAGCGTTCCGGGACGATGATCGCGGCCTTGATGAACGGCTCGCGGGTCAGGGCGATTTTGCTGGGGTCCGGGTAGAGCGCCGGGTTGTCGATGATCAGCTCGGCACCGTCGTTCATGCTGATCTGGTACTGCACCGACGGGGCGGTGAGGATCAGGGAGAGGTCGAACTCGCGTTCGAGCCGCTCCTGAACCACTTCCAGGTGCAGCAGGCCCAGAAAACCGCAGCGAAAGCCGAAGCCCAGGGCCGCCGAGGAGTCTTTTTCGTAGATCAGGGCCGAATCGTTGAGCTTGAGTTTTTCAAGCCCCTCGGCCAACTCCGGGTACTCGTCGGAAGCCACCGGGTAGATGGAGGAGAAGACCACCGGTTTGGCCTCCTTGAAGCCCGGCATCGGCGCATCGCAGCGCTCTTTCTTGTGGGTGATGGTATCCCCGCAGCGGGTGTCGCTGACCGTTTTGATGCCGGCGATCATGTACCCCACCTGCCCTGCGGAAAGCGTTTTTCGGGGCACCCGCTTGATCTGGAAGACCCCCACCTCCTCCACCTTGTAGGTGGCCTCATTGGACATGAAGCAGATGGTGTCCCCGGCGCTGATGCGGCCCTGAAAAACCCGGAAATAAACGACGGTGCCGCGGAAGGAGTCGTAGTGGGAGTCGAAAATAAGGGCCTTCAGCGGTGCGTCGGGGTCGCCCTTGGGCGGCGGCAGATGATCGACGATGGCGTCCAGAACAGCATCGATGCCGATCCCCTCTTTGGCCGAGGCCAGAATGGCGGTCTTGGGGTCCAGCCCGAGGTCATCCCGGATCTGCTGCTTGACCCGCTCGATGTCGGCCGAAGGCAAATCGATCTTGTTGATCACCGGAATGATCTCCAGGTCGTGCTCCATGGCCAGGTAAAGATTGGCCAGGGTCTGGGCCTCCACTCCCTGGCTGGCATCCACCAGCAGCAGGGCGCCTTCACAGGAGGCCAGGGCCCGCGACACCTCGTAGGTGAAATCGACGTGCCCGGGCGTATCGATCAGGTTGAGGGAGTAGGTTTCACCGGATTTGCGGGTGTAGGGCAGGCAGACCGTCTGGCTCTTGATGGTGATGCCGCGCTCGCGCTCAATGTCCATGGAGTCCAGGATCTGGTCTTGAAAATCGCGCGCCGACACAATCCCGGTGACCTGGATGAGACGATCCGAAAGGGTCGACTTGCCGTGATCGATATGGGCAATGATACTGAAATTTCTTATATTTTTCATGTGATATGGGGTGACTTGGGACGGGCTTGACCGTCACGGTCGGGATAACTTCGGGTGGCAGCAGCGGCAGAAAAGCCGGTTGACACAAAAAGGCATTACGGATATGAAAGTGAAGTTATACGCGTGAAAAGAATGCGTCTTTTTATCAGATTCTTCTGGAACCTGTCAACCGCGTCATGGGCGCCACCAGGCCCCGGCAAACGGATCTTTTTTTATGGTCACCAACATCCTGATCGTCGATGACGACGTCTCCATCCGCAACTCCATGCACGAATTCGTCGAAATGGTAGGCTACAAAGCCTACTCGGTCGCAAGTGCCGAGGATGCCCTGGAAGTCCTGAAAAATCAGCCCATCCAAGTGGTCATCACCGACATCATGCTGCCCGGCATCAACGGCCTGGAACTCACCGACCTGATCAAGATCGACTACGATTCCGATGTCATCGTCATGACCGGCTTCAGCGGGGACTATTCCTACGAGGAGGCCATCAGCAAAGGGGCCAGCGACTTCGTTTTCAAACCGGTCCGGTTTGAAGAGCTGTTGCTGCGGCTCAAGCGGGTCCTGAAAGAGCGCCAGCTGACCCAGGAGCGGGCCCAGATGCTGAAAAAGCTGCAGAAACTGGCCATCACCGACGCCCTCACCACCCTGCACAACTCCCGCTATTTCTACAACCAGGTTGAGCTGGAGGTCAACCGCTCCAACCGCTACAAGCACCCCCTGTCAATGCTGCTGCTGGACATCGACCACTTCAAGGAATACAACGACACCTTCGGCCACCTGGAGGGCGACAAGGTCCTGCAGCGGCTCGGCGCCATCATTCGGTCGTGCCTGCGGCGCATGGATTCGGCCTACCGCTACGGCGGCGAGGAGTTCACCGTGCTGCTGCCCGAGACCAACTGCGAGGAGGCCCTGACGGTGGCCGAGCGCATCCGCGCCAGCGTCGAGGCATCCGTTTTCGAGCCGGTCCCCGGCCAGCGGGCGCGGGTCACCATCAGCATCGGGGTGACTCAGTTCCAGCCCGAAGAGGACCTGACCCAGTTCATTCAACGCGCCGACAAGGCCATGTATCACTCCAAGCAAAGCGGGCGCAACAAGGTGACCTCCATTCCCACCCGCCCGAGACCAACTTCCGGGCCAAAGGATTGAAAACCGGTCCCTGAAAAAACCGACACCGGCCCACCACACCCCCAATCACGACCGTTTAGCGGCACCAGCCCGGGCAGCCCGCGGGCTCCTGCTGCGGCTTGCTGCCGCGCTTTGCCAGTGCTCCGGGTTCAGGGCTGGATACGGACCTTCAGCAGCAGGTCTCCGCGCCGGCCGTCGGGCAGCTGCCTGCCCATTTCCTTGAGGCGCAGGACGCTGCCCTCGCGGATGTCCGGCGGAATCGCGACCCGCAACAGCCGTTTCTGAAACCCCCAGGGAATATTGACCAGCTTGCGCGTGCCGGTAGCGGCTTCGAAAGGGGTGATCGAGATGTCGCCAAAAAGGTTGGCGTCGTTTGCCGTCCCAGTGGGATGAATGACCTGCAGACGGTAGCTGCGCTTTTTGGCCGCTGCCTGCCGCACCTGGCGCGCAACCCTCGTGAGCGGCAGCAGGTCCAGCACCTTGACGAGCACCATGCCACAGACAAAACCGCCGATATGGGCCCACCAGGCAATCCCGGTCATGCCGGCCTGGCTTCCGGCCGCATTCAGAAACTGCAGCAGAAGCCAGACGCCCAGGAAGAAAAAGGCCGGAATCTCGATGAAGTAGGGAATGATCAAAATCGGGATCAGCGTGAGAATCCGGGCCCGCGGGTGCAGCAGGAAGTAGGCGCCCATGACCCCGGCGATGGCGCCGCTGGCACCGATGGTGGGAACGTTGGAATCGACGTTGAGCAGCATGTGCGTCAACCCCGACACCAGGCCGCACAGCAGATAAAACCCCAGATAGCGCAGCGGGCCGAGATGATCCTCCACGTTGTCGCCGAAAATATAGAGCGACCACATGTTGCCCAGCAGATGCCAAAAGCCCCCGTGCAGGAACATGAAGCTCAACAGCGCAAAGAGCTGCTGGCCGAGGGAAAAATAAGCCGCAAAGCGGGGAATCGAATAGCGCGCCGGCACCAGCCCGTAAAAATAGATGAAGCGCTCGAGATCCGGCCCGAGGGTCATCTGAAAGAGGAATACCGCCACATTGACGCCGATCAGGACGTGCGTAACGACCGGGTAGGTGCTGGACCGCAGGGTGTCATGGATCGGGAACATCGGCTACGCCCCCTGTGCATTTCCCAACCCGGCCGGCGCCGACGGGACGCGCGCGGGATGCAGAAAAACAGACCAGCTTTGGGCCCCGGCCCGCGGTCGCCCCTCAGGGCTCGAGGGCCGCGACCCTCTCGAGGTTCGCCTGCAGCTTGCCTTCCTTTTCCACGAGTTCGGCATGCTGGCCGCGAACCTTTTCGACCACATCGGCCGGGGCCTTGCCCAGGAAATCTTCATTGCTGAGTTTGCGGGAAACGGCGTTAAGCTCTTTGATGACCTTCTGGATCTCTTTTTCCAGGCGCGCCTTCTCGGCCGCGAAGTCGATAATGCCCTCGAGGGAGACAAAAACCGTTGCGTCGGCGACGATGGCCGTCGCCGCGGTTTTGGGCCGTTCGCCCGGCTGGTCGACGTCCAATGTTTTCAGGCGCGCGAGCGTGGCGATGAGGCCCTTATGAGCCTCCAGGGTCGCGCGCACCTCGGCCGATTCAGACTGCACCGCCGCCGCCAGCGCCATGCCCGGCTGGATGTTCATCTCTCCGCGGATGTTGCGGATACCGGTGATCACCCCGACCACGCGGTCCATCCGGGCCTCTGCTTCCGGGTCCGGCACACGCCGCTGCCCCGCAGAGCCGTCATCCAGAGACGCCTTCATGATCGAGCCTGCGGTCCCCGGCAGGCGGTGCCAGATCTCTTCGGTCACAAAGGGCACGAACGGGTGGAGCAGCAGGAGGGTTTCGCGCATGACATTCCAGAGCACGCTGAGCGTCGCCGCCTGCCGGGTCTCGCCCTCGTGGCCATAGAGAATCGGCTTGACGGCCTCCAGATACCAGTCACAGAATTCATGCCACACGAACTGGTAGAGGACGCCGGCCGCATCGTTGAAATGATAGCCGTCCAGGGCTTCGCGCACGCTGGTGCGCACCCGGCTGAGCCGCGACAGAATCCAGCGGTCCGGCAGGGACAGGTCGGCTGCCGCGATTTCCGGAAAGCCCCGGTCCAGGTGCATCAGCGCAAAGCGGGTCGCATTCCAGAGTTTGTTGACAAAGTTGCGGTAGCCCTCGACCCGCTTTTCGGACATCTTGACGTCGCGCCCCTGGGCCGCGAAGGCCGCCAGCGTGAAACGGAAGGCATCCGTGCCGTATTGCTCGATGACCGTCAGGGGATCGATCACGTTGCCCTTGGATTTGCTCATCTTCTTGCCCTCTTCGTCGCGCACGAGGGCATGCACATAAACATCCCTGAAGGGCACGTCACCCATGAACTGCAGCCCCATCATCATCATCCGGGCAACCCAGAAAAACAGGATGTCAAAGCCGGTGACCAGCACTGCGGTGGGGTAAAAGGTCTTCAGCAGGGGGGTTTGCTCCGGCCAGCCCATGGTGGAGAACGGCCAGAGGGCGGAGCTGAACCAGGTGTCGAGCACATCGGTTTCCTGATCCAGCGCACGACTGCCGCAGGCGGGGCATTGCTGCGGCGCCGTCATGGCCACCACGACTTCACTGCAGTCCCGACAGGTCCAGGCCGGGATTTGGTGCCCCCACCAAATCTGGCGCGAGATGCACCAGTCGCGGATATTTTCCAGCCAATCGAAGTAGGTCTGGGTCCAGATTTCGGGGATGACCCGGGTTCGTCCGTCGCGAACGGCCGCCAACGCCTTTTCGGCCAGCGGCTTGGCGCTCACGAACCACTGCAGGGAGAGATTCGGTTCGACGACCTCCTTGCAGCGGTAGCAGTGCCCGACGCTGTGGCGGATCGGCTCGATTTTCTCCAACAGGCCTTCGGCCTTGAGGGCCTTGACCACCTCCTCGCGGCACTTGAAACGGTCGAGCCCCTTGAAGCGCCCGGCCTCCTCGGACATCAGCCCGTTATCGTCGATCACCTTGACATTGGGCAGATCATGGCGCCTGCCGATTTCAAAGTCGTTGGGGTCATGGGCGGGGGTCACCTTCAGGGCCCCGGTGCCGAAGGCTTTATCGACGTAGTCGTCGCGAATGATGGGGATTTCGCGGTTCATCAGGGGCAGCATCACCGTCTGAGCGGCAAGGCCGGCATAGCGCTCGTCATCAGGGTTGACCGCCACGGCGGTGTCGCCCAACATGGTTTCCGGCCGGGTGGTGGCGACCACCAGACCGCCCTTGGCGCCGACCAGGGGGTAGCGGATGTGGTAAAGATGGCCGTCGATCTCTTCGTGCTCCACTTCCAGGTCCGCCAGGGCCGTGTGGCAGCGGTGGCACCAGTTGATGATATAGCTGCCGCGGTAGATCAGACCCTGCTCGTAGAGCGTGACAAACACCTTGCGAACCGCCAGCGAAAGCCCCTCGTCCATGGTGAAGCGTTCCCGCCGCCAGTCGCAGCTGGCCCCGAGGCGCTTGAGCTGGTTGATGATCGCGCTGCCGTATTGCTCGCGCCACTGCCAGACGGCCTCGATGAATTTATCACGACCGAGCTGGTGGCGGTTGCGCCCCTCGGCCGCCAGTTTCTTTTCCACCACGTTCTGGGTGGCGATCCCGGCGTGGTCGGTGCCGGGCATCCACAGAACGTTATCGCCCATCAGCCGTCGGTAGCGGCAGAGGATATCCTGCAGGGTCACGTTCAATGCATGCCCCATGTGCAAAACGCCGGTGACATTGGGCGGCGGTATCACGATGGCGTATGCGGGGCGGGAGCTCTCTTCTTCGGCGGCAAAGAGCCGCTGGTCTTCCCAGAAGGCATACCAGCGTTTTTCAACGTCGTGGGGTTCGTAGCCTTTGTCCATCTGATTTGAACTCATATCGGGTCCTCGCGTTAAGATTGTGCGGATCTTTCCCCCGTTGCGCCGGACGTTTTGGGAAAAAACCGTCGTCTGACGGCACAGGTTCCCGGAATTACGCGCCACCGGCAGAAGGCCGCGCATGGACGCGAAAACCGGCCCTTAAGCATAGCCGTCAAACTTAAATCGGGGATTATTGAATAATCCCCGATTTAATTCAAGATCTATTTTTTACCGACGACAGCCGGGCCGGCGGCCCTATTGCCGCGGGTCAGCGAGAGTCATTTTCCGATGACCCGACGAGCAAGGTGTCCTTGATTCGCTGAATTTCTTTCAAGACCGCCTTCTCCAGGACTTCAAGAAGCATGGCTTCGATCCTTTCGGAAAACATGCGCCGCACCACCCGTTCCACCGCGGCTTCGACCTGGGCAGGCGAAACCATCAGGGCGTCCGCCGGTGAAGCGGCCTGGGCCGCAGGAGTAACGGCTTGCGCCGCCGCAGGCGGAGCCTGCGCCGAATCGTTGGCCTTCTCGCGCATGCGGATCCCCCCCGCACCGAGGATAAACTTTTCCTCCCCGTCGCCCATTTCCCCGGACTTGTGCTTTTCCGGGGCCATGGCCGTCTGTACGCGGCCGGTGTCTTCAGGCACCTCCCGTCGATCGGCGGCCGGCGGTTGCCCCGCCGGCGCCGCAGCGACGCCTGCACCGGCGGTCAGGTCGTCAAAAATATTGGAAAACTCGTCCCCCTCGAGGGAAGTCTCCGCCGGGGGCGTCGAGAAGTCCTCCAGATCCAGCAGCCCGTGCGTTTCAGCAGCGGCTTGCGCCGGCGCCCGGCCTTCGATGTCGGCGCCCATGCCCGCCGCGTCCTGGGTTTCGCCGCCGGCAGCATTGGAGAAGTCCAGCATCTCATGATCCTCCAGGAACAGCGCCTCCTCGGGCTCACCAGGCGCAGCGCCCGCAGGTGTTGAAACCGACTGCGGATCAGCGTCGTCCAGATCAAGGTCGCCAAAATCCAACAGCTCGCTTTCATGGCGCGCTTCGGTTGCGGCGAGCGCAGAAAACGCTTCAGCGTCCGCCAGAAGCGACTGCGGAGGTTCCGGGTCTTCAGTTTGGTTTTCCGGTGACACGACCGCTGCTGGGCCCCCTTCTGCCAGCTCTAAAGTATCCTCGGCAGCGTGATGCGGCGCGGCAGGGGCTTGTTCGATGGGGGCATCGTGGTCGTCTTCAACCGACATCAGGGGACCCATCGGGTCCGGGATTTCTTCAGCGGCCACTTGGGTCAACTCGATGATGCCGCCTTCTTCGCCTTCCGGTGCACTGAAAACATCGGTGAGCTCGATTACGTCCTCATCGGTGGCCGAATCGGCCGACTCAGTCAGTTCGATCAACGGTTCTGCCCCTTGGTTTTCCCGGCCGGCCAGCTCGTTTGACTTCATCTGATTCGTCATCCCGACTCCTGCCCGTCCGATCTCCTCGCCGCCAAATTGATAAGTCATATCAAGTCCCTATAATTAATTGGTTTTTGTGCCAAATTTTCACTAAGGTGTCAATCTTTTGCGATTCCGCCGCGATCTACAAAAAAAGATTTACAGGAAAATTCCTTTTTCCTATAAACGACCCGTTATGCGACGTTTTTTTATCACCCCCGACCAGGCGGCCTCGCCATCACCGACCCTCACCGGCCAGGACGCACGCCACATACGGACCGTTCTGCGCCTCAAACCCGGCGAACAGATCGAACTTGTCGACGGCACGGGAATGGCCTTTGCGGCTGAAATTGTCACCGTCGCCCCCGACGGTGTGAAAGTCAGGATCAGGCGCCGGCAGCCCCAGCAGGCGGAATCGCCGGCGGACATCATCGTCGCCCAGGCCATGCTCAAAGACAAGAAGATGGATGTTCTCGTCCGCCAGCTCACGGAGCTGGGCATGACCCAATGGGTCCCCTTCTTCTCGGCGCGCTCCATTCCCCGGCCCGACGCCGGCCGCCTGGAACACCGGGTGGCGCGTTGGGTGAAAATCAGCCGTGAGGCGGTCAAACAATGTCGCCGCGGTCAAACCCCCGCCATCCACCGCCCCCTGACATTCGACGACACCCTTGCCCTTGCCGCCGCATGCGAGGTGAAGCTGCTCTTCTGGGAAGACGAAAGCACACCGTTGAAAAACTGCTTCCCGACTGCCCCACTCGCCTTCAACAAGGTCATGATTGTGCTGGGGCCCGAAGGCGGTTTTGCCGCCTCGGAAGTCAGCCAGGCGCGCTCGGCCGGGTTTGCAGTCGCCTCTCTTGGACCTCGAATTCTAAGGGCCGAAACCGCCGCCCTGGCCGCCTGCACGCTCATGCAGTTTGTTTTTGGCGACCTCGGCTGAATCCCGTCGGCGCCGCGCTCAGCCCATCAGTAATTTTACCATTTCAATCTGCTGCCGGTCGAGGGTTTCGAACTGGACCCCGAAACCGTTGGCATCCCGGCGCACCACTTTTGCGCTGACGCTCAGATGGTTGCGGAGGTTGGCCGAGGAAAAATTCATTTGGATAATCTCCCCGACCGTGATGGGGTCCTGGGTTTCGATATAGGCGCCGCCCAGGCTGATGTTGCGCACCAAATTCTGGCAGGACCAGTCGTTGATATCGTAGTCCACCGCCACCATGCAGGTGAAACGCGGGAAACGCCGCAGGTCGCGCCCCTGGTTTTCGGACTCGTCCTTGCGTCTCTGACTTTCCATCAGGATGTTCATCAGAGACTCTTGAATTTCACGATCGTGCTTGCGTGGAATGTAGTCGATTTCAATCGCCGCCTGATCCCACCCCATGATGCGGTAGGCTGCATCCACGCCGCGCAGGTCGCCGGTTTCGGCTGCCACCAGCTGCCCCTGTTGCATGTGAAGAAAACCGACCCGGTCATCCTCGGAAACCGTCAGGGTGCAGCTTTTCTCCTCGAGCTCGAGCATCTGCAGAAAAGAGGAAAGGCTGATGCCGCGAACCTGCCCACCGCAGTTGAGGTTCAAACTGGTGAAAATTTTTTCGGTCAGACCGGGGACATCCAGTGGTTTTTCAAGGAGCGCGGCCACCCCCAGGGAGGCCGCATCGAAGCCGTTAGCCCCCTGGCGAGGGTCCCGCATGGCAATCAGTTTCAGCCCGGGGTGTTTTTCCCGGGCGTAGGCCAACAACTCCTTGCCGCTCATGCGCGGCAGCGAAAGATCGGTAATCAACAGATCGAAGGACCGGGATT
>Ga0105097_10001241_pt1 | contig 12155 bp, 8 predicted proteins | sample PPLLak12cMay2015_FD_87035 | JGI IMG/M metagenome (GOLD analysis project Ga0105097, IMG submission 87035) | Freshwater sediment microbial communities from Prairie Pothole Lake near Jamestown, North Dakota, USA - PPLs Lake P7 Core (1) Depth... | ecosystem: Environmental > Aquatic > Freshwater >... | reverse complement strand
TTCCATTGAAGCCTTCTTTGAAGCGGTAGACACCCCACAGCGGGTCGCCTTCGGCAAAAGTCTCGGGAGCGCCCCACAGGTCGAAGGTGTGGCAGTGCAGCTCCCTGGAACGGCGGATCGCCGCCCACATAAGCAGGTAGCCGGGCATCTTTTCCCTGTGCTCGCTGCGCGACATGCCGTGCAGGAAATACGCCCGCCCGGCAAAGTGGAACAGCAGCATCCCCGCCACCGGCTGGCCCTCGAACTCGGCTACCAGCGTCTCCGCCAGCCCGGCGGCCAGGAAGCGCTCCCACAGGGCCAGATAGTATCCGCCCTCGCGGATCACAAATCCATCTCGCAGGGAGGTCTCGGCATACATGCGGTACAAGGCTTCCAGGTCGCCCGGACCGCCGGGGCGGATGCTAACCCCTTTACGCTCGGCCAGGCGGATGTTGTAGCGCGTCTTCTGTTTCATCGCCGCCAGCAGATCGTCCTCCGAGCGCCGCAGGTCGAGCAGCACGCTGTTGCGGAACTGCACCTGCTCGGCGGAGTAGCGCCAGCCGGAAGCCAGCAGCTCGTGCGCAACCTCCTGTCCCAGCAGATCGGGCTGCTCATCCGGCGTATTGGGTACGCCGCTCCCCAGGGAGACATCCGGGTCGATCTTCACCAGGATGGCGCCTTTACGGCGCGCCAGGGACTGCAGGTCGGCCAGCACGCGCTGGCGTAAAGTGAAATCCGACCAATCGAGCAGCGGTCCTTTGGGAGCATATAGCATCGACCAACTTAATGGGAAACCCCGCGGGGCAATACGGCGCTGCAAGACCAGCGCCGCAGCCTGCACCTGTACTCCGGCTGGCAGGCCGGCAGGCACCCCGGCAGGCAGGTCGGCAGGACCTTCGAGCATGCGACCGTCTGCCAGCCAATGGCAATGATACGGGCGCCAGCCGTACTGCGCCTTGAAGTCGCCCCACTCGGCGCTTTGCAGCAAGTGCGCCCCGGGCAGCCCAGCAATCAGGTCATCCCATGCTGCTGGGTTCACCCGGACTCCCCCCTTCTTGAAAGCAGCAAGCGGTATATGCGATGCAATGCCGGCTGGTAGACACGCTCTTGGGGGGCGGCGGCGCGTACCAGCCGGCCGCCAAAGCCGCGCTTGAAGCGGTACACGCCCCACAGACCGTCGCTGCGGGCGGCGAAATTGGCTTCCAGCGTCTCCTCTTCTTCGTCCGGCACGCCCCACAGGTCATACTCCCGGCAGCCTTTCTCCCTGGCCCAGCGCATGGCTTCCCACTGCAGCAGGTATGCCGGCATGCGCTCGCGGTGCTCATCCGAGGAAGCCCCGTAGAGATACCAGGCGCGCTCCCCCCTGGCAAAAACCAGCACGCCACCCACCGGCTGCTCTTCGAAAGTTGCCAGGAAGAGCTCGCAGTTGCCGGAAGGATGAAACAGGTCGTAGGCCCGCTGGTAGTATGCAGACGTATGCACGCCAAAGCGATCCCGCTTGCTGGTGACCGCCATCAGGCGGTTGAAAGCCTCCAGGTCGCGGCTGGGGCGCACCAGGATATCTTTTTTTGCCGCCAGGCGGATGTTGTAGCGCGTTTTCTGCTTCATGCGTCCGAGCAGCTCGTCTTCGCTGCCCTCCAGGTCGACCAGCAGGCTGCGGCGCGGCTGAATGCTCTGCATGCCGGTCTGAAAGCCGGGAGCTTCCAGGGCAGCCTCCCCTTCCCTGGCGTCCGGCTCCACCAGCAAGAAAACCGCTCGCAAGCGCCGGCAGGCACGGTCGATCTCGGTCCACAAGTCGGACCAGGCAGGGGCGGAAGGAGCCTGATTTAGCGTTGTTGGGGCCGGCGGCCCCTTGGGGAGATAGGCCAGGCTAAAACCGAGCGGCAGCCTGCGCAACAGCAGCTGAGCGCCGGCAGCGCCTGGTTCGCCGAGGTGGGACACAATGCGCACCGGCTGCCAGCCAAAGACCGATTTAAGCTCGCCCCAGGCGGCGGCCTGGAGCAGGTGAGAATTGGGACAATCCTGCAAGAACTCGTCCCATTGGGTAGCGTTCACCTCAGGCATCGAGCTAACCCAGCTTAAATGAGAGAAGTTAGCTCTGGAGGCGGCGTGCTGCGCACCGCAGCCCCGGGGATGCAGTCATCCAGCACGCGGATAATCTCACTGGGGTCGCCTTCCGTCGCCAGGCTGAGCAGGTCGTCCACCAGGGTTACCAGCGGTTCGCCGCCAAGCAGATTTTCATCCACCAGGCGCACAATATCCGGATGGATGGTGGGTTCGTAAATCGCACCTTTATCCCACAGCTCCTCGCTGAGCTTTTCGCCGGGGCGGATGCCGGTAAAGACGATCTCGATATCCTTGCCCGGTTCCAGGCCGGATAGGCGGATCAGGTCTTCCGCCAGGTCAAGAATGCGCACTTGCTCGCCCATGCGCAGCACAAAGACCTCGCCTCCCTTACCCAGGGCCGAAGCCTGCAGCACCAGGTGGACGGCTTCCGGGATGGTCATAAAGTAGCGCTCCATCTCGGGGTGGGTGATGGTCACCGGGCCGCCGGCGGCGATCTGGCGCTTGAACATCGGGATGACGCTGCCCCGGCTGCCCAGGACGTTGCCGAAGCGCACCACCGAATACGGCCGCCCCGAGCGATTGGCCGCCTCCAGCACCAGCAGCTCGGCAATGCGCTTGGTAGCACCCATCACGCTGGTTGGTCGGATCGCTTTATCGGTGGAAATCATCACCAGGCGCTCAATATTGAAATTCTGGGCAGCTTCGACCACGTTGCGTGTCCCCAGGATATTGTTGGTCACGGCGTCTTCGACATTAGCTTCCATCAGCGGGACATGCTTGTGGGCGGCAGTGTGAAAGATGACCTGCGGGCGCTGGTCTTCAAAAACCACCAGCAGGCGGTCCAGGTCGCGGATATCGGCGATCACCGGGTGGAGCGGGATGGAGGGGAAATTATGCTCCAGGTCGATCACACATTCGAAGATGCTGTTCTCACCGTGGCCTAGCAGGATCAGCTCCGCCGGACCCCAACGGGCGATCTGGCGGCACAGCTCCTGGCCGATCGAGCCGCCGGCCCCGGTGACCAGCACGCGCCGGCCGGTCAGGCTGGCGCCAATTTCGGTCTCGTCGATTTGGGCCGGTTGGCGGCGCAGCAGGTCGGTGATGTCCACCTCGCGCAGGCGGTTGACACTGACCTTGCCGCCCAGCAGCTCGTACAGGCCGGGCATGGTGCGGAAGGGCACGCCGCGCTTCTGACAGGAATCAGCCACACGGCGGATGACGTCGCCGGGTGCGCTGGGAATGGCAATCACCACTTCCTCGATACGCCGGACGGCCATCGTACGCGGCAGGTCCGCCAGTGTGCCGACCACCGGGATGCCGTGGATGGCCTGCTTTTGCTTATCGGGGTTATCGTCCAGGAAGCAGACCGGCGTCAGGTGCAGGTTAGGGTTCTTCTGCATCTCGCGCACCACCAGAGCGCCGGCATCGCCCGCGCCGACGATCAGGGCGCGGCGCGGCAGTCTGGCGCGCGGCGCGCCCGCAACCTTGGTATCCGCCAGGGTGCGCAGCGAAAAACGCAGCCCGCCGACCAGCAACATGGTCAGCAGCCAGTCAATCGGCAGGGTGCTGCGCGGGAAATAAGGCAGCACTTCCAGGGCGCGCAAGATGACCACCGCGAGGGAAACCAGAACCGAGGCGGTGGTCACCGCGGTCACGATCAGCTTCAGCTCATGGGTGCTGGCATAGATCCACATGCGGCGGTACATGCCGAAGTAGAAAAAGACGAACGGCTTGATCAGCAGGGCAATCATGACCAGCCAGATTGCCTGGGGCAGGTAAAAGCGGAACAGGGGACCCAGGTCGGTGCGCAGCGCAAAACTGCCGAGGGCCGCCACGACGATCAAACACAGGTCGGCAATCAGCAAGAAACGGTTGCGCAAAAACAGGCGGGGCTTCATAAATTTGCAGCTATCGCCCGCGAAAACCAAGCATCATCGCAGGGGTGCGCAGAAGGACGAGGAAATCCATGGTGATTCTGCGGTGCTTAATATAATACAGATCATACTCCAATTTGATCATCGTGTCTTCAACCGATGAAGCATAGCCGAAGTTAACTTGCGCCCAGCCGGTAATGCCCGGCTTTACCAGCAGGCGCGCCCGGTAAAAAGGCACCTGCCCTTCGAACATCGTGACCAGTTCGGGGCGCTCGGCACGCGGTCCTACCAGGCTCATCTCGCCGCGCAGCACGTTATAAAACTGGGGCAGCTCGTCCAGATGGGTCCTGCGCAATACACGCCCGACCCGCGTGGTGCGATAGTCGCGCTCGCTGGCCCACTGCGGCAGACCGTTGGCTTCGGCATCCCGCCGCATGGTGCGGAACTTGATAATCGGGTACAGCTTGCCGCGCCGGCCCGAGCGGGTCTGGGTATAGAACAGCGGCAGGCCATCATCCACCAGCACCGCCAGGAAGATAAAGGGCAGCACCACCAGCATTGCCAGGGTGCCCACCAGGCCGCCCAGGATATCCACCAGCCGCTTGACCACCTCGTAGAAATTGCTGACCCGGGCTTCATCGACGAAGGAGCGCAGGATCCAGTCGGATTCCAGGATGCGGATCGGCACCCGGCCGAGCATCTCTTCATAGGCCACCGGCATGCGCGTGATATCGATGCCCTGGTCGTTGGCATCCAGCAAAGCCTGGAACATGCCGCCGCGCAGTTTACCGGTGATCGCCACCACCAGGTCGGATACCTGGTTTTCGGCAATCAAGTCCAACAGGTGTTCGCTCCCGCCCAGCACTGGCACACCTTCGATCACCTCGCCCAGCTTGTGCGGGTCGTCATCCACAATCCCAATCAGGTTGAAGGGCCGGTTCTTAAGCTGGTTGTAAATCCGCAGCATGACCTTGCCCGACTCGCCGCCGCCCACCATCAGGACGCGGCGCAAGAAGCGCGGGCCGGCAAACAGGCGGATAAAAAACCAATGCCAGGCCAGGGTCAAGACAACCACAATGATCAGGAATGTGGCCACGCCCAGGCGCGGCAGGCTGGCGCGGCTTGGCTCGGCGTAGATAAAGAAGAGCAGCAGGTAGAGGCCCAGCCCCACGATGGCAGCCACAATCACGCTGCGCACGGTCTTGCCCCAATCCGAAGCGTTGTGGACGTCGTACAGCTCGATCAGCAGCACTACCCACAGCAGCGGCAGAAAGTAGAACCATGCCGGGATGCGGGTAACCAGGAACTGCAGGTCAAACTGGATGAAAACCAGCGTGCTGCCCCACACCACCAACGCCAGCACCAGCGAAATCAGTGCCACCAGGATATCGCCCAGGATGAGCAGCCCGCGCTGTTCACCTATGCGCAGACGCACAGCTGGCAAGCGAACTGTTTGCGATGGATTTTTCATCCGGCGTCCCAAAAGTTATTAATATGAAAATCGATCGCCATACTGCCTGTATTGTAACATGGGCAGAAAATGCGGCTAAGCCAGGGCGACAGCTTCGATTTCGACCGCACCATTCTTAGGCAGAGCCGCCACCTGGACAGTGGAACGTGCCGGGAAGCCGGCAGTAAAGAATTCACCATAGATGTAATTCATCTGGGCAAATTCAGCCATATCTTGCAGAAAGACCGTGGTCTTGACCACTTTATCGAGCGAGGAGCCGGCGGCTTCCAGGACATTCTTGAGGTTGGTAAGCGCCTGGCGAGTCTGAGATTCTATCCCGCCCGGGGCCAGCTCGTTGGTCGCTGGGTTCAACCCGAGTTGGCCGGAGCAGAAGATAAATCCGCCGGCCTGCACCGCTACCGAGTAGGGACCGAGCGCTTTGGGGGCTTTTTCTGAGGTGATGATGGTTTTTTGTGACATAGAATGACTCCTGATTGAGATTTTTCTTTTTATCGATCCACTTATGTTGGGCAAACTGTCAGTTTGCCCTGGACAAACGAACAGTTTATCCTACTCTTTAAACTCCAGCAGCTCTATCACGTCTTTCAAGGCGGCTGCAAACACGGCCTCCATCACATCTGCGGGTGCAAGGTACGGGCCACCGAAGGAACCGTCGCCATAGGCCAAGCGGGCCTCTGCCGCGCCCAGCAAACCGGGGATGAAGGGCGGCTGCTTCTCACCCGCCGGCAGCTCGCAGACCAGCGTGAAGGGGAAAGCTTCCAGCCAGTTAGCGTGCGCCGGTTTAAGCTCGTAGCGCCGGGCGACTTCCGTTACGCTGTGAGAGGTCCACCAGGCATACCAGGCCAGCCGCAGGCCGGGCAATGCGCTGGTCAGCTCGTACAATCGCAGGCGCACCGGGTCATTGCCGCCGTGCCCGTTGAGCACCAGGATGCGGCGGAAACCCTGTCCGTACGCCGAGCGCACCAGGTCTTCGACCAGGTCAAGCAAGGTCGATATCCGCAGGCTGAGCGTGCCGGGGTAAGCCAGGAAGTAGGGCGAAGCGCCGAAGTTGACCGTGGGCGCCACCAGTACGCCGGTTTTCCCCGCCGCGGCATCCGCCAGGGCCAGGGGAATGCGCACATCCGTCGTCAGGCTGAGGTAGGCGTGCTGTTCGCAGGCGCCCAATACCAGCATCAGGCGTTCATCCTGCTGCAGGTAATTTTCAACATCGAACCAGTTAAGCTCTTCGCTGCGCATGGCTACACCACGATATTGACCAGCTTACCGGGTACCAGGATCACCTTGCGCGGCACGGCGCCCGCCAGGTGCTTCTGCACGGCTTCGCTGGCCAGAGCTGCCTGGCGCGCATCTTCTTCACTGATCCCAACCGGCACCAGGATGCGGTCACGCAGCTTGCCGTTGATTTGCACGATCAGGGTGACCTCGTCCTCAGCCGCTGCCTGCTCGTCAACCGACGGCCAGGGCTGGTTGTGGATCGAATAAGGCTTACCCTGGCGCTGCCAGAGCTCTTCGGCAATATGCGGCGTGACCGGGGCCATCATGCGCAGGGTTATATCCAGCGCCTCGACCCACTCGATGGTCTGGCCAACGCCCTGGTCGCGCAGGCGGTACATCTCGTTGAGCAGCTCCATCATCGCCGAGACGGTGGTGTTGAATTCGAAGGTCTCGAAATCGTGGGTTACCCGCCGCAGCGTCTGGTGCACTTTACGGCGCAGGCCGCGCAGCGCTTCGGGGTCGGGCCGTCCGCCGGGAGCCGGGTCGGTGACCAGCGCCCAAACTCGCCGCACCCAGCGCGCCACACCTTCGATGCCGTTGCTGTTCCAGGGCGCCCCCATATCCCAGCGGGCAAAAAACATCAGGTAGGCGCGCACCGTGTCTGCCCCGTAGCGCCCCACCAGGTCGTCGGGAGAAATCACGTTGCCGCGGCTCTTGGACATCTTCTCAGAGTCTTCGCCCAGGATAATGCCCTGGTTGCGCAGCTGGGTCATCGGCTCGGGGCCGTGCATGATGCCCATATCGCGGCCGGCCTTGTGGAAGAAACGCGTGTAGATCAGGTGCATGGTGGCATGCTCGATGCCGCCAGTGTAGGTATCCACCGGCATCCAGTAATCGTACTCGGCCGGGTCGAAGGGGTAGCTGTCGTACTGCGGGCTGAGGTAGCGCAGATGGTACCAGGATGAGCACATGAAGGTATCCATGGTATCGGTCTCGCGCACGGCAGGGCCGCCGCACTCCGGGCAGGTGGTCTGCTTCCAGGTCGGGTGCAGCTTCAGCGGGCTCTCACCGGTAGGCAGCCACTCGACATCGTCGGGCAGCAGCACCGGCAGCTGGTCGTCGGGGACGGGTACGGCGCCATGCTCGGGGCAGTACACAATCGGTATCGGTGCGCCCCAGTAACGCTGGCGCGAGATCAGCCAGTCACGCAGGCGATAGTTGACGCTCAGCTGGCCCAGGTTGCGCTGCTCCAGCCAGCGGGTCACGAGTTGCTTTGCCCGGTCACCCGACGTGCCGCTGAACTCGCCTGAGTTGATCATCATGCCATAATCATGATGGGTTAGCAGCGGGCGGTAAAACTCGCAGCCCCACAGCATCTCCATCAGGCTGCGGGCGGTTAGTCCCGGCTGCAAGCTGAGACAGCGCTCCAGGATAGCCTGCTCGCTTTCGAGCGAATCCCAGCGCTGCGGGCCGTCTTCGAAGATAAAGATCCACGCCGCCCCGATGATTTCATTCCAGTAACCGGGAGTAAGGTATTCCTGCGCCAGGGCTGTGTAGCTTTCCAATTGGGCGCCTTCCAGGGAGACCAGCAGCTCGCCGGAAGGGCTGCTCTCAAAGGCGATGCCTGCCTTTTTCAGGGCGGCGGTAAAACCCGCCTGCATGCTGCCCGCCACAACGAATGAGCGTGCCTTACCGTCGCTGCGGGCGATGACCGGCAGGATCGGCAGGCCAAACTTCAGGGCAAAGGCAAAGTCGCGTTCGTCGTGAGCCGGCACCGCCATGATGGCGCCCGTGCCGTAGGTCATCAGCACGTAATCGGCGATCCACACCGGGATGCGCTGCCCATTTATCGGGTTGATGGCGTAGCCGCCGGTGAAGACGCCGCTCTTGTCCTTATCGGTCGCTTCACGCTGGATATCGGTCTGGCGCTCGGCCTGCAGGATGTAAGCCTGCACTTCCTCCCACTGCTCGGGGCTGGAAAGCCGCTTCACCAGGGGATGCTCGGGCGCCAGCACCATGAAGGTGGCGCCCCACAGGGTGTCCGGGCGGGTGGTGAATACCTCCAGCGGATCGCCCTGCTCGGTGGTAAAGGTGACCGAGGCGCCTTCCGAGCGGCCGATCCAGTTGGTTTGCAGGGTGCGGACTCGCTCGGGCCAGTCCAGGTGGGAGAAGTCGAGCAGCTCGTCGGCGTAGCTGGTGGTGCGGAAGAACCACTGCTCCAGGTTTTTCTTGATCACCGGGGTCTCGCAGCGCTCACAGTGACGGTCGTCGCCCCACACCTGCTCGCGGGCCAGGGTCGTATTGCAGTTGGGGCACCAATCCACCGGCGACATCTTGCGGTACGCCAGGCTGTGCTTGACCAACAGGGTGAAGAAATACTGCGACCAGCGGTAGTACGCCGGGTCGGCGGATATGGCTTCCCGGCGCCAGTCGAACATGGCGCCCATGCTTTTCAACTGCTCCCGCATGCGCGCAATGTTGGCGTAGGTCCAATCCTTGGGATGGATGCGGCGCTTGATGGCGGCATTCTCCGCCGGCAGCCCAAAGGCATCAAAGCCCATCGGGAAAAGCACATTGTAGCCGCGCATACGCATGAAGCGCGCCCGGGCATCCGAGGGGGTCATGGCATACCAGTGCCCGATGTGCAGGTCCCCCGAGGGATAGGGCAGCATGGTCAGGGCGTAGTGCTTGGGGCGGCGCGGGTCGATGTTCGCATGGTACAGCCCGTCGGCTTCCCAACGCTTCTGCCACTTCGACTCGATCTCATCCGCTTTGTAGTAAGCTTGTTCGGTCATTCTTCTTCTCCAGGCAATGATTTCTTGGCGATCACGATCATTCTGCGGCTTTCCGAGGTGAGCGGCGTTCCGTCCCAATCCCCGTAAAAGCCGGTGGGCTCCAACCCGGCAAGGGGCAGCAGTGTTCGTAATTCGTTTGGATTATACAGGCGCACCGAAAACGGTTTATCTCGACGGAGGCCGTCACGAAGGACGATGCGACGGTTTGTGGTCCGACCGGTTTCACAGTCAAAGGAGCTGCGATCGATCATCAGGTTGCCATCTTTTTCAGTGACGATAAAAGGCAGCATGCGCTTCAGAAAGCTGTCCCGGTTGATGGAATCAAATACCAGCCTGCCGCCGGGCTTTAGCGCCCTGGCAATCCGGCGCAGTACCTCCAGGTTTCCCTGGTCGTCAAAGTAGCCGAAGGCAGTAAAGAGCAGCAGGGCACGGTCAAACTGCGCTTCAAAATCCAGCTGACGCATGTCGCCCTGGTGGTAATCGACTTGCACGCCCATCTCGGCTGCATCCCGGCGGGCAATCTCGAGAAAGCCGGGAGTCAGGTCAATGCCGGTGACATCGTAACCCATTAAAGCCAGACGGTTGGCATGCCGCCCAAAGCCGCAGGCCAGGTCCAGGATTTTCATCTGCGGCTGCATTTCCAGCAGCCGCACCAGGGCTTCCGCCTGGCGATCGGTGACCTCGGGGAGCAGCATGTCGCTGTAAAAATACATGTAGTCGTCGACTTCGAAAACGGCGTCGAAATCGAAATCACCCGGCTCCGGGGCCGGCAAAGGCTGCCGCGCCGCATCGATGGCAGCCTGTACGATCTCCTGGGCGACGTCTAGTCGATGAGCCCAGTGCGCGGGGTCGGCGTCGTAGGCTGCCGCTGCGGCTTGCTGCTGCTCGGAAGCGGCAGCCTGCTCCTGGTAGCGGTCGGCCGTCTCCCAATCCAACCCGGCGACAGCCAGGGTTCCGATGCGGAAGCCGGCTCGCTTGAGCAAAATGGCCCAGGCGGCGTCGGCGCCAAATGGTCGGCCGCAAGGAGCCTGCGCCAGCAGGAATTCGGCTGCCTTGCGCGAAAAGCCCTTGGAACCGGCGCTTAAATCGACCTTCTGGCCGAGAAAATACGAGCCGACCAGGTTGCTGATCGCTTCGGTCTGGATCAGAGCCTGCGGGTGGGTGGCGTAGGCGGCGGGCTGGCGCTCGATGAGCAGGTAATCCCACCGGCTAATTTCCTGCGCTGCCTGAAGGAGCTCCTGAGGATTGGTTTCCAGCCAGCGCAGCAGGCGATCCAGATCGGCGTACTGGATACTACTGGCTGCGGATTGCACCGCCTGCGCCAGCGACTCGCGCCGCCCGTCACGCCAATCCAGCGCCCGGTGGATGGCCAATTGCCCGCCGGTGCCGTCCGCCAGTCTCTGCAAGCTGTCCCAGGTGGGCTCATCCAGTTCGGTGGGCAGGACGATCGCCACGGACGCGTACAGAGCCAGGAAATCAGGCAGCAGGGCTTTCAGGCGGGGCAGCTCGCCCCGCGGGTTCCAGGTGGCGGCCAGGGCGATGCTCACAGCAACATCCTCATGGCGAAATCTCCCAGGATTTCAAACTCCACCAACCCCTGCCAGCAGCCGCGGGTATCCAGGCGGGACAGGTAGGTATGGCTGGGACAGCTGCAGTAGGCATCCAGCGGCTGGGGACATTCCCGGATCAGGTGGCGCACGGCCGCCAGGTCCGGCTCGGCCACCCGGTAGCCAATGTGCGTCCAGTCGATCGTATCCAGAGCGCTGTGGCGCTCCTCGGCATACACCGCCAGCGCCACGAAGGCGCACTGCTGGCATTCGACCACCTGCAGCATCAAATCTCCCGAGCAGGCATCCGGCGGCAGCTGCAGCACCTGGACAATCTCCAGGCTGCCGGTTTCTAAGCAGTTAGGGCAGATGAAAGGCATGGTTCACCATTGCGACGGAAGACGGAGGACCGACGATCCCTGACCGCGGACGGCCGACGGCAGACGGAGGACGGAAGACGGAGGACCGACGATCCCTGACCGCTGACGGCCGACAGCCGACAGCCTTTTCTCGCTCCAAGGTTCCACGTTGGAGTGCATCCCCGAACGCTCTGCGTTCCTGCCGGACGGATAAGATGCCAGCACACCGAAGGCCTGACCCCGCCGCAGCGCCGTCGGGTACCGCTGCGGAGCGATGGCGCCAGGGGCAAGGGGCCATCTGCGGTCGGCGGTCGTGAATCCCGTGGATGATCGTACACGGGACGGTCTGCGGTCTGCGGTCGGCAGTCGGAAGTCGGCCGTCCTCATCGGGTCACCACACTGATAATCTTCCCAGCCACAATAATCACGCGAACGACCGTGCGCCCTTCCAGGTGGGGCTGCACCTTGGGGCTGGCCAGTGCCAGCGCCTGCAGCTCGGCTTCGCTTTCATCGCCGGAGACCTGCAGGGTGTCGCGCAAGCGGCCATCCACCTGCACCGGGATGGCAACCGTCTCCTCACGCGCCAGCTCGGCATCCCAGGCGGGCCAGGGCTGCTGGTGCACGCTCCCGGTATGACCGCTTAGCGACCACAGCTCATCGGCGATGTGCGGAGCGGCGGGGGCCAGCAGCACCAGGAAAGTATCCAGGGCGCGCTGGAATGTGGCAGTGCGCCAGGCGCCGCAGCGTTTGCGCTCGCCCAGGCTATTGGCCAGCTCCATCAGCGCCGAGACCATGGTGTTGAAGCGGAAGCCGGCAATGCGCTCGCTCACCCGGCGGATGGTGCGCTG
>Ga0105097_10001240_pt1 | contig 12156 bp, 13 predicted proteins | sample PPLLak12cMay2015_FD_87035 | JGI IMG/M metagenome (GOLD analysis project Ga0105097, IMG submission 87035) | Freshwater sediment microbial communities from Prairie Pothole Lake near Jamestown, North Dakota, USA - PPLs Lake P7 Core (1) Depth... | ecosystem: Environmental > Aquatic > Freshwater >... | reverse complement strand
GTGGTCCAAGAGTTATATTAGAAGCTTTTGCTGCTGGATTACCAGCTATTGTTGATAATCACTCAGGACCAAAAGATAGAGTTGATAATCAAACTGGGTGGAAATGTGATGATTATAATCAATATTTTGAAGTCATAAAAGAAATTATAACACATCCTGAACTTATAAAAATAAAGGGACAAGCTGCTAGAGAAAAAGCAAGAAAGGAATTTGTTCCTGAAAGGTGGATTGAGGAAATACTTTCATGAGTTACCCATCATTAAAAGATTGTGTAGTTAAACAAAATGAATGTGTCGACGCTTGGAAATTGAATAGATTTGGTTTTTGTGTATTTTCAGAAGTTCATAATAGTAATTTTTATTGTATTAAACATCGTCCTTGTAGATGTCCATTTATTTGGAAAATTCATAGTATATGGAGAGAAATAGAAAAGTGAGAAAAGAAATCATAGAAGAAGCACAAAAAATTCGAAGCTCATATAAAGATAGTGATTATGGTTTATTTTTCTATTCTTTAACAAAGCTTATTAAACCAGAAATTGTTGTAGAATTTGGAGTTTTAGATGGATACAGCACAATTCATATTGCAGAAGCATTAAGATTTTTACGTTGTCATAATTCTACACAGCATTTTTTTGCATATGATCTATGGGAAGATTATCCATATAAACATGGTAATTTAGAAGAAGTTCAATCCAGAATTTCTAAGCTTGGATTATCAGATTGTGTATTTCTAATGAATGGGGATATCTTTTCAGCAAGTAAACATCATAATGATAATACTATTCAATTGTTTCATGTTGATATAAGTAATAATGGAAACATTGTTAGAGAAGTTATGAATATATGGAATCAAAAAATCGCAAAAAATGGTATTATAATATTTGAAGGTGGATCGAAAGAAAGAGATAATATTGAATGGATGAAAAAATATAACAAGGAACCTATTGAACCCGAATTACATAAAAACGAAATTATTCAAACACAATATGATTTCTTAGTTCTTCCACCATACCCATCAATAACTATAATGAGGAAACGAATATGAGAACATTAGTTGATGATTATCATATTTTTTATGAACTAACAAGAATTTGGGAAAAGAACACTTGGTTAGGAATTCCAATGTGGAAATTTCCATGTGATGCATTTGTAGTTCAAGAATTAATTTATAAAATTCAACCTGATTGGATAATTGAAACAGGAACTGGTCATGGTGGTTCTGCAGTATTTTATGCTTCAATTTTTGAATTAATTGATCATGGAAAAGTTATAACAATTGATATTGAACATAAATACGATTTTGATACCCTACCAAGAAAAATAAAAAACAGAATAATCTTTGAAGGTGGTGGATCAACTAATCCACTCATATTTAAACGAATAGAAGAAATGGTAAAAGGAAAAAAGAATTTAATTATGTTAGATAGTTGGCATACAAAAGAACATGTATTAGAAGAACTAAAATTATATTCTCCATTAGTTTCATTCGGTTCATATTTAATTGTAGAAGATACTCATGCAGGAAAGAAAGGTAGTGGGCATCCAATCGAATGGAAATGGGATAGTGACGGAGCATATGAAGCAGTTGAAGAATTCTTAAAAAGTCATGATGAATTTCAACCAGATTATGAATGTGAAAAACATTTACTTACTTTTAACCCAAGAGGATTTCTTAAAAAGATAAAAGTGTAATAGGAGACTTAAAAATGGGTACTTCACAAGACGGTATTTTTAAAAAGAATACAATTCCATTATTTAAAGTTTTAATGAATCCAAAAGTGATGAAACCATTAAAGAAAACTTTAATGTCAGGATGGATTGGTCAAGGACCAAAAGTAGATCAATTTGAACAGAAACTTTCTAAAATAATTGGAAATGAAAATTGTTTAACAGTTAGTTCTGGAACAGCTGGATTGAGTTTATCCCTTCGCCTTGCTGGAGTACAACCCGGTGATGATGTTATTAACACACCTTGGACATGCAATTCTGACTCAGAAACGATTTTAATGCATGGTGCAAATATTGTTTGGGCAGACATTCAAGAAGATTTAAACATTTCACCACAATCAATTAAAGAAAGTATTACTCCAAAAACAAAAGCAATAATGATTACCCATATTGGAGGATATCCATGTGATCTTGAAGAAATCTACAATATTTCAAAAGAATATAATATCCCAGTTATAGAAGATGCTGCTCATGCTTTTACATCTTTTTATAAAGATGCTATTATAGGTGATTGTAAATTTTCTAACTTTTGTGTATTTAGTTTTCAAGCAATTAAACACTTAACATCAGTAGATGGTGGTTGTGTTTTTACAAAAACTAAAAAAGATTATGATCGTGGTAAATTACTTAGATGGTTTGGAATAGACAGAACTACAGATGTGAATCCCAGATCTACATTTCCAATACAAGAATGGGGTTATAAATATCATATGTCAGATATTGCAGCCACAATTGGTATAAGTAATTTAGATATATTTCAACAAAGTGTTTTAAAATCAAGGGATAATGCTTTTTTCTATAAACAAACTCTAGTAAATGTTCCTGGTGTAAATTTACTACCAGAAAAACCAGATAGAATATCTTCTTATTGGATGTTTTCAATTTTAGTTGAAGATAGACCTAACTTTATTAAAATGATGGAATCAAAAGGAATAGAAGTTTCTACAGTTCAAGCAAGAAATGACAAAAATCCATATACAAAAAAGTTTAAAAAAGAATTACCAATGATGGATAAATTAGAATCTCATATCATTGTAATTCCAAATGGATTTTGGGTTACAAAAGAAGATAGAAAATACATTGCGGAAACAATAAAAAGAGGATGGTAAATTGATAAATGTAATTATATATGGTAATGGATTTATTGGAAATAGATTATCTAATTATTTAAATTGTCCTGTTATTGAAAACAAAAAATTGACAGTACAGGATGTTATTAATGATATAAAAAATACAAAATCTAATGTTCTAATCAATTGTATAGGAAAAACAGGAGTAGAAAATGTTGATGAATGTGAAAACAATATAGATCAAACATTGGAAAGTAATTGTTTAGTACCGTTAGTTTTATATGAAGCTTGTATTAGAACTAAAACTAAATTTATTCATTTTAGTACTGGATGTATATATAATTATGATTATTCAATAGATAAACCTTTTGTTGAAGAAGTAATTCCTGATTTTTATGAATTATTTTATAGTAGAACCAAAATATATTCAGAAATGTCTTTAAAACATGCTCCAAATACTTTGCTAATCAGACCAAGAATTCCAATTGATTATATACCTCATTCAAGAAATCTTTTAACTAAATTACTAACATTTAAAAACATTATTAATATAAAAAATTCCATTACTTATATTCCTCATATGTTGGATGCAATAAAACACTTAATTGATATAGAAGCAACAGGAATTTATAATGTTGTTTCACAAGGAGGAATTACATATCCAGAAATTTTAGATATATATCAGCAAAGAAAAAATGTAAAAATTGATTATAATATTATTTCTTTTGAACAATTAAAAATGGTCAGAACTAATCTTCTTTTATCTACTAATAAATTATATTCATCTGGTTTTCAAATAAAAAATGTATACGATGCAGTAGAAGAATGTATTGATAAATATAAAGGAGACTAAATGTTAATCATAACAGGACTTGGACGATGCGGTACTAGTTTATTAATGAAATTTTTAAAAGAAATAAAATTTCCGGTTGGAAAAGATTTAAATTGGATCGATGAAATTAATGCTGGATATGAATTGAGAAGTGCTTATTCAATTAATTTAATGGCGTACTCTTACTTTATAAAACAAGGAAAAGAAATTGATTTAGATGTAAAATTAGATGACAAATATTGGAAAGATATGTCATTAAGAGAAATGATTCAAAATGTAGATAAAGATCCTAGACAACTAAGTGTACATATGTTTAAAGATCCCAGGTTTACATGGTCACCAAAATTAATTGAAATGTGGTGGACAGTTCGAAAAGATTTAGAAGTTTTACTATTACATAGAAATGTTCAAGAAATTATAGAATCTAGAGGTAGATTGCCTCAAACATATCAAGAACCAAAACCAGAAAGAGTAAATAAACCAGAAGTGTACAAATCAGATTTTCATGATTTTTTAACAAAACTTCTAGAACTACAAATTCCATATGAAATATTATTTTATCCAAATTTTACTAGAGATTATGAAATGGTTGTTCGAGCATTAAATAAATTATCATATTACTTTGAACCATGGAAGTCTGAAAAAATTTGGTATAATATTGTGCAACGGAGGTAACAAAATGGAGAGAAGAACAATACTCGATTTTATTCAAACACAGCTTTTACGTCCACCACAAATTAACTCTTTAACAATTTATGGGGAAATCCCAAATTATTTTGCGTATCCATATGATTGGAAAATAGAAGTACTAAAATGCCTAGCGATCGGTGAAGAGCAATATAGAATAGATCCAATACCAGTAAGAGTTAAAAATAATAAATTCTTTCTAGAAAATTACGAAAAATTTATAGAAGAAGCAAGGAGTTTAACATGTCAGAACATCCAGGATCTAGAGAACTATATGACAAAATAGCAAACTGGGAAAATTGCAGTATTCCTTTCTCCAAAACATTTGGTTGGGAAAGATGGGGACTACTTGGAGTTTTGTCTGATTATGTTTTGAATTATACAAAAGGTGATATTGTAGAAATTGGAGTATGTGAAACTTCAATTTTCTTTACAAAACTATCTGAAAAATATCATAGAAAAGTTTATCATTGTGATATTCAAAGAAGTGTAATAGAAAATTGTAAAACAGTAGAAGGATATTTTTCAAAACAAAATATAGTCTTTTGTGGCTCATCTGATAATTTTTTTAAACAAATAAAATTAACACCAATTGCATTAGGCTTTATTGATGGTGATCATATTTATGAACAAGTAAAAAAAGATTTTGATAATCTATTTCCATATGTAGTAAAAAATGGATATATTTTTTTACATGATACATATCCACCTGATGATACTTGGAAAATTCCAACTAAATGCGGAACAGTATTTCAATTAAGAGAAGAACTAGAAAAACGAGATGATATAGAAATATTTACTTTCTTAAAAAGCGCATGGAACGTTGGATTAACAATGGTGAGGAAAAAACAATGAGAGGAATAATCGATCCAAGATATATAAAGAATAATGTTCCTTTTGAAACTGATACAATAATTATTTCACCTGTCTGGTATGCACAAATGAAGTGGTTAAAATATACATTAACAAGTTATATGAAAACTGGGAAATATGTTCTTATTTCATATGATCATCATTTACCAGAAACCGGAGGTTCAATTGATAAATATATTCCTCCTATTGATGTTTTGTCAATCCCGCATTCTTGGGTATTCAAACATCTTACATATGATGCAGATAAGCGAAATGGATGGTTATGGGACACAGTTTATGCAGCAGGTATAGTAAAACAATTTAACAATCTAAAATATATTTTTACTATTAATGGAGATTGCGCAATTGATAGACCAGAAGGCATAAATGAATTAATTGAACTTTTAGGTGATAATGATTTAATGTCTCAATCATCAGAAAAAATAATTCATACATGTAGTGTTATATACAAAAGAGATGCTTTTTTAAAACTTACAGATTCATATCTTGAAACAATGAAAACATTAGTTCCTGAATCATATAGTCCAGAAGTACTATTAACTGATAGTGTGAAAAATTTAAATTTAAAAGAAAAAGTTGCACCACTTGTTCCTTTATTTCCAAATATTGAAAAAGATTTTGCTGGCCAAGTAGATCATTATTCTATGTATAACGAAGATAGTACTTGGAAACAAATCATAGGTTTTAGAAATTTAGGAGCGGAATCAAATCAAGGATCAATGAGAAGAATAGATCCTCTGCCTTCAAAATATTATGATCTAAGAAATGACGGTCAATTTCTAGATGGTTTTGAAAAACCATTGTTACAATATTATAAAACTGGGGATAAAAGATATCTATATAAATACTGGGATGAATGTGAAGATTCTTGGTATGACAGAAGATATTTTCCAGTACAATTTTATGGAAAGGAGCCAATATACTAATGTGGAAAGAATCGATTGCAGATCCTAAAACATCTAAAAAAGATAAACAGAGCATGCAATTATTTGTTGATAATGCATCTTCTAATGACGAATGGGCATTAAAAGCTTTAAAACCAATTGGAGTATTACTAACAGCACATCCTGGTGGACGAGCTTTTTTAAAAGCATCTGTTGAATCACATAAAAAACTAGGTTATTGGTTAACATTAGCTTACGATAATTATTTAAATCCAGATAGACAAGATATTAAACATGATCATATTATGCCTCCAATTGACGTAATGAACCAAATAGATACTCTAATTATTCCTCATCATCAAACATAGGGAGGTGTTCTTTATCCATATTTCTGGTTGCTTAAATTTGGTTTAGATGCAATGTCTGGTTTTGAATATGTTTATTGTTCTAATGGTGATTGTATTTTAGAGAAACCAGAAAACTTTAATCAAATTATTGAACTACTTGGGAATCATGACATTGTTGGTTGTTCATGGGAAAAAGGAGGAACACAGGGAATTTTTAACACAACTGCATTTCTAGCAAAAACAAAAGCAGCTCAAGCTATAATGAAACATTTTCAAGACCATCTTATTCCATTTGATAATTATGATCAAAATTGCGAAAGAATGGGAAATACAGAATCAAGATTTGCAATTGCAATAAATGAATTAGGACTTCGAGCGGTTAAAAAAATAGTTCCAGGATTTAATACACAATTTCATAAACCAGGATATGGAACTTGGTACGAGGTTCTTGGTTTTAGACATATTCACGCAGAACTTGGTTATGCTTATAAATACAAAGAAATTCCTCCGCCTCCAGAATACTTTGACAAGCGTTTTATGAGTTCTCATGAATATGAATGTATCTCTAAGTATTATGAAACAAAAGATACAACTTGGTTAGAAAAATGGTGGAAAAAATAAATTTTCAACCTTTAACCTAGATTCTCATTTAGAACAAAATATAAACTAATAGTACGTTTCTTCTAGATAGGAACTAATAAATGCTTAGAGATAATAAAACCATAGCAACAAGTAGGTGGATATCGCCTCCAGCTAGAGCTAGAATTCTTGGTCTTTATAATATTCCGCCTGCTGGTGTTGATGGTGATTATTATATCAATATTCCTATTGGTGATCATTTATTTTTTTATAGTGGTGGCGCATGGTTAGATATTGGAAACGTACAAAATGATGACCGTTTCATAGCTTTAAATGATCCATCACAAAGATTGTATAGTTATTATAATGGTGTTTATACATTTGAACCCTATAATCAATCTGGTGATGCAATTGTTGTAATAGAAGATAGTACATCTGGTTCAGCAATTTATATTTATGATGAAAACAGCGGAGTAGCTGGAGCATGGTTACCGTATCTTCCACCAGGAACAAGCAGTGGAACATCTGGTACTAGTGGAACATCTGGATCTTCTGGAAGTAGTGGCTCAAGTGGTACATCAGGAACCAGAGGAACTTCTGGTAGTTCAGGTACTAGTGGAACAAGAGGAACTTCAGGATCTAGTGGAAGTTCTGGTAGTTCAGGAACAAGTGGTTCGTCAGGTAGTTCAGGATCTAGTGGTAGTTCTGGAACATCTGGATCTAGTGGAAGCTCAGGAGAAACTGGTTCTTCAGGCTCATCTGGATCATCTGGATCTAGCGGATCATCTGGAACTTCAGGAACAAGAGGAAGCTCAGGAACAAGTGGTATTTCTGCTGCTGGTGACGGAAGAGCTGGTTTGTATAATATTCCACAATTTGCAAGTACAGTAACAATCAATTTTTGGCCTCCAACTGATACAACTGCTTACATTATAATTGGTTCTGTTATTAATGAGATTGACCATCCTACATCATTATATGACTATATCGTTACTCATCGTGACTTATCTAGTTTTGATGTAGAATTCATTGGTGAAATGGACAGCCCAAATTTCTGGTTTGCATGGTTAATTACACAAGATGGTTTAGCAGGATCATCAGGAACAAGCGGAACAAGAGGAACATCTGGTAGTTCTGGAACATCAGGTTCTAGTGGAACATCTGGAACTAGTGGTAGTTCAGGTAGTTCTGGCTCTAGCGGATCATCAGGATCATCTGGCAGTTCAGGAGAAACTGGCTCATCTGGATCAAGTGGTTCATCTGGCAGTTCAGGAGAAACTGGTTCTAGTGGAACAAGCGGTAGTTCTGGATCATCTGGAAGCAGTGGAGAATCTGGGAGTTCAGGTTCAAGTGGTAGTTCTGGGTCATCTGGTACTAGTGGGAGTTCAGGTTCAAGTGGTAGTTCTGGAGAAACTGGCTCAAGTGGAACTTCAGGGTCTTCTGGTAGTTCCGGAACATCAGGTTCTAGTGGAACATCTGGAACAGCCGGAGCTGCTGGTGATAAATATACAACAGATTCAACTTCAACTTTAAATATTAGTTTAGGTGCAAAAACATTAGATGTTGATCCTCTTCTCCAGTTATCAATTGGACAGACAGTTATTATAGCTTATGATATTTCGAATAGAATGGAAGGAACAATTACAAGCTATGATCCAATAACTGGAATACTTGATGTGCTTGTAACTAGTAAAATAGGATCAGGAACCTATAGTATTTGGGAAGTTTCTCTTTCAGGAGCTCCTGGCCCAGCAGGTTCTAGTGGAACAAGCGGTCATACAGGATCATCTGGAACATCAGGTTCTAGTGGAGAAACAGGTTCATCTGGAAGTTCTGGTACAAGTGGAAGTTCTGGTACAAGTGGTTCTAGTGGTACATCAGGGAGTTCAGGAACAAGTGGAAGTTCTGGAACATCAGGTACTAGAGGTACAAGTGGTACAGCAGGAACTACAGGAACATCTGGAACTAGTGGAACAAAAGTTAATAATATAGCAATTGTGGTTAACGACTACACACCAACAATATCTATTGATGTAATTGTATGTGATTCAACAAGTACAATGACAGTTAATCTTCTTCCAGCAACTGGTTCTGGAAAAGAACTTAAAATTAAAAACATTAGTACTGCTGAAGTTACAATAAGTGGAGATGGTTCAGATACAATTGATGATGAATTGACACAAACCTTGAGTCAATGGGAATCAGCTATTTTAATTGATTACGATACTGGTACGTGGTTAGTTACATAAAGGAGAACAGAAATGAGCTTAATTCATAATGTAAGTGTTGAGCATCAAATTATAAAAGTCTCAACATTAAACTCTTATACAGGAAATATAAGTGCTTCTTCTACTTGGACAGGAACAGCTGAAGAAGTTGTAGACTATACTGGAATACAAATTATTTTTAAAGCTGATAAAGAATGTACACTTTACATGGAACAAGGACTAGATGGTCTTACTTGGGAAATTAGTGATAGTTGGACAGTTGCAGCTAATATAGGAGATGCTAGATCTTTTACTTCAGTTGCACCTTATTTCAGAGTTCGTGTTACAAACAATGCAGAATCAACTGCTGCTGTAGCTTTCGCTGTAGGAATAAGTCCAATCTATAATGTATTACCAAGAAAGTTATTAGAACAAGGTGGACTATTTACAACTACAAATCAAAATGTTGTTGCTGATCCATTAAACTCAACAGAAACTCCTTTAAACTATACAGACATTTTTACTGGAGAAGCATCTAGTACATTAGGAATTGTTGGTATACAAATTAGTATGAAAGCAGATCAAAATGCTATAGTCTATGTAGACCAAAGTCCTGATGGAACTAACTGGGACATAACAGATAACTTTTATTATTATACTACAAAATCTTTTGGTGTAACTGTTCAAGCTGTTAACTCATATTATAGAGTTAGAATTTACAATAGTTCACCAGGTCAGGGAAATATGACTTATATGAGATTTCAAACAGCATTGTGTCCGATGGTTGAAGCTGTTCCTAGATCATTAGACGCAGAGCAAAATTTTAAAGTTTCTATTCGTGATATGGAAACATCTATGGGTCATGTTATTATGGGTCCGATGGGAGCTTTAAAAACTGGTGAAACAACAAAGCTAGTTGGTCATTCATTTATTGGAACAACATTTGATGGAAATTTTTGGGTATTAACTGCAACAGGTAGTGGAGCTGTTTCTCAAGCAGCTGGAGAATTAACATTAGATACTGTTGGTGGTATTAATAGTGGTTCTTTAGTACAATCATTTAGAACAGCTAGATATGTTGCTGCAGAGCAAAATTATTTTAGATCAAATTTAAGAGCTCCGTCAGTTACAACAGCTTCAGCTGGTTATACATGTACAAGAAGGTGGGGAGCATTTGATGTTAATGATGGTTTCTTTTTTGAAATCTACCAAATTTCTGGAAGTGATCCATTATTTAGAATAGTATCAAGAAAATCAGGAACAGATTCTCAAATAGATAGTGGATATTTTAATGGAGATCTTGGAGCAGAATATGTATTAAATACAAGCGTACATACATATGAAATTTGGTGGAATAATAAATCAATATATTTCTTCATTGATGGAATATTATTACATACTTTAACAGCAACAACTGTAACCTTAAGTTCAGTTCTATCATTAAAAATTGGATTTCAAGTACAAAATGGTGGTGGAAATACTGCAGCAAATACTTTAATAACACGTAGTGGTACAATTAATAGATTAGGAAAAATGGAAACATCACCAATTTGGAAATATATAAGTGGTGCTTTAGCAATTACAATTTTAAAATATGGAGGAGGTCGTCTCCATAGAGTTGTAGTAAATCAAGCTTCTGGAACATCAGTTAGTTTATATGATGCCTTATCAGCAACTAATCCAATTGCAATTATAGATCCTGCTAAAACAACAGGAACACTTTCATATGATCTAGATTTTTATACAGGATTATCAGTTGTTACTGTTGGTGCTGCAATAAATGTTACTATTGTTTATGAATAAAATTAAATGTTTTTGATAGAACAAATATATAATTCATACGGAAGTAAAATTGTGAGGAAATAAATAACTTCTCTACAATTTAAAATCTCGGTTTGTTGCAAAAAACAAACGGTCTTTCTCAAAGATGGGGATTTTAATTAATGGCAAAGTTTCGACAACGTCATCTTGTAATGAAACAAGATGAACATATCAAATTTCCAATTACTGATGTTTACGAAGACACTACGGGTGATCTCGTAATCACGTCAAAAGCTCATGGTAAATGGCCAATCCTTAATACCCATCTCGTTACAAAAGCATATGTAGATGCACAAATTGGACCTTCTGGTTCTAGTGGAACTAGTGGTACATCTGGATCTAGTGGAAGCTCAGGGACATCTGGTTCTTCCGGTTCTAGTGGAACAAGTGGGTCATCAGGAACTTCTGGAAGTAGTGGTTCAAGTGGAACTACAGGAGCAACAGGTAGTTCAGGAACAAGTGGTTCTAGTGGAACATCTGGAGAATCAGGTGATATATATACAACTGACTCAACTACAACTCTTCATATTAGTATTGGAATAAAAACGTTAGATGTTGATATTGGATTAGCATTAGCAACAGGCCAAACAATTATTATAGCATATGATAACTCCAATAAAATGGAAGGAACTATTATATCATATGATCCAATTACTGGAGTTCTTGTTGTAAATGTAACTTCAACTACAGGATCCGGAACTTATCATGAATGGGATGTATCTTTATCTGGTGCACCAGGACCAGCTGGATCTAGTGGTAGTTCAGGATCATCTGGTACATCTGGAAGTAGTGGATCTTCTGGTTCTAGTGGAACAAGTGGTGAGCAAGGTAATCCAGGTCCTCCAGGTGATCCAGGTTCTAGTGGAACTTCAGGTTCTAGTGGATCATCTGGTACATCAGGAAGTAGTGGAAGTTCAGGAACATCTGGTACATCAGGAGAATCTGGATCAAGTGGAACTTCTGGTAGTAGTGGCTCAAGTGGGAGTTCTGGAGAATCTGGTTCTAGTGGATCATCTGGAAGTAGTGGGAGTTCTGGAGAATCTGGTTCTAGTGGGAGTTCTGGAACTAGTGGATCATCTGGTACATCAGGAAGTAGTGGGAGTTCTGGAGAATCTGGTTCTAGTGG
>Ga0105097_10001237_pt1 | contig 12175 bp, 9 predicted proteins | sample PPLLak12cMay2015_FD_87035 | JGI IMG/M metagenome (GOLD analysis project Ga0105097, IMG submission 87035) | Freshwater sediment microbial communities from Prairie Pothole Lake near Jamestown, North Dakota, USA - PPLs Lake P7 Core (1) Depth... | ecosystem: Environmental > Aquatic > Freshwater >... | reverse complement strand
TGCTTTCAAGACTTAATATGGATGAAATATCCCCCATTAAACCCTGCCGATCATAAGCCTTGATCTCGATATTTATTGGAAATGTTTTTTGAGCCTCACCCCAGACGACTTTAACGATCCGTTCGTTGTCATTCATCCGAAGGATATTCGGACAGTCTCTCCGGTGAATCGTTGCTCCGCGACCCCGAGTTATGTATCCAACAATATCATCGCCGGGAGCCGGGTTGCAGCATTTCGCGAAAGCCGTCAGAAGTCCTTTCAAACCTAAAACCGAGACTTCCGTCGTGATGGTTGGTTTTGCGTCTGTTGTGCGAATTTCAAGAAGGGGTTCCTTTTCCTTTTGAATCTCGCTGATCTTGTTAACCACCCGGCCTATTGTTAGGTCGCCATTGCCAAGGTCTTCATAAAAATCATCAGTTGATTTGTAAAATAGCGCAGTGAAGAGTTCATCCATCGATAAATTGGAGATTCCCAGGCGGTGTATCTCGCGATCAAACAACTGCTTTCCCTGCACCACGTTGATGTCACGATCCTGCTTTTTGAACCATGCTTTAATTTTGGAGCGAGCCCGTTGTGTCCGGACCAGACCCAGGCTGGGATTAAGCCAATCCCGGCTTGGACCGCCCTGTTTGGCTGTGAGAATTTCCACCCGGTCACCAGTTTTTAAGGTGTAATCCAGGGTCACCAACTTGCCATTAACTTTGGCTCCCCGGCAGCGGTTGCCTATTTCCGTGTGGACATGATAAGCAAAGTCGATTGGAGTTGAATCTACAGGCATATCGATGATATCGCCGTGCGGCGTGAAAATGAAAACCCGATCATCGAAAACATCGGATTTCATTCCCTCAACGAATTCCTGGGCATCCTCCACTTCCTGGCGCCACTCCATCATTTTTCTAAGCCAGGACACTCTCTGATCAAATTGGTCTGATTTCGAGCCCTTCTCTTTATATCGCCAGTGCGCTGCGATCCCCAATTCCGAGTTCTGGTGCATTTCGGGAGTTCGGATCTGTACTTCGAGGGGTTTTCCATCGTCAAAAATCACAGCAGTGTGCAAGGATTGGTAGAAGTTATCCTTGGGAGCAGCGATGTAGTCATCAAATTCCTGAGGGATCGGACGCCAGTGGGTGTGGATGATCCCCAAGGCCGAATAGCATGTGGGAATATCCGCAACGATCAACCTGACACCACGAAGATCCATCACATTCTCGAAAGCCCGGCCTTTCTCGACCATTTTTCGATAAACTGAATAAATATGCTTGCGGCGGCCAGATATTTCAGCCTTTATTCCGGCATTGTCTAGAATTTTGCGTAACCTTTCTTCGATACTTTGAATTTCGATCTCATAATCACGCTTATCCTGGTTGATCTTTTCGGCGATCTCTTCAAATTTTTCCGAATCTACATGCCGGAAGGCAAGATCTTCCAACTCCGACTTCATTTGCCAGATCCCAAGACGATTCGCAAGAGGAGCAAAAATCTCAAGTGTCTCGCGCGCGATCCGTTTGCGTTTTATTTCCGGCAAAGCATCGAGGGTGCGCATGTTATGCAAGCGATCTGCTAATTTGATAAGGACGACGCGAATATCATCACCCATCGCGAGGAATGTTTTACGAAGGGTTTCGGTAGCCAGATCCCGTTTCCGGCTGCGAATGTTGATCTCGTTGACTTCTACTTCGATATCCGTTCCCGAGATGGGATTGAGGTTTTCAACCCCATTGGCAAGTTGATCATCTCTGGATACCATGGGTAAGTTGGTAAGTTTGGTGACGCCATCCACCAAGCGGGCAACTTCCTCACCAAATTCATTCTTTAAATCATCGAGGGTTACAGTGGTGTCCTCCACGGTATCATGTAACAATCCGGCTACGATCACCGCTGGAGGTACGTGCATCTCAGCCAGGATGGCTGCGACTGCCAGACAATGTGTTATGTAAGGTACGCCGGAAATTCTTTTTTGGCCGGTATGAGCTTTATCGGCGAACTCATACGCTTTTAGTATTCGCTCTTTGTCTGGAGAGGAATAAGATTCTGGCAGTGATTTGATCAGGTTTTGAATGGTCATTAAGTTCTGTAATAAAAATTTGTGCAAGTATAGCGTTTAATTAGAATCATGCCATACAGAATAGTAATGTTAATTGGATTCCACGAACTTAATCAAATCCTGCAGACTTATTGACAACAAGGATACTAGCTGAAGATTTGATTCTGAAAAATCCATTTTAACTGTGACTGAATTGGGAACGGCAACACATAAAATGCCAGCTTGCATTGCGGCACGAACCCCATTCACCGAATCTTCAAAGGCTATTGTTTCTTGAGGATCGACTCCGAGTCTCTCCATTGCAATGGAATAAACTGAAGGGTCCGGTTTTGGGGGGTATTTGTTACCCGCAGTTACAACTGTATCGAACAAATGCGTGCATTGGAGACGGGATAAATTGCCACAGACCCATTTATCATTCGAGCTAGACGCTATGGATGTTTTCAATCCCATTAATTTTGCAGTCTCAAGATAATTTCGAACACCAGGCATAAGATCGGACGAAGATAAATATTCTCCCAGTAACTTTTTTTGTTTTTCGCAAACCTCATCAATCAGGGAAGAGTTTCCCGCCAAACCACAAAGATGTGCTCCAGGTTTAAATGCACATTGATCAGTTCCAACTGTCAATAAGTATCTTTCCAAAGGTAATTCATAACCGTAGAACCTGTATACATCCTGCCAGGCAATAAGGTCCGGAGATTCGGTATCCAAAATCAAACCATCAAAGTCAAAAACCAAAGCCTTGATCTTGTGTGTCATGATTCCGTTTGAAATTTCTATTTAAGGATTTCTTGCGATTGAAATTTTCGAGTGGGGTTGAATTTCTCAAGGATATAATCGTCACTTTCATTCAAATCACCTGAAACCAATCGTACAAGTAATTCACCGGTTCCGGGTCCCAGCATAAACCCTTGACCGCACATTCCTGTCGCAAGAATCAATCCCCGGTTTCCAGGAACGGTCCCAACGAGTGGGAAACCGTCCGGTGTCATTGGGTATAGCCCTCTCCACGTTCGCCTAACCCTGAGGTGGTGAAGGCGGGGCATTACCTCTAAAAGCCTCCGGGAGACCATCGGTAGGAAATCACTAGTCTCCCGAGTGTCGGTCCCCCAGATATTGGGGTGGGGGGTAATGCAAAAAACAACCTGACCAGTGTAGTGTTGATAAAAATAAAAATTTGATGAATCCTCTTTAGGGCGAATATCCACAATCATCGGTTTGAAAAACCTTTGGACAGGTTCTGTGATCGCTGCCTCATGTGAATCCGGATAAACGGGAATATCGACATTTAGAAGTGTTCCAAGTTCACGGGAATCACCACCTGCAGCAAGAATTACCGTAGGGGCAAAATATTTACCAGATGTGGTTGTGATCCCCTTAATATTTTCCACTTCAGTAATAAGACCAGTGACTTGCTCTCGAAACAGGTAAGTGGCTCCATAACTGAGGGATCTGCAATAGAACGAAAGAATAGCAAGGAGGGGGGAGGCATTGCCATCCTCCGGGCTGAATGTTCCCCCCAGCAATCCGTCAAGATTAAGATCAGGTACTATTTCGAGTAATTGATCTCGGTCAAACCAATCGATATTCAACCCGAATTTCTTCTGTTCTGTAAGAAGGTTCTTGAGACTTGTTTCCTCCTGCCCCCGAAAAGCAACAAAGCAATATCCACCTTGAAACCACTCAATATCGTCGCCAGTTAGCTCCTTCCAATGCGAAAAGATATCAATGCTGCGTTGGCAGATGGATATCTTGGCAGGGTCGGAGTGTGTCGCCCTAATTCCTCCGATCGCGCGTTTATTCGATCTTTGGCCTGGAGAAGATTCTGCGTCGACAACGAGTGTTTTAAAACCTGCCCGAGAGAAAAAATAAGCAGCTGGTGTGCCTATCGATCCAGCTCCAATAATGATCACATCGAATGTTTTGCCGGATTCGACTCGGGGATCAATCATCTTTATGCCCTGCAAATCTCGAAAGCGGGATTTCAACAAATAATGGACGAACGGTTGATTCGGTAATTATTTCTGAAGATATTTCCTCCTCCCGGAAAATACGGTTGATCAATGAAAGGCAGGTTTTTCCTCCGCACGCTCCCATACCTGCCCGACATATCGCTTTTATTTCATTTACATCTGTAAACCCTTCACGGATCAGATCTCGAATTTCGCCAGCAGATACGCGTTCACACCTACAAACAATAGTTTCATTTTCTACAGCTTGATCAAATGGATGAAATTCACTTACAGAAGATATTCCATTAAGAATTACTCCTGCAACACTTTGTGCAATGGACTTTGGTACATTAACCTGTAATATCCAGGTTCCTTTTAATGATTTGCCTCCAAGAATTCTATGTACCGGAAAGGACCCCAAAACAGTTCCCGTAGTATTTACCAAATCAACAATTTCTCCATTTTTTACTGAATCCTCGCCAAATTCGAGGGGGATCGAAACAAGCGGGTTGTCTGAATTTTTCCGGTAATCCACCAATGTTATTGCGAGTCCCGGGCAACCAACCAGGCATTTGAAACATCCTTTACACGCACCTTCGCTCCCGATAAATTGGGGAATTTCCCGAATGTCATCCTGAGCGATCCGGATCAACTCCTGTTGGCAAAGACGCGAGCATGGATCACAGGGGATTTCCTGGGTGCAATGAATAACCGGGACGACTCCGGTCTCAATCGTTCCAGCAATTTCTTCAATTCTGCGACCCGGTTTGGACTTTAATATTTCTGCACTTTTTAACCATTCAACGGGTACTTCCAGTTCTGTCGTTCCCAGACGGCGGGCTATTTCCATTCCACGGATTTTGCCGGTTATCATGGCCGCCGAGGCTTCTGCAATTTCCTCCGCATCACCAGCAGCGTAAGTATCCATGCCAAATTCACCCGCTTTGGCGAAAAATTCATTAACAGGTTCCAATCCTACTGCGATCAATACAGCGTCACATTCGATATTTTTTTCAGTTCCAGGGATGGGACTAAAACCAGTGTCAACTTCAGCAATGGTCACTGATTCAACCCGTTCCCTGCCATTCGCGGCGAGGATCGTATGAGATGTATATATAGGCACCCCAAATCTTGCGAGCTTATCCCTATGGACTAAATATCCACCGCATTGAGGGAGCGCTTCCGCCAAGCCGGCAACTTCTATCCCTGCTTGTAACGCATGATATCCTGCGATCAACCCAACATTTCCCCCACCAATGATGAACAGTCGTTCCGATATTTTGACCAAATCCCGGTTGACGATCGTCTGGAATGCACCAGCTCCCATTACCCCAGGTAAGGTGTTCCCTTTGAACATCAATGATTTTTCGCGTGCACCGGTTGTTGATAGTAATATTTTCGGGCGAACCAGGATATATTCCTTTCCATCTTTGAGTACACCTACAGTTTTATCGCTGAAAACCGCAACTGCCACCGAGTTTTTCCATATCGAAACTGAGCGATAAGAGGTTAGTTCACCTTCAAGCATTGCTGCGATCTCAATTCCCCTTGTGCCTGCATGAACGTTCTCAACCGACCCAAAAAATCGGTGAGTCTGCAAGATTAGTTTGCCGCCCAATTGTTGTTTATCATCAACCACTAAAGCATCGATTCCATTCTTCCCGAGCTCGATCGCGGCAGATAATCCCGCAGGGCCACCTCCGATGATCAAGACATCGGTAGAAATTATGGAAATTGGAGAATATGCGTCGGATGAAAATCCCCCAAGAGGTAATTGCGGCAACCCTTCCATGGGTGTAACGCACATCCCTGGTTTTACCGTTACCATGCAGGACTTCACGGGTATCCAATCGGCGATTACAAGGCACTGCGAACATTGGCCATTCGCGCAATATATACTTTGCGGAGATCCGTCTTTAGGATGATGCCCAAGAATATGAATGCCATTCGCAATTAAAGCGGAAGCGATCGTTTCGTTTTCTCGGGCAAAACAACTTTGATTCTGCCAGAAAAATTCGATCCGGGGAGGGGGAAGGGGCGAGAGTATGGGGTGACGATCTATCCGGTTATTCTTCATTTCAATAATTTCACAATAATCCTACCGACATAGAACGTTACCATTTTACCAAAATGTCTTAATAATCAACTCGTATGATGAAGGAATATTGCAGCATGTTACAATTTGTTGATTTTTATTCAGGAGAGTGAGTATGTTAAGAAGGATCGCGGTATTAACCAGCGGGGGAGATGCCCCCGGAATGAACGCAGCTATTCGAGCCGTAATCCGTTCCGGAGTTGCAAAAGGATGGGAGACTTTTGGTGTTCGTTTGGGTTATGAGGGGTTGATTTCCGGTAAGATTTTCCCCATGGGAAAACGTGACGTGGGTGGGATCATCCAAAAAGGTGGAACGGTACTGGGAAGCGCCCGTTGTCCGGAATTCAAAACCGAAGCTGGTCAGCGAATGGCGATCCGTTCCCTTAATGAAGCAGGCATTGACGCACTCGTTGTTATTGGCGGAAATGGTTCTCAAGCTGGAAACCTGGCGCTGCATAAGCTCGGATTTCCGGTCGTTGGTGTGGCATCCACGATCGATAACGATCTATACGGCTCCGACATTACCATCGGAGTTGACACGGCATTGAACATAGCGATCGAAGCAATTGACAGATTGAAAACCACTGCATCATCCCATCAGAGGGCTTTTTTACTTGAGGTGATGGGTAGAAATTGTGGATACCTGGCTCTGATGGCTGGGATTGCCGGGGGTGCAGAAATGGTGATCATTCCCGAAGTCGAAACGAATCCGGAACTTATCGCTGATGTTCTTCGAGAGTCATACGAAAAGGGGAAATCCCATGCGATCGTCATCGTTGCAGAAGGCGCAAAATACAACGCCCGCGCTTTGGACGAGTTCTTCAGTCAGCATCGGGAGAGACTTGGTTTTGAGCTTCGGGTAACGATCCTGGGCCACGTACAAAGAGGGGGGTATCCGAGTGCTTATGATCGAATACTAGCCAGCCGTTTGGGTGCCGCAGCAGTGGAAGAGTTATCAAAGGAAAATTATGGCGTCCTCGTTGGAATGCGGAAAGGACAGATCGTTTCGACACCGCTGGAGGAAGCAGTAAATAAAAAGAAGGACTTGGATCCGGAAATGATCCGATTAGCGAAAATCCTCGATTAGGTATTCCCGCGGATTATTTCTTAAATTTCAAATACGCCTCAATAAACGGGTCAATTTCGCCATCCAACACTGCCACTGTGTTTGAAGTTTCAAAGTCTGTCCGGTGATCTTTTACCATCTGATATGGGTGCAGCACGTAGGAACGTATCTGGCTGCCCCATTCGGTTTTGATGTATTCACCCTTTAATTCGGCTAATTCTTTTTCCTGCTTCCTTTCATAATCCTCCAGGAGCCTCGCCCGCAGCACCCGCAGTGCATTTTCGCGGTTTTGAAGCTGGGAGCGTTCATTCTGGCAGGAAACGACGATACCTGTTGGAATATGGGTAATTCGGATGGCTGTTGAATTTTTCTGGACGTTTTGACCTCCAGCACCCGAGGAGCGGAAGGAATCGATCTTGAGATCTTCGGTATTTATTTGAATGATCGGGTCATCCTGAGATGCTTCCGGGAGTACTTCCACCTGGGCAAATGATGTATGCCTGCGGTGTGCCGCATCAAAGGGTGAGAGGCGAACCAACCTATGAACACCTTTTTCAGGTCTGAGATAACCGTACACGTTTTTTCCAGAAATTGCGATTGTGACACTTTTGATGCCGGCTTCTTCGCCTTCGGTCTGATCCAAAACTTCGGTCTTAAACCCCTTGGATTCCGCCCAGCGCATGTACATCCGAAATAACATTTCTGCCCAGTCGCAGGATTCTGTCCCACCCGCGCCTGAGTTTAAACTCAGGAAGGCGTTACCTTTGTCATATGGACCTGATAACAGCGTTTCGATTTCAAGAACTTCGAGTTGTTTGCCAATGGCATCCGTTTCAGTGAGGATCTCCTCCTCAAACTCCGAATCGCCAGTCTGCGCCAGCTCCAGAATATTATTGGTTTTCTGCTGAATCTGATTCCACAGATCGACTTCCGATCGTAGATCAGAAATCTTTTTCATAAGGGACTGAGCTTGAGATGGATCAGACCAAATGGAGGTGTCTTCGGATAGTTTTGTTAATTCACTTAGCCGTTTTACTTTTCCAGCGAAGTCAAAGATACTCCATCAGGTCTTGAATTCGGGATTTATACGATTCAAGCCTGGAAACCAATTCCTGCATTATTCCTCCACTTTCATATCTGCCAATATGCCATCCACAAATGATCGACGGTCGAACGGTAGAATGTCTTCAGGTTTTTCACCCATACCGATATAGATAACCGGGATCCCAAGCTCTTTCTGGATGGCAAACACCATTCCACCATGGGAGGATGTATCCATTTTGGATAGAATGATTCCGGTTACTTGAACAGCTTCTTTGAAATATTTTGCTTGTTGAAATGCATTTTGCCCGGTGGCGGCATCCAGAACAAGCCAAACTTCATGAGGCGCATTTTCAAGAGATTTACCTACAACACGGTGAACTTTCTTAATCTCTTCCATAAGATTGAATCGTGTGTGCAATCGGCCTGCCGTATCAATGATGAGGACATCACTTTTTCGTGAGAGTGCGGCTTGAACCGCATCGTACGCGACCGCACCCGGATCGCTATTTGGTTGACCGGCAATAACCGGAATACCAAGGCGGTCACCCCAAACTTGAAGTTGATCGATAGCTGCTGCCCGATAAGTGTCGGCTGCAGCGAGAAGCACTTTCAGCCCCATTTGTTGATAAAGACCTCCCAGTTTTGCGGCAGTAGTGGTTTTTCCGGAACCGTTGACTCCCACGAAAAGGATGATTTCTGGATGATTCAAACGAGGGTTGAATTCCTGCGGCTGATCCAATCTGGAAAGCAGTTCTTCGTGAACAAGCGGAAAGAAGTCATGTATTTTAATTACCCCCAAATCAACCGTTTTCTTTTTGAGCGAAGCAAGGATGGATTGCGTTGTTTCCAACCCCATATCTGCCTGAAGAAAGACAGCTTCGAGGTCATCCCAAGTATCTGCGGTGACCTCGGAGGCTCCAAAGGTGGAAGCCAGGTGGCTTATGGCAGAATTTCGGGTCTTCAATAACCCCGATTTCCATTTTTCTAACAAGGAGGGCATCGCGGCGATTATATCATGCCGGCATCATTGCTTCAGAAGGCTATCCCGGTAAGCAAGTTGACCGCATCCAGCTTTGATATCCAATCCCATCCTGAGGCGCAAGGTAGCGGGGATTCCACTCTTCTGTAAAACCCCCAAAAATGATTTGGCTTTGGTTAGGTCACTACCATTCTTACGGTAGTGATCGGAAGGATTTAATTGGATCAAATTTACGTGACATAAAAGACCTTTTAGCAACAATGACAATTCCCTGGCCAGATCAACAGTATCATTCACATCATTTATCAACGCGTATTCAAACGTTATTCTTCGCCTGGTAGTTTCTATATATTCCCGGCAAACGGCAATTAAATCTTTGACAGGAAACTTCTTGTTTGTTGGAATGAGCTGGTTTCGCAGAGAATCATTTGGCGCGTGAAGGCTTACTGCAAGATTAACCTGGCTGTGATCGCGGGTAAAACGCTGAATTCCAGGAATTATCCCCACAGTGGAAATTGTATAACGACGTTCACTCATCCCGAAACCTCCGGGATCATTAAGTGTGTGTATTGCTGACATAGTTGCGTCGTAATTAAGAAATGGCTCACCCATACCCATGATCACAATATTTGTTAATCGATCGTTTATTGCTTTCAGGATTCTGGCTGAGTGTATAACCTGTTCGATGATAACTCCGGAGGATAGATTGGAAATGAAGCCCATCTGGCCAGTTGCGCAGAAAACACATCCCACCGGGCAGCCGGATTGGGAGGATATGCACAGCGTGCGCCTTTCCCTATAAACCATCAATACAGATTCAATGTGGTCGCCGTGGTTTGTACGAAATAAAAGTTTTTCAGACTTGTGATCCTTGGATTGTAACGATTGGACTACATCCAGCGAATGGAAGCGGAAGGCTTCCAATAAAAAATCACGAAGTTTTTTCGGGATAGGATAAAAATCTGTCGGATCACCCCAGAGGTGCTTATAGACACCTTCCCATATTTGGTTCGCCCGATATTTGGGCTCGCCCATATCCTCCAGGATACGGGCGAGATCATCCCTAGTCAGGTCAAAAAAATTTGGTTTTTCTTCAAGTCTTCCCAATTAAGAAGTTACCCCAGAATTTGCAGGAGGTCTGTGGCGATTAAATCAGGTTGCGGAGTCCATTTTTGTGCATCATTAATCGTGGCAACCCCGCTAAGAACCAAACCTGAACGGCATCCGGCTTTTTGGGCACCGAGGATATCTGTTTCAAGCCGGTCGCCGATCCCAATAATTTCTTCAGGAGACAAATCCAACTCATCAAAGCAGAGATCGAATAGGTAAGGGGAAGGTTTACCAGCAATAATGGGCTCCTGCCCGCTGGCAGCCTGGACAAAGGCGATGAACGGTCCGGAACCTGGGATCAACCCTTCCGGCGTTGGAAACGTATAATCTGGGTTGGTCCCGTAAAAAGGGATACCAGATCGAATCAGCATATTTGCTTTCTTGAATTTTTCAAAGGTGATATTCCGATCAAAACCTACGACCACAGCAAGGGGATTATCTTCGGAGAAGTAATAACCTGCTGACTCCAAAGCGGTGAATGTGCCCGTTTCTCCAATGATATATACTGGACCGGGGTTTGGAAACCGTTTTTTCAACAAATAGACCACAGCCATAGGCGAGGTGATGATCGTTGAGGGAGGTACGGATACCCCAAATTTTGCCATTTTTTCTGCAAATTGTTCTGGAGTTTTTGTTTGATTGTTTGTCAGCAGGCGAACTTTGAGGTCGAGTTGCTCCATCCTCTGGAAGGCATAAGGGAGATCGACCAGCGGAGTGTTATCCCGCCAAAGCACTCCGTCCATATCCAGCAGCACTGCTTTAATTTTAGGTTGTAGGTTCTTTATCATGTTGTCCTAGTAAAATTGCCGGTAAGCATTCCCGGCAATTTGTTTTCGTAAATCTCTGGAAAATCACTTTGCAACTTTGAGGACCTGGTCGACAAGGCCGTAATCAACCGCCTGTTCAGCTTCCAAATAAAAATTGCGGTCAGTATCCCGTTCTATCACTTCCAGGCTCTGCCCGGTGGATTCGGACATAATTTGGTTCAGGCGGGCTTTAAGCCGGAGAATTTCCTTCGCCTGGATCTCGATATCGGAAGCCTGACCTTCAGCGCCACCCAGTGGTTGATGCATGTGAATGGTTGCGTGTGGGAGGGCATATCGCTGCCCCTTGGTACCCGCTGCCAATAGAACGGTCCCAAAAGAAGCTGTGACACCAACCGCAACAGTGCTGATCTTGTTGGGGATCATTTTCATAGTGTCGTAAATTGCCAAACCGGAATAAATTTGACCTCCAGGTGAATTAATATACATCTGTATCATCTTATCCGGGTCTTCATGGCTTAGATAAAGAAGTTGTGCGACGACTACATTAGCAACCTGGTCATCAATCGCCGTTCCAACAAAAATAATTCTTTCCCGGAGCAACAGGGAATAAATATCATAAGCACGTTCTCCACGACCGGATGATTCCACGACCATGGGGATGACGGAATTGAAAGTTCTATTTTTCATTTTTCTCCTTACTGGTTTTTGATGCTTTCCCTACTGATTTAGATGATTTTGACTTTGTGGAAGTTGCAGGAGCTTCAGCGACAGATTGAGAATCTGACTCGATTTTTTTACCGGATTTTTTCTTCGGTTTTTTATCACTCGTTGAATCCATAGTTTCATCCTGCTTGTATTCCCCTGTGGCGATTGATTTCAACACGGATAACACCCTACGATTCATTACCCGGCCGGCTGCCTGGACTGCCAATGCATTAACGAGTTGCTGGGAATTGGTCTTGCGGCTTAGTTTCTCAAAATCCTTGGATCCCTGCAGGTTTGAAAGCGTAGCATTAAGTTCCTGGGAGATATCATCCTGGCTAAGCTGGATCTTTTCATCCTTGGCAACCTGTTCCAAAACCAGTGAGCGCTCAAGGCGCTTTTTCCCGGCTGGT
>Ga0105097_10001236_pt1 | contig 12177 bp, 13 predicted proteins | sample PPLLak12cMay2015_FD_87035 | JGI IMG/M metagenome (GOLD analysis project Ga0105097, IMG submission 87035) | Freshwater sediment microbial communities from Prairie Pothole Lake near Jamestown, North Dakota, USA - PPLs Lake P7 Core (1) Depth... | ecosystem: Environmental > Aquatic > Freshwater >... | reverse complement strand
GTTGATTCCGGGTCTTCTCAAAGAAGCACATCTTTAATTTTAAAATCCCAATATATCCGGCAAAAAACTAGCGGTAAAAATGTTATACTGGCTACCGGAACCCCCATATCCAATACAACCGCGGAGCTGTGGACTTTGTTAAGATATATCCGGCCCGACCTTCTGGAAGAATACGGGATAACATTATTTGATGATTTCGCAGCCACGTTTGGGGATACGAAAATAGCCATGGAAGAAACAGAGACAGGCACGTTTAAAATGATTGAACGATTCAATACATATATAAATGGGCCTGAACTTCTTACGATGTTCCATACTGCTTCTGATGTTGTTTTAACCAAAAACGCGAACCTTAACTTACCCGAAGTAGAGGGCGGCGGCGGGCAGGCGGTCATTATCGAAAGAAGTGATGACCTTACACGGTTTATTGAAATTATCAGGGCCGAAAGGGAACATTGGGAAAAACTTACCGGGATAGAAAAACGGAAAAATCGGCATGTCCCTCTTGTCCTTTTCGGGCAGGCTAAAAAAGCTGCAATCGATTTAAGACTGATTGACCCAAAACAATTCCGGGACGACCCGAAAAGCAAGCTGAATACGGTTGTTAAAAATATTTATGGTGTCTGGAAAGAAACCGAAAAGGACAGAAGCACTCAAGTAGTCTTTCTTGATTCATACCAGGACAGTTTAAAAACTTTCAATGCTTATAAGGATATAAAAAGCAAACTTATTGATATGGGTATACCCGAAAACGAGGTATTGATTATCACGGACGCCCATAACGATATTCAGCGCGAGGGATACCTGCAAAGGATAAGGGACGGAAACAGCCGGGTTATTATTGGGTCAACCACAAAACTTGGCATAGGGGTAAACATACAAGACAGGCTTTTTGCCGCCCATCATATTGACGTACCCTTGCGGCCAATGGATATTGAGCAAAGAAATGGCCGGATTGTGAGGGAGAAGAACAGAAATCAAACGGTCCGGATTTTTAACTATGGGGTTAAAAACACGCTGGATTCTGTTATGTATGACCGGCTTAAAAAGAAACAGCGGTTTTCAGATCAGGTGCTTACGGGTGAGATAGAGGGTAGAACGTTCGATGAACCGCTGGGCGAAGAACAGATATCTTTTGCAGAAATGAACGCCGCCTTTTCCGGAAACCCATTATTGTTTGAAAAGAGCGACATCGAAATAAAAATTAAAAACTTAAATATCTTGAAATCCGCATATGAAAGAAGCGTTTCCAATGCGAAGCGGTCTATAAAGTCTATTGAAACGGTTGATATCCCGAACAAGAAAGAGGATATAAAACGGTATGAGGCTATAAATGCTGCTTTAAAGAAAGCGTTCCCGACCGGCAAGATCGAAACGGGCGAAATTAACGGAGAAACGTTACCGAGAAAAGAGTTCTATGAGATCGTTGACAAATGGATTGATGAAACGGAAGCAAAGGCCGTTAAGGAATTCACCGGATTAAGTTCGTTTGACGCTCTGAAAAAACAGGATGAGGGCAAGGACAGGTGGAATTTAAAGATTGGCGTCCATGGGTATTCCGGCTGGATAGGCATGGAAGTCAATATTGGTTTCCCGGAAGGGTATACCAAAACCCCGTCTTTAAAAATAAGGGTAGGCGATTCTTTTGGGGTAAAAACCCATATAACATACCACTTATACGATCCTGACAATCCGACAAAAACTTTAATGGACGGTCGGCTTACAACCCCGAACGCTATGAGCAGCGGGTTTACCCGGAAGATAAATAAAAACATTGAGGATTATTTCAAAGAGCCTGATGTAATAAGGACGGAAATCGAAAGACTCGAAAAAGAGCTTAAAGAGCATAAGCGGATATCAACGGAAAAATTCAAGGGCGGGGATGAATTGGCCGCCGCTATTTCACGGCTTACTGAAGTGGAGGCCGAGCTTCAGAATATCCCATCACCGACTGCCCAGGCAGCAAACCAGGGTATGGAAGCCATGATAAAGAAGGCCATTGATAACTTTTTTGATTCCAAAGAAGATCAGGCTTTATATATTGAAATACCGGGGATTGAGCCAGCAAAACTTGAAATCCAGAAAAAACTTGAAAAAGTACAGACTACGTTTGAAATTTGGAAAGAGGATGGGAAAGAGTCGGTAGAGGGCAGACAGGTTGAAATCGTTCCTTGGGTGGGAACGTTCATTCATAAGTCCGATGAAAAATGGATCGTTTCTGAACTCAAAACAGGGTTGAAAATATCGCAAGGTGCGACTCAAAAAGCCGCAATTAAAGAGGCCGAGTCAAGGCTATCTTCAATGGGGGAAGAAAAGGTTACAAGGCACATAGAAGACCGATTAAAAGAAGCGGTAGAGAACATTAAAAATGCAATTAAATCAGAACGAGGTTCTTTCTCACTTGAAAAGGCAAAGGGTACGCCACTTTATCAAGACTTTATGATCGTAGCGAAGCACATTATTTATCAAGGCAATATAAATTTTATAAAATTTACAAACCAGCTTAAACGGACGTTCAGCGAAATTTGGAATAAGATAAAACACATTGCTCGAAGTTTGTACGATAGCGCGAAGGAGATTGTCGATAATGAACAGGGATCTATCGGTCCTGATATTAATATTGAGAAGCCGAAACAAAAAAAGGTTGTCCTTTCGACCGAAAAACCAGACTTCATAAACGACCTGTTCGGCAGCTCCACGAAAACCTGGGATCAGAAAATAGCGGACGGGTTTAATGCTATATCGACAAGGGAAGGCCGGAAAGAGTTTATCGAAAAATACATTATCACAAAGGGTTTAGACAAGCTATTCCCGATTAAAAAATTCTTTGGTGACGAGGCGTACAAGCTATTCCGGCTGGAAACCGGGTATCAGTTACCTCTGGCTATGTTTCTTGACCATGGATTATTGTCATGGACGAAAAGTAAAACCCTTACCGTCAAGACGAAAAGCCAAGGGGCATTGCCGTTCTTCAGGTCTTTAGGGGTAGACTGGGAGAAACTTCTATACTGGACAGCGGCAAAACGAGCTGAATTGCTCGAAGTAGACGAAAGGGAACGCTGGCTTACCGAGGATAGACGAAAGCAGATATTCGACTGGGCGGGGGCGCCGAACGACCCAAAAATGATAGCCGCGTCAAAGAAGTTTCAGGAATTCCAGAAAAACATAGTCGATATCGCGGAGCAGGCAGGATTGATAGACCCTGAAAGCCGGGAAAGCTGGATAAGCGATTTTTATATTCCGTTTTATCGGATATTCGAGAATGAGCAATCCAGAGAGGAATTCTTATCCTCCCCCCATATGAGCCGTAAGCACGTAAACGCTCAGATTAAAAAACTGAAAGGGGCCGAGGCCAAGATAGGCGATCTTGTTGAGAATACCCTTCATAACTGGATGCACCTTATACATGAGTCAATGAGGAACGTTGCCTTTTCAACAGCGTATGATTTCGGGGTCGAAAACAATGTAGATATGATCGAAACCATCGAGGACCCGTTTACTAATAAAAAACTCCGCAAAATGGCGAAAGAAAAAGGCACTTGGAAAATTGGTATGGACCGGAAACAGCTTATTGAGGCCGTGTTTGGTTCTCCGGACTATGAACTGCCAAGCCCATGGGCTACCGCGAAACAGCGCCAAGCCGAAAACGTTCTTTCGTTCAGAAGAAACGGGGAGCCGGTATATTTCAAGGTGAAGGACCCGGACCTGTTCAATGCCATGATTAACGTCAATATAGGCAATATGGATAACGTATTGATGAGAATGATGGGGGCTACAAAACGCTGGCTGTCTTATGGGGCTACCTTTGGGGCGGGGTTCCGGATACGAAACCTTTTAAGGGATACAATTCATACTGCTATCATATCTAAAAATTTCAAGCCTTTCTATGATTCATTTAAGGGGCTTGTAAAATCGTTACGCCAGGATCAGGATTGGATCGAATTCATGGCGTCCGGAGCGGGGTTTGGGTCATCCTATACCAAAGACGACCCGAAATCAGGACAGAGGTATATCAAGAAAATTCTCAAAACCGAGGGAAAGGGAGCGGTCCGGAACATTATCGATACCCCGAAAAAACTGCTAGACCTATGGGAGCATATCGGGGATGCGTCCGAAAACGCCGCTCGTATGATGCTCTACATGAACGCAAAACAGCGCGGGGAGTCCGAGCTTGACGCAGCCTTTACCGGCAGGGACATCCTTGATTTTACCATGATAGGCGGGTCACAGACCGTACAGTTTATGATGAGGACAATACCGTTCTTGAACGCAAGAGCGCAGGGCCTTTATCGGCTTGGCAGAGGAGCGAAGGAAAATCCAGCCTCTTTCCTTCTAAAAGGCGCTATGGTAACGGCTGCTTCCATGGCGTTATGGGCGTTATTTAAGGATGATGACCGGTATAAAGAACTTGAGGACTGGGATAAGAGAACCTATCATCACTTCTGGATAGGGGACAGCCACTTCAGACTGCCAAAAGCGTTTGAGGTAGGGGTTTTGTTTTCAACTCTGCCGGAAGAAATCGGAAACATTCTGAACGGTACGGACAAGGGGAGTCATATTTGGAGTTTTATAGGGTATATGTTCAATAATGCCTTTAGTTTAGACTGGCCTCAGTTTATCAAGCCGGGTATAGAACAATGGGCAAATAAGAATATGTTCACCGGCAGGCCGATTATAGGCCCCGCCCTTGAAGGATTACCCCCTGGGCAACAGGCAGAATGGTACACCAGTGAGACTATGAAGATTATCGGGGAGGCCATAAACATATCGCCAAAACGATTGGAAGCCCTTGTTAATGGGTACTTCTCAACCCTGGGCGAGGTTACACTTGACGCCTTTGATGCGTTGATTGTAAGGCGTGTAGGTGAGTACCCTGAAAAACCGTCCATGATTATTGACGATTATTCCGCAGGGTTTGTAAGACGGGCAGAACCGGCAAGGACGACCAGGGATTATACCTGGTTTTATGAAAAGACGGATGAAATTAATCAGCTTGCCGCGGGTATCAAGAAATATATAGAAACCGGGCAGACCGGAAAAGCCAAAGAGCTGGCCGTTTCAAACCTTGATAAGCTGAAAGCGAGAAGGTTTTTGAATAGAACCAGGACCCGGCTTGGTGAGATAGACAAGGCTATCCGGTTTTTCTATAATACCAAACTGTCCCCGGAGGTTAAGCGTGATCGGATTGACATACTGACGGCTGAAAAGAACAGGATATTGAAAGCTACAAGACAAAGGTATGGAGAGGCGATTTAATCAAAATATATATACCTATAGATCCCAAGCGCCCAGAGAAAAGCGATCAGTTTAATAATCTGGTCTTGCTTTTCTTTTTCTTCTTTCTCTTTTTTAACTTTCATTCTGATTTCAAATTGTTTCAACATTTCATATTGATCCATTTTTTACCCCGTAAGCCTTTTCTATCATATAATTATTTCTTAACCCAACATCGAATGAAACTGTTATTCGACTTTTAGAATTAAAATCTGGCACAATAAAACAATCAAAGATTTTTATTCCGTCTTTTGATGTCAACTGTATTGGGTCTGATTTTATATGGGCTATTATCTCATCATACTCGGTTTGACCAACAATAACATATGCCGGAATGATATGTTTTTCGTGCATTTTTTCTGCTTGGCATAAAATTTCTTCTGTGATTCTTGTTATCATTTTCACCCCCTTACAATTTTATATATGAACTTAAACAGGGCAAACAGGCAGGCATACCCACCTATCGCTCTTAAAGCCTCCATGGGCGACTTTTCCGAAAGGCTTATACAGAACGATACCGACGCGAGCAAAAAGCAGGGATATATGACGTAGAACAGCGGAATATCATAATACCCTGCCCATGCCGGAACGATAATCAGTAATAGCCATTTCATGGTTCTGTATCACTGCCTATCCAGCGGATTCTTTTCGTTTTTTTATCTCTAATTGACATAGTTTTGATATTTTTCAAAACGCATTTGTGGCAGACATATTTACCCTGCTTGTTTTTATAAAAACCCTTTCCTTTTTTATTGCATTGAGCGCACGTTTGAACATCTGTATTTATTTCTATTGTTGGTATCATTTGATTTCCTCGACATAATAAAGAACGCCTTTCACCGCACACGATACGGCCTCAAATAAATAAAAGGAGTCGTGCGGGTGTTTTTCCTTTAAGCGTAACAACTCGGCCTCGGCTTTTTTCTTGTCTTTGTGGAGAAAGGTCGGGCGGCCATTGCCGTTAATAATGGTATCTAAAAAGATTTCTTCGGTCTTATTCATATTAACAATAAGCCAGTATTTCATAGCGCATTCCCTATTCTTTTTTTCGTTTCTTCGATTAACTGCTCTACGGTAATGCCAAGAAAATCAGCCATGACACCGAAAGCCTTTTCAACGTAATTACACGCGGCCCTGTGTTTCATGTCCCTATATGAGATCGACTTCAATTCAAACATTACCTTGTCATCTTGAACAGATACTGATTTATAAAACCTTAAAATGCACCTTACCTTAAAATGCACCTTCTCTTTTGAATTCCATTCCGGGTCTTCCGTGTTGAGCGCAACCGTATCACAACACCCAAAGTATAGTTTAAGCTGGTCATAGCTTCGTGGTTTTTCAACCCCCGACACCTTTAAAGTAAGTATCTGATTTTGATAATACTCGGACAAAGCCTCTTTATCTTCATCCGAGTATGGGATTAAAACACCGTTGATAAGCTGAGATGCGATTTCGGTCATTTTTTATTCCAGTTAAACGGCGCTCCTTTCCAGTCAGGTTCTTCATAGTCGCCGTAATCCCTGATATATCTTCCGCTCTTGCATTGTGGGCATTCAACATAGCCCCATTTATCGGTTGTTATTTCGATTTTACATCTTATGCAAAAGTATTTATATTTTTGCATCCCGAAGCTCACAAAAGATTTCATTCAGATCTATGACGTCCTCGTCGGTTGTGATCGGCCTTCCGAATTGTTCAACTGCCTTTTTAAACTTTCCAGGATTTTCTTTTTCCATGTCTTCAAGGAAGGTTGTTGCATCAACAGACAGCTCGCTTTTTTTCTTTACTTCTTTTTTTCCGGCTTTGGGCTTAACCAAAGCAGGTGCTTCCGTAGACGTTTCCGCCTGTTTTTCTTTCATGTTCTGTTCCGGAAAGCGGTCCTTCCGCCACATTTCAAACGATGCCCAAAAACCATCAAACGCTCCGGCGGCTTCTACTTTGAGCTGATCCGGTGTGACATCGTTTGCCTTGGCTGTTTCTTGGACAAACAGATCAAGGGTTGAATCAACAACCGGCATTTTTTCTTTTACAAGGCGGTCAAATTCGGAGGTGTCAATGGGTGTTGATTCCTGGGGTTGATCTTCTCGGTTCTGATTATCAATATAAAGCGGGTCGGACTCATCATCAAGTGATGTCCGTATCGCCTGATCGTACTTCATGCCGGTCTGCATTTCTACTGACAGGATGCCGTATTTTCTCAGCGTTCCCATAATCACGGTTTTTAAGGCCATAATGTCAAAATTGTTAAACCACGGAGAGTCCTTCTTTTTTGCTCGGTATGCCTGAGAATACTTCTTTGCATGTCTTTCAATCTTTTCTCGCGACCAGTAAACTGTTTTTTCAAACCCGTTGATCAGTCTGAAATGAAAAGCATATCCGGCCACATCTTTTTCATCGGGAGCTTCTTCCAGCTTATCTGCATCAACTTTCAGGTCCCCGGTGATCGGATTGTATGACTGAAACGCTTCTTTGTTGATTACACAGTCGTTGAGCGCTGAATACTGCCCGGTTCTTAAAGCAAGCTGGATGATTCCCTTGTATCCCATTTGGAACTGACACTTTGGAATACCACCTTCCTTGTATGGAATCAGGTGAGCAAACCCGAGGTTTTTATCAATGGGAAGGTCGAGGCTTGCCGCCGTAAATGCTGCCGTAAGAACGGTCATCGGATCACACTTGTCAAGCCCTTGTTGTCTTGACGCCTGAGATACAGCCAAAACAAATTGAGTGCTTTTTTTACCAAGGACTTCATCAATCCGTTTCCTGATCGATGGTTGTGCGAGCAGGTCTTTCATTGTCTGTTTTGTTTTCACTACTTGATTTGTTGCCATAATTCGCTCCTTTTATTTTTTGTCGTTAAAAGTTTTCACTACTTACTCTGTTTTATGATTCTTTTTCCTATCCATCTGGCAACACTTACCGTCACAGCGTTTCCCAACATTTTATATCTCTGCGAATCGCTGATTGTTATTTTGTTTCCGTTTTCATCTATGCCGTATTTTGTCCAATCATCAGGAAATCCCTGTAATCTTTCACACTCTTTTGGGGTTAATCTACGGATTCTGCTTTCTTGGATGGGCAGGGTTTTGTTGGGCCCCCCAACCGTCAATGATTTATCGACCTCGTTAATATACATACCTCCGTTTGGTCGGTCTTTCCTTTTACATGATCCACCATCGTTTGTGTGAATATCAAAGCATATCAACGGCACATTACCCCCCCCCTGTACCCATCTTTTGGTGTAGCGTTGGGCTTATATCGCCAGCTTCTTTAATTCTGCTATCCTGGGCATGATTTTCATAACAAACTGATTCTATTTTTTCTCTATCACACACGGAAACCTCTTTTTTTCTGGCATCATTTGACCTTTTAAAAGCATGGAACAGTCAAGCGTTTCCATTGTTTTACTTATCCCATCCTAGTGACCAACTCTCTCTCTCTCTGAAATCAATAGGTTATCGCTTCTATCTGCCCGTTGGCGACTTCCTGCAACGCTTGTTTCAATACAGTTGGCAATTCCTTCCCTCTCTTTTCTGCTCTCCGAAGGATTCCTTGACAGGCTTTCTTGCTCAAATAATACTTCTGCGCTACGTCCGTTTCCAAGACTTCCGACAATGAAACAACGTCTGCGTCTTTGGGCCACTCCGAAATACTGACTGTCAAGCACCCTCCATGTTGTGCCATACCCGCATTCGACCAGCCCTCGAATGACGATCCACATATCGTTTCCATTTCCTGATGAAAGCAATCCCGGTACATTTTCAATGACAACCCAAGGCGGTTGCATTTCTTTAATAATTCGATAAAAATCGAACCATAAGCCTGATCGCTCTCCATCCAAGCCCGCCCTTTTTCCCGCAACGGACAAATCTTGGCATGGGAACCCTCCGGCAATGACGGAAACAGGTTCAAGTTCTCCTGTGTTGATTTCTTTGACATTTGGATACCTCTTTACGTCTTTAAAATTATATCTAAGTACGGCGGTTGCGTTTTTATCGATCTCGCATTGCCATAAACACTTCATTCCGGCCTGTTCAAAACCAAGGCCAAACCCTTCAATACCTGAAAATAAAGTTCCAAATGTTAATGTCATCTCGTTCTGATTGATAGTTTATCGTCCTCGAATATCTCAAGCCCGGGTATTGACCTCATACCGGCCTTAACAGCGCCTTTGACTTTCTTTTCGTCCAGAATCATATACTCACGCGGAACCTGTGAGATATCAATGATCCTGTACGTCCATTCTTTCTTGATGAATGCCGTTCCATCCTCTGTTTTCGTTTTCGTCTGTACTTCTGGAATAATAACATCAGGAACCCGGACTGATTCGACTCCGGCTTTTTTGGCGTCCTTGTCGAGTTTTGCTTGCAGTTTCGCCCGTTCTTCCTGTAATTTTCTTTCAGCTTCCCGGTGTTCGGCCTCTTTCTTTCTCAGAAAATCCAGTGTCTTTTTTTTCAGTTCGGTTTCGATAGATAAAATCTGATCCTTGAAACCTTTTGCGAACTTGTCCACGGCGCTTGTGAATTTCTTCGGCGCTTCAACAATGGATAGCCGTACAGTTTCAATACTGTTAATCAGCTTTTTAGCCTGACTTGCCATTTCAACGGCAAGCACATTTGATTTGTCATCCGTTATTATAAGGCTTTCGGCCTCCGTTTTCATGCTCTGGATTCCGACCAGGTACTCGTTGAATCTGGCCTGAACAGGCGCAAGGTCGTAGGGATTTGCCAGCGCGACTGCCTTTCCGGTTTCTTCCTGATCTTTAAAGCTGTCAAAGTCTTTCTGTTTTTTTAATGCGGCGTTAAAGTCCATTTTTCACCTCTTTTACTTTTGTAAGATATTTGCAAACACCTTGCCGACCTGGTCTTTTATTGTTGTATCCGTAAAGAGTTTTAACAGTTCTTGGATATTGGAGTTTATTGATTTTAGAATCGTGTTTTTAGCAGTTTCAATTATAGTTTTGATTTTGTCTTCAAGGTGTTTGTTGATTGTCCACTCTATCCACGTATTGCCTTGAGTTGTGCAACTAGTGAGTGTTTTCCCAGAGGAATCAACCGAGCGCAGTAAACTTTCATCAAGGCGATGTTTGATTAAATCATTAATGCTTCCAACAAATTTTTTCTCACCATAACCTCCAGTAAGTACAATTTCTTCATCAAGAAAATTTTGAAGCCGAAGTTTTATTTCTGAAACCAATGTATCGGAAGCAAGTTTTGAGAATTTTTTAAACTCATCAGACCCGACTTTCTCCCTTGCCTCATCAATGATTGTTTTTTTAAGCGCCTCAGTCATAATACGACCGAACCCACATTCTTCAAAATCATCAATATTTGCTTTAAATATAAGTTCCATTTTCATTGCTCCTTTTTTGGAAAATAGTAATGGCAGTACAGAGCGCACTCAAACGCCCTGAAATCTGCTTCGTAGGTGTCTGTATATTCATCAACCAATGGCATCTTTCCATCTTCACGCAACCTGACAGACATTCCCCTGCCTGTTTCAAAACCCCTGTCAACTTTAGCAAGGTTGCGATATGATGCAATCTGAGGCGGCCATACCCGGAACTGGTCTTTCGCAACAGCCGTTTTCCAATCAACCATGGAAAAACAATCATCCCCTTTCAGTTTTGGAATCAAATCCGGCTTACCACAATACTTTAGGGATTCATCAACCAGGCGTGTTTCTATCAAGATAATCTCATCAACCATGGCATCAATCCACCGGAAAGCTGAATCGACATAGCCTTGATATTCGGCTTTTACGGGCGGGTTCCACGCGCCTTTCAGCCGGGTTGATATCGCCCTGTGGACTGCTGACCCACGCTCGGCATGTTCCGGCTTGAACCAATCAAGGTTCATCCACGGCTTTAAAATTTGAGTTGTGGTCGGTAGTTTTGTATATATCACCTTGAAAGAAGTTCCTTTGATAAAATGTTCATTCTTGCCGGTTGTTTATTTATTTCATCCCACACTTTTATTAATCCAACAGGTTTCTTGTGTTTTTTTACTGCATCAAAACTAACAGGTATGCCACTTATTGTTGCGTTTGTTATTTTTATTAAATCTACCTCGGCTTTTATTCGTTCTTTTTCTTCATCATTACTTAATGAATAAATTGCGGCAACGGCAGCTTGAAATTGTTCGTTTTTATCAATAACAAGCCAATGATTTTTTACAGCATTCATGGCGACACGCATTCTATCATTCAGGTTTGTTTCATTTTTAGCCTCGTGTATCGCCTCTGTCATGGCTAGCGCTGTTATGTTTCTCATTTTACCCTCTTTTTATAGTATTTCAAGTCCTTTACGGTTGCCCACTTTACGAAACAACCGCACATTTCACACCTGATTTGAGTGCGTCCGGCGACCTCTTTTAAAATCGGCCTACGGATTTCATGTCCGTTTTGGCATTGTCTCAGCATATTTATGATTTACCATTGGTTGCTTAAAATAATTGCATTTTCATAAATTTCAAATTCATCTTCTGACCAATACGTCACATATTTTCCGACTTCTTGCAAAGTCTCTCCTTTATCTATTAACACTCCATTCCTTGGGGAAGTAAAAAGAACAATCAGATTATATTTTGGATGAATTTTAAGAAGCGGATATTTAGATTTTATCTCACCTCTATTAACTTGAGTTCTTAAAGATATGATTGGCATTTTAAATTTCCTTTCGTTCCCTTATAATTTCTAAAGTTTCTTCCAACTCTTTAAAATCAATCCCATCATTATCTAATTCCGATTGCCGAATGTCTGCACAATCTGGGCATTCCGGGCGTTGAGAGGGGTAAAGTAGGCAGTCACACATTTTTATACTCCCATGTCGTATTTGTATAAGAGCAATTAAATCTTCTCCAACCTCACGCTGTCGGCCATAGGCGCAGTTGCGCTTTTGAG
>Ga0105097_10001235_pt1 | contig 12181 bp, 12 predicted proteins | sample PPLLak12cMay2015_FD_87035 | JGI IMG/M metagenome (GOLD analysis project Ga0105097, IMG submission 87035) | Freshwater sediment microbial communities from Prairie Pothole Lake near Jamestown, North Dakota, USA - PPLs Lake P7 Core (1) Depth... | ecosystem: Environmental > Aquatic > Freshwater >... | reverse complement strand
GTGTGGGCGAGAAGCTGATGCTGAAGGGCGAGAGGTGTGAGTCCGCGAAGTGTGCTGTAGATAAGAAGGCGGCGGCATCCGGACCACGCGGTCGTGGTGGTAGGCGTCCACCCAAGTTTTCCGATTATGGGTTGAGGCTGCGGGAGAAACAGAAGGCCAGATACAGCTACGGGGTGTTGGAGCGCCAGTTCAGACGCACCTTCGCCGAAGCTGAGAAGGCCACAGGGATGACGGGCGAGACGCTGGCACAACTGCTGGAGAGACGATTGGACAACGCGGTCTATCGTCTGGGCTATTCGGATTCCCGGAATCAGGCTAGACAGCTTGTCAGACACGGGCATGTTATGGTCAACGGTAAGAAGGTTGACATTCCATCCTTCGTCGTCAAGCCCGGCGATGCCGTGACTTGGAAAGGGAGCAGTGTCAACAAGGCTCTCTACAACAAGGCCATGGAGCGAATCGAAGCTAGGGTAGTCCCCAGTTGGCTGAGTCTGGACAAGAAAGACTTGTCTGGCCGGGTGTTAAGCCTTCCTGTTGCTGAAGAGATCACGACCAAGTTCGACAAGAAGATGGTCGTAGAACACTACTCCCGGTAGCCTTGAAAGGAGGGCGGTGTTGTCTCACCTGGTGACACCAAGAGTTGAGTGTGTAGAGAGCGAAGGCAGCCACGGGCGTTTCGTGGCTGAGCCGCTGGACAGAGGGTTTGGTATTACTTTGGGCAACGCCCTGCGGCGGGTGCTGTTGGGTTCCTTGCCCGGGGCTGCGGTGACGTGGATTAGGATCGAGGGGATTCAGCACGAATTCTCCACCATCGCCCATATGAAGGAGGACGCCACCGAGTTTCTGCTGAATGTGAAGGGCCTGCGGTTCCGGCCATTGACAGGGCAGGAAGGCAGGTTGGTGCTGGAGATGGAGGGGGAGAAAGTGGTCCATGCCGGAGAGATCAAGCAGTCGACTGATTTTGAGATCGCCAATCCCGAGCTGTATTTGGCAACGCTCGATTCGGCCAAGGCCAAGCTGTATGTCGAATTCAATGTGGCCCTGGGCAAGGGATATGTTCCGGCGGGCCACGGAGATGGCTTGCCTATAGGCACGATACCGGTGGATGCCATATTCACACCGGTGCAGAAGGTGAGCTACGCTGTGGAGCCGGTGCGCACCGGGGAGTACATTGGCTATGAGAAGCTGTTGCTGGATATCTGGACTGATGGGACGATATCGGCTGCAGAAGCGTTGAGTCAGAGCTCTCAAATACTGAAGGAGCAGTTCGCGACGTTCCTGGCTGTTGTGCAAGCCGGCGCCAGAGAGGGAGGCGGACCGCCGGCGGCGGCGCTGGGAGTGACCACAGAGCAGTATGAGATGCCGCTGGAGAAGCTGGGGCTTTCACCGCGTGTGTTCAATTGTCTGAGAAGGAACAAGATCACCAAGGTCGGGGAGCTCCTGGAGAAGAGCGAGCGGGACCTCATGTCAATGAAGAAGCTGGGGAAGAAGTCGCTGGAGGAGTTGAAGGAGCAGCTTAAGGAAAAGGGATTGGCTTTGATGGCGGAAGAAGGCGATGAGACATAAAGTAGCGGGACGGAATCTGTCACGGCCCACCGGCCATAGGATGTCGCTCTATCACAACTTGACGACCGAGTTGTTGTGGCATGAGCGCATTGTCACCACCGTAGCCAAGGCGAAGGAAGTAAGGGGCATGGCGGACAAAGTGGTCACCTTGGGCAAGGAAGGCAGTCTCCATTCTCGGAGGCAGGCGCTGGTATTGGTTAACGACAAGAAGGTGGTGGACAAGGCATTCGATGATCTGGCGAAGAGGTTCGCGGACCGCAGCGGCGGGTACACACGCGTTCTCAAACTGGGGCCACGCAAGGGTGACGCGGCCCCCATGGCGATTATCGAGCTGGTGAAGTAGGACAGCTTGGAGAGTGGCACATCCAGGACTGCGACGCACGGACTAGAATTGTATTGATCATGGAGTACGACGGCACGAGATATCACGGTTCGCAGTACCAGGTCAACGGTGCGAGCGTGCAGGGCGAGACGGAATCCGCTCTACGCGATCTCACTGGTGAGAATATCCGTGTTTCGATGGCCAGTCGCACCGATGCCGGTGTTCATGCAAAGGGACAAGTGGTGAGCTTCAAGGCGAAAGCGTCCTTCCCTCCCAGAACTTGGGTTGGTGCTCTGAACCACTACCTGCCCAAGGACATCTCGGTTCGAGCAGCCTACGAAGCGGATGAGGGTTTTGATGTGCGGCGCCATGCCTTGAGCCGGGACTACCGCTATCACATTATGAACAGAAGCACGCCGTCCCCGTTGTGGCGGCATTTCAGCGAATCCGTACCACAACCCCTCGATGTCGAAGCCATGAACGCTGGTTGCGCGGTTCTGGTTGGCGAGCGTGATTTTGCCCCGTTCGCGCCGACGACTTACACTCGTTCGACGCTACGCCGGGCATTCAAAGCCGAGGTGAGCCGGAGGCGAGACTCGGTGATCTTTGATATGGAGGCTACCTCGTTTCTACCCCATCAGGTTCGCAACACCGTGGGTGGGCTGGTGAGAGTGGGGCTGCGCAAGATGAGCGTTGAGAGCTTCACGGAGAAGGCTTCTTCGGGGAAAGCCGGGACAATAGGTCCGACTGCTCCGGCCCGTGGTCTGTGCCTGATGAATATCAAGTATTCCGATTTCCCCCCGTCTGAGGAGATATGATGACATATAGCGCAAAGGCTTCCGAAATCAAACGCCGATGGTATGTTATTGACGCATCGGGCAAGACCCTGGGCAGGGTAGCCACGGATGTGGCTAAGTTGCTGGAGGGCAAGCATAAGACGATGTACTCACCCCATGCTGATGTTGGGGATTTCGTGGTGATAATCAATGCGGCGAAGATCCGCGTTACCGGCAAGAAGAACGAGGACAAGATCTACCGCCATCATACCAACTATCCGGGAGGGTTAAGGAGCATCGCCTACGGTGACATGGCGGCCCGTCATCCAACCCGGCCCATCGAGATTGCCTTCAGGGGCATGCTCCCTCACAATAGCAGGGGGCGCGCCATGGGCAGAAGGCTCAAGGTTTATGCAGGGAGTACTCATCCGCACGAGGCTCAGGTAAAGGGTACAACGGAGGCGTCAAGTGGCTGAACGAAAGCACTATTCCGGGACGGGCAAGAGAAAGACCGCGATCGCCAGAGTGAAGCTGGTGCCCGGCGGTGGTAGCGTTGTAGTGAATGACAGGCCTCTGCTGGAAGCGTTCCCTGATGAGCCTCTGCGAGAGGTCATATTCCAGGCTTTCAAGGTTACGAATACGCTGGACAAGTTCAGTGTGGCGGTGAAGGTGACGGGGGGGGGTATCTCAGGACAGGCGTCAGCAATTCGTCATGGCATTGCCCGGGCCCTGGTCGAGGCCGATGAGGCCTTGAGGCCCGTCTTGCGCAAGCATGGCCTGCTCACCAGAGATGCCAGGATAAAAGAGCGCAAGAAGTACGGTCTCAAGCGCGCGCGCAAGGCACCGCAGTACACCAAGCGATAGGTCTTCGGCTGTCGGTTTCTTGGCGACGATTTCCACGGGGCCGGGTGCTTCGATCTGGTTCTGTCCCCAAATGCATTGGGTCAGCACTGATTGACTGTGCCCAAATGGGACATGCGGGGTGAAAGGCCGGGGGGGACGGATCTACTCGGACTGTGCCAGACGGGATTTCAGGGTATCGATTACCGGGACCGGCATCGGGTCGGTGCGGTTCAGCATAGCCAGGTAGAAGCTGACATAGTCCCCGAGGAGCACCAGCCCGATCATCTGGGCCAGAGGGCTCCTGCCGGTGGCCTCAATCCTCTTGTGCTTGACTCCGGCTTTGGTGAGGATCTCGCCGGTGACGTGGTACCGGGTGGAGATTCTGGGGTGAAGCGAAGCCGAGTGAAGGAGCACGACCATGACCTTGTGTCGCTGCTCGTCAGGGAACGGATAGCCCACTACAGCGTTATGATTCAGTTCCGGGAAGACCTCGTGGAAAGCCCAGGCCTTGCTGTTCTCGTTGACTTGGGTCTTCCAGCGGAGCGCCACGTCTGACAGCAGCCCGGCGCCGTAGATGACAGCCAGGCGGCCGTAGAGATCGGCGGCCAGTTGCTTTGCGGGATTGGCGTCAAGGGGCGTTCTCTCGGAGACGCTGTCCTCGATCCTCTTCATAACGGCGAGGGATTCCTTCATATCCGCTGACTTATCCTGGAGGAAACGCAGGCTGTGGAAGATGCCGAGAAGAGTTACGAAGCTGTGGGAGAAAGCCGCTCTTGGAGGTGCCTCGTAGTCGATGGTAAGCACGGGTATGCGCTCCTTCTCGGCGAGGGTCTTGAGCTTGCCGCCCGTGGTCAGGACGATCTTCCTGGCCTGGGTGCGCAAGGATTCACTGAAACAAGACAGGGTTTCCTCAGTGTTGCCCGAGTAGCTGGAGAAGATGAGAAGGGTGTTCCGGTCGACATAGGGCGGTAGCCCGTAATCACGATGGACCCAGACCGGCAGGGTGTTCTCCAGCATGGCCAGGCGACGGATGAAATCTCCCCCGATAGCAGAACCGCCCATGCCGGCAACGACCACTTTGTCTACCTTCAGATAGTCTTTGGGGTAGCCAAAGTCCGTAGCATTGTGCCAGGCTCGCTGGCATTGTTCCGGGAACTGCTGCAGGTGCCTGAGCATGCCTGACGGGTCAAGCAGGCGATAAGTCTCGGGACTCTCCAGTATACTCATAGTTCACACCCCCAGCAGTTTCTTCCCCTGGGCAATCATCGAGTTGGCTTGCTCCAGGCTGGCGGCTTCAGCGTAGATGCGAAGGATAGGCTCGGTTCCGGAGAAGCGGATCAGGAGCCACGAGCCGTCTGCCAGAGTGAAGTGGAAGCCGTCGGCAGTATTCACCTTGACGACCTTGAGGGTGCCGATCTCAGATGGTGTCTTGCCGGCAACACGACCGATGATCTTCTCCCGATCAGCAGGAGGAAACTCCAGGTCGACGCGGTTGTAGTGGTGGGGACCGACTTTGCGGTAGAGATGCTCAATGAGTTGAGATGGAGTCTTATGGAGCTTGTTCATGAGGTCCAGCAAGAAGAGCCCCGCCAGGATGCCATCGCGCTCCGGGATGTGTCCCCTAAAACCGAATCCGCTGCTTTCCTCACCGCCGATAAGCGCATTCTCCGCCATCATGATTGGCGCCACGTGCTTGAAGCCAACCTTGGTCTCGTAGACAGGCACGTTATAGATCTTCCCCAGTTTGTCCAGCATGCTGGTAGTGGTCACAGTCCTCACGATAGGTCCGCTCTCTCCACGCACCTCAAAAAGGTAGAGAGCAAGCAGGGCGAATATCTGCAGGGGAGTCAGGGGGCTCCCCTGCTCATCAACGACACCGATGCGGTCAGCGTCGCCATCGGTGGCCAATCCGACGGCGGAGCCGTTCTGCCTGATGGTGGCGGACAGCTTGGTGAGATGCCGGGCAATAGGCTCCGGCTGAATCCCGGGGAAGATGGGATTGCGCTCACCGTTGATCTCTATGACTTCGGTTCTGCTGCCTTGCAGGATTCCATTGAAGTAGCCTGATCCGGCGCCGAACATGGAATCCACCGTTATCTTGAGTCCGGATTGGCGCAGGCTTTGGATGTCGACCAACTTGGCGATGTGTTCAAAGTAGGTGGGTGCCAGGTCAAGGTACCGTATGGTCCCACGGGCCAGCCCTTCTTCCAGGTCGACTCGCTTGATCTTGTCCTGGGCCATGATCTGCGGCAAACGCGACTCGACCTCGGCTTCGACCTGGGTGGGAGCGCTGGAGCCGTCCGCAGACTTGATCTTGAAGCCGTTCCATTGACCTGGATTATGGCTGGCGGTGATGATGACGGCACCGGCTGCCTTCTGGTGGGTGACCCCGTAGCTTACAACGGGGGTGGGGATGGCCTTGGGACTCAGGTACGTGTTGATGTCGTTGCCGGCGAAGACTTCAGCCACCGCGGCCGCGAAGCGCTCGGAGGCGAAACGGGTGTCATAGCCCACCACCATGCCGCGGGAGGCGAGGCCCTTGTCCCGGAGATAGTCGGCCACGCTCTGGGCGCAGTACCTGACGTTGGCGAAAGTGAAGTCATCGGCTATGATGCCGCGCCAACCGTCAGTACCGAACTTGATCTTCGGAAGCATCGTTTTCGCTAGGCCGCTTGGCTCCTAGGAGAGACCGGCGTCAGCCTTGATGGCAGCTGCCTTATCCGTCTTCTCCCAGGGCAGATCCAGGTCGTCGCGGCCAAAGTGGCCATAGGCTGCCGTCTGCTTGTAGATGGGACGGCGCAGCTTCAATGTCTCGATTATGGCGCCAGGGCGAAAATCGAAGTGCTTGTTTGTCAGCTTCAATAAGAGTGCCTCGTCCACCTTGGCCGTGCCAAATGTCTCGATGGAGATGGAAAGAGGACAAGCTATCCCGATGGCATAAGCGACTTGGATCTCCAGGCGATCGGCCAGTCCCGCCGCGACGATGTTCTTGGCAGCGTAGCGGGCGAAATAGGCAGCGGAACGGTCTACCTTGGTGGGGTCCTTGCCGGAGAAAGCGCCGCCGCCGTGGCGGGCAACGCCTCCGTAGGTGTCGACCAGGATCTTGCGGCCGGTCAGCCCAGTGTCTCCCATGGGCCCGCCGATGACGAAACGGCCAGTGGCGTTGATGTAGAACTTGGTCTTCTTATCGATCAGCTTGGCCGGGATGATCCTGTTGATCACCACCTCGCGGATGTCGCGGTGGATGACGTCGTTGCCCACTGTCTCACTGTGCTGGGCGCCGATGACCACCGCTTCTATGCGCTTGGGTACTCCGTACTCGTACTCTACGGTGACTTGCGACTTGCCATCGGGGCGAAGGTACGGGAGAGTCCCGTCCTTTCTCACCTCGGCCAGACGCCGGCAGAGCTTGTGTGACAGCATGATGGGCATCGGCATGAACTCTGGTGTCTCGTTGCAGGCAAACCCGATCATCATTCCCTGGTCGCCCGCCCCCAGGCATTCCTTCTCATTTGCGTTGTTGGTCTTCTCGCGCGTCTCCATGGAGTGGTCCACACCCATGGCGATGTCTGACGACTGCTCTTTGATGGCGGTGATGACGCCGCAAGTCTCGCCGTCGAAACCGTACTTGGCGCGGGTGTATCCGATTTCCCAGACTGTCTCGCGGACTATCTGGGGTATTTCGACGTAGCAAGCGGTGGTTATCTCGCCCATCACCACCACCAGGCCTGTAGTAACCGAGGTCTCGCAGGCGACTCTAGCCATAGGATCCTTCGACAGGATGGAGTCCAGGACGGAATCCGAAATCAAGTCGCACATCTTGTCCGGGTGCCCCTCGGTCACTGACTCAGATGTCAGCAGGTACGAATTGGATCTCATGAAATTCAAAGTCATTGTTCTTTCCTCTCCTAATGTAGGTTGGTGTGCTCTAGGTGCCCATCTCCCAACTGCTGAGGTATTTTCTCTGTTCACCACTCAGTTTGTCAATTCTTATCCCCATCGAACGGAGTTTGAGGCGTCCCACTTCCTGGTCGATGGTTCGGGGGACCGGATAGACACCTGGCGCGAGAGCTTTCTTGAGGTTGAACATGTATTCGGCGCAGAGGGCCTGATTGGCAAAACTCATGTCCATCACGCTGGCCGGGTGACCTTCGGCGGCGGCGAGATTGATCAGGCGCCCCTCGGCCAAGAGGAACAGGCGGCGTCCATCCTTCATGGTGTACTCCTGCACAAATGGTCGCAACTTCCTGTTTCGCTTTGACAGGCTTTCCAGCGCCGGAATGTTGATTTCTACGTTGAAATGGCCGCTGTTGGCCAGAATGGCGCCATCTTTCATGATCTGAAGGTGCGCCTGGTTGATGGTGTTGAGACCGCCGGTAATGGTGATGAAGATATCACCGATCCGAGCGGCCTTGAGAAGCGGCATGACCTGGTATCCGTCCATAACGGCTTCGATGGCGCGGATGGGGTTGACCTCAACCACGATGACTTGTGCTCCCATGCCCCGGGCCCGCATGGCTATGCCGCGGCCGCACCAGCCATAGCCGCAGACAACCACGTTCTTGCCAGCCCAGAGAACGTTCGTGGCGCGGGTAATCCCGTCCACTGTGCTCTGTCCCGTGCCGTAGCGGTTGTCGAAGAAATGCTTGGTCTCGGCATCGTTCACCGCGATGACGGGGTATTTCAGCTTCTTGTCCTGCGCCATGCTGCGCAGTCTGATCACGCCGGTGGTGGTTTCCTCCATGCCTCCAATGACCGATTCGGCCAATGCAGTCTTGCCTTGGTGCAAAGTGGTAACCAGGTCAGCGCCGTCATCGAGGGTGATATGAGGCTTCTGGGCCAGCGCGCCGGCAATGTGCTGGTAGTAGGTCTGGCTGTCTTCTCCCTTGATGGCGTACATTGGAATCCCGTCCGCCAGCATGGCGGCAGCCACATCGTCCTGAGTGCTCAGGGGATTGGAGGCACAAAGGGCCAATTCGGCGCCTCCGGCTTTGAGAGTGGCGGCCAGGTTGGCCGTCTCAGTGGTGATGTGCAGACAGGCTGATATTCTAGCGCCCTTAAGGGGTTTCTCCTTGGCGAACCTGTCCCGGATCAGTTGGAGCACCGGCATCTCGCGGGATGCCCATTCTATCCTCAGTCTTCCTTCTGGGGCGAGAGACAGATCCTTGACGTCACCACCAGTGGCCTTTTTTGCGCTCACGCATCTCTCCTTTCAATGGTCGGCTGGCTTCCACGTTGATCCCTTCGCATGCCAGTAGATCGCCTGCCGCCGTGGAAGTGCCCGCGAGTGGCAATAATGAGGTGAATTATATCAGGATTTGAGTTGCTGCGCTCACAATTGGGGGGCATGCCTCATCAGGCGGCACTCTGAGAGAACGCCTCCCTGTTGCGCGGACTCTCGGCCGATCTGGGATCAGCCCGACGGTACCCTGCTGCCAGAGCAACTACATGACTATGGCAGCTCTGGATACCAGGCCTTTCTCCTGGTCCTCGAAGGCCTTGTTGATGTCCTCCAGCTTGTAAGAGTGGGAGAGAATCTTCTCGTAAGGGTAGTTGTTCTTGGTGCGAACCAGGAAATCGAGCGCCTTCTTCAGAGTGTCGAGCCCATAGAAACCGACGGGGATGATCGATCTGGAGAACATGACCATGAAAGCGGGGTCGGTTTCGAAGTTGCCATGCAGCGGGCTGATGTTGCCGACCTCCATCAGACGACCGCCGTTGGCCAGCATTTCGAGTCCCTCTGGAATCGCCTTTGGATGGCCGACCAGTTCGGCAACGACATCTACTCCCCAGCCGCCGGTGATTTCCTTCACACGCGCCGCTCGCTCTTGGGGCGTCTTGTGTTGTCTCATGTCCACGATCTCATCGGCCCCGAAGGCCTTGGCCAGTTCCAGCCTCTGTGGAATGCCATCAATGACGATGACCTTCGCCGCGCCCATGTCCTTGGCCAGCGCAGTTGCGTATATGCCCAGGCCACCGGCTCCCTGAATGGCGATGGTCTCTCCGAATCTGAAGTTAACCCTCTCTAGTCCGTATATCATCTCGGAGAGGGCGCAGTTGGCGGGGGCCGCCAGCTTGTCACTGATTTCCTCTGGGACTTCGAAGATCGTGTGATTCGGACGGACGTAGTAATAGTCCCCGTACGCTCCTGTGAAATGCGGTGGTGGCTCGGACGGGCCTTGATAGAAGACATTCATGGGGCATTCGGCATGATGCCCTTTCAAGCATGCCTGGCAACGTCCGCAGGAATAGAAGTAACGCCAGACGACTCGATCGCCTTCCTTCAGTGGCTGGCCAGCGGAGTCGGTTGAGATGCCCGCTCCCAGCTTGGCCACGTGCCCCACTGCCTCATGTCCCAATATTGTTGGCAGGACCGCACCCAGAAGCCCTATGTTCATGTCGCCCCGCCAGATGTGCATCTCTGAGCCGCAGATGTTGGCTACCGATATCTTCACCACAATGGCGCCCGGCTCCGGATCGGGGACCGGGTATTCCTTGATCTCCATCGGGATCCCCAAGCCTTTGTAGATTGCTGCTCGTCCTTTGGCGGCCATTCTGAATACCTCCTATCCTCTTGGCTCTCCAGGCTCCAGAGGCCTTCCCTTGGTGCCGGGCCTAATGATCAGGAGCGCCTCTACCATGTTCAGTGCGAGGCCTTCCTATGGTAATGGCCAATCCTACCACATTTGAAGAGATACTTGTATCCGCGTGTCAATATGACTGCGATCGCAATCCGCTTCACTTCATTTGGCAACCACGGATGCTTAGGCCTGCAACCATTCTGTCACCTGATCGCAGACCTGCTGTCGGGGCGCCTTCGTGAGGATGAGCACTTGGATCCTGGGGTCGCGCTTGATCTGGTCGGCGAAAGGATGCGGTTGCAGCATAATGGTGCCTAGGAGTCGCTTCCCGCTGTTGAGTACCTCGAGCAGAACGTCCCTGAAGGCGGGTGACAGCAGCTCCATCTTGCCGATCTCGTCAATCACCACGACGTCACACTCTCGCATAGCCTGGCGCATGGCCGGCACGGCGACTCTGTCCAGGGCGGCCACGTCTACGCCGTACTTGCCCACTCGCTGAGGCCCGCGGAAGTCAGCGTGCGCGAGGATGGCTCGATGCCCGTCCAGCGTGATGATCTCGAATCCAAGCCTGACGCCGCCCTGGCGTAGCTCTTGAGTGTAGAAGCCGCCGGTCTTTGCCTCTGATGCGCGGATCGCCTCACGAATAATGGTGGTCTTGCCCGTGCCAGGCGCACCGGTGAGGAGAAGGGTCTGACTCAATGGATTTGCTCCGTTTCTGAAGGGCTTGTCATCAACCCCTGCCGCCCGATCTTGGGGGAAGTCGAGGAGGTTGGGGGACACTCCCAAACCCCCGGCAGCATTCTGCTGCATCGTGCCGCCGCAGGCGTTCTTCTGATGACAGTGGCCAACACCTGGAAAAGGGGATTTGGGCACAAGGCAGACCCCGGCAGCGACAGGGCACCGCAGTCTCTTCATCGGTTGGGCAGGTGTTGTTTGCGCATCTTGTCGGACAGCTCTCTCAGGAATGCCAATGCTTGTTCTGCAGCTTCCGGGGACAAGGATGCCAAGCCACAGGAGGGCGTGATGAGGGACTGTTCCACCAACTGTTTGAACGGGATGCCCTCTTTGGCAAACGGGGCTATGGTTTCTTGCAGGCGGTCCTTGAGGCTGGCGACACTCTCTTTTGCCAGAAGGTCCTCGTCGTTGGGCACGATGCCCCAGGCGATAGCGCCTCCTTTGCCGACAAAAGAGCGGACATCGGCTGCGTAGGCGCCGAGGGCGCCGGCGTAGTTGTAGGCGTCGAAGCTTAGGATGTCGATGGGAAGTCCCAGCAGCAGCGACCAGTCCGTGTTGCCGCAGCAGTGCAGGCCGCGAAGGCCCCCGATACCGCCCAGGGTCTCCTCCAGCAGTTCCTTTACCTTCTCGGTCGGCAGGGCGACAAAGGCAGAACCGAGCGACGTCAGGGACGGTTCGTCCAGGAAGATGACCACGTTTCGTGAAACACGGCTCAGTTGCTGGTACTGCCACGCGGCCTTCAGCCGCAAGTGCCTGGCGATAGCATCGGCGAGGGTGTCGTCGTAGATGGCCCCCTGTGCCCCGTCGGCAACGGCGAGCCCCCAGCTTATGGGCCCTGTGACCTGCCCTTTGAGAGCTACAGCCTTGTCGAGTCGGGAAGCCAGGAGTGCGTGAAAGCCCGCTGCATAGTCGGGGCTGATGCCGTAGGCCGACGTGTCGCCGTCAGTGTGCGCCGTGTACAGCTTCTCCAACCCGCTGTCGATGTCCCGGGAGCGGTCAATGTAGACTCGGGAGTCCTCCACTGTCACACCAGGGAAGCCCTCGCTGAACTGGGCATACATGTTTTCCTTCGGCGTGCGCCCGGGCAACTGCGGCCAAGCGGGAACGGCCGGCAAGTGCCGGAGAACCACGCGGCACGCGTCATCAGGATTGGTTTGGGGCAAGCTGCCAATCATCGTGGGCAGACAGCCGAACTGAATCTTAGCGGGCATCAGACACCTCTAGCCTATTGTACGTACTTCCCGATGAGTGGAGCCAGTTCCCTCTTCAGATTCGGCGGGATATGCTCGCGGGAAGTGATGATAGCATTCTTGAGTGCGGCGCCGCACTGGCAGCTTCGCTTCTCTGCCGCAGACGCG
>Ga0105097_10001234_pt1 | contig 12183 bp, 7 predicted proteins | sample PPLLak12cMay2015_FD_87035 | JGI IMG/M metagenome (GOLD analysis project Ga0105097, IMG submission 87035) | Freshwater sediment microbial communities from Prairie Pothole Lake near Jamestown, North Dakota, USA - PPLs Lake P7 Core (1) Depth... | ecosystem: Environmental > Aquatic > Freshwater >... | reverse complement strand
GCCGCCAGCATGCCGCTTTGCAGTTTTCCCATGGTTGAGGCAACTTCCAGGCGAATGACCGGGGCAAATTTACGCTCGCGCAATTCCGATTCGATCATTTGCAAAAGATCATCGGCCTGCTCTTCATCCAGTTCAGTGATGGCATTACGTGTCACCCGGAACAGATCGCAGAAAGCGATCTTCATGCCGGGAAAGAGCAAGTCCAGATTATTGGCAATTAAATCCGCCAAACCAATATAAAGTTGATCATTACCTACCTGGATAAAACGCGGCACTTTGGAACCGACCGGTACTTTGATGCGTACCAAAGTCATATCATCAGTTTCAGCACAACAAACACCTGCCAGTAAATTCAGGGACAAGTTGGAGATAAATGGGAAAGGATGCGCAGGATCAATCGCCTGCGGCGTTACCAGCGGAAAAATGTTTTGCACATAATGTTCGCGCATGGCTTGTTGCTGATCTTTAGAAAGCTCAATAAAAGGTAAAAAACGAATTCTCTGTTTCTGGAGCTGGTCAATAAGTTGCGTTAATATCACTTGTTTTTTGGCTTCAAGCTCACGCACAACTGCATAACATTCGGTAATTTGTTGCTGCGGACTGCGCCCGTCCACACTTAACTCGCTGATCCCCGCACCGACCTGTTGTTTAAGCCCACCAATCCGTTTCATAAAAAATTCATCCAGATTGGAACTGACAATGGCAATAAACTTAACCCGCTCCAGTAATGGAGTGCGCTCATCTTCAGCTTCCCATAAAACCCGTTTATTAAATTCCAGCCAGGTTAGTTCACGATTGAGGTACCATTCGGGCGCTTTAAGATCAAAATGCTGAGCTTTAGGCTCAGAGCTGATTGTTTGTTTTGTTTGGATGGTCATGTTTTTTAGTTACTTACGATTATTCGAATGGAATCTGCATTGCACCCCATGTTTGGCTTTTTTTGATGCAAGACGCTATCTCTATTACTCCGCTCTGTCTTCAGAAATCAAAATAGTTAATAGCACCAATCAGAGGTGTGCGCGGGTTTAATGACAATTTAACCGGGATTTTCTCAAGCAAGGGGAAGAAACGACCTTTAGCTTTAAACGCGTGCATAAATTTACCATCCTGCATAGCGGATAATATTTTTGGGGCTATGCCTCCGCCGATAAATATACCGCCCGTGGCAAGCGACTTTAATGCCAAATTGCCTGTTTCAGCCCCATAGAGTTCAACAAAAAGCCTTACTGCTTCTGCACATAAAGAGTCTTCACCCGTAACGCCCAATCGAGAAATAACGGCATTCCTGTCAATGTCGCTATTTGTATCAGGGACGTTAGGGCAAGGCGGCGCAAAACCCTGGTCACAGAGAAAATCATATAAGTGACTGAATCCGATACCCGATAGGATCCGTTCGCAACTGACATGATCAGGGTAACTTTTTCTAAGATACGCCAACAGCAAATCCTGCTGGGTATTATTAGCGGCAAGGTCACTATGACCGCCTTCGGTAGCCATAGGGTGGTGTTTGTTGCCATCCCAATATAGGATGGCCTCGCCCAAACCTGTGCCGGCGGCTATGACTGCGATATTGCCCGCTTGAACTTCTGCATCAGGATTTAATTCTAGCAGATCGTGTTCGGGCAGATATAACATGCCCAGTGCCATGGCTTCCAGATCATTCAGGAGTTTTACCTTAGATGTGTTCAGTTTTATTTTCAGCTCTTCAGCGTCCAGCAACCACGGCAAATTTGTTGTTTGACAACGTTGGTTGACGACTGGGCCTGCAACACCAAAACACGCCGACTTGATATTGACGTCGGCGGGTAGAAAGGCCGTCAAAATGTCTTCAAATTCCGGGAACTGCTGGCTTGAGTAAGTTTGTTCCTGTAAACACATAAGAGAGCCATTGGAATCTTTGCTCAGAATAGATAATACCGTTTTTGTTCCTCCTATGTCGCCAGCCAGTATCACTATGAACTCCTTTAATTATTGTTTAGTAAATGTATTAAGGCATCAAGGATGCCATTAGCAACTTTGTGGGGTGGTAATCGATAAAAAGCCTGCCACGCTAATGTTACACACTCTTCGTAATTTTGTTTATTTTCAGGGTGAGATTGTAACCAACTAATTCTTACAGCATGGCTAATAATAGTATCTGTTAATAAAGTATCGTCAATATGTAATGATAAATTTTCACGAAAAATAGATGCAATTGCTTTTAGAGCTTCTACCGTTAATTGGCGATAGACGGGGGCTTGAATTTTGTTAAGCAGATGGTTGACATGTAACTTGAAACTTTGTTCACCTGCCGTCATCTGTGACAAGGTACTCTCGCTATCCAGCCGATTTTTACTGTTGAGTTTTTCACCTATCATCAAGCCTTTGCAATAATGCAGGATGTCCCAGACACTGGCAAAAAAAGCATTGTTTTCTCTGCCAACACTTCCTTGCTGCTCGCGCCATTCGTACCAGTCTTCGGCTTCTCCACGGTCTTTTGGATCCATGCTTTTTGAGAAACGCGCACGTGCTAATTCGCCGCGACCAGTCTCCCACAGGGGGACTTCATAGTGCAGCGTTTCTGCTAAATCCAGTTGATCTTCTGTATTGCTATAATCTTCCAGGGTTTCCTTTACCTTTATGGACAATTGATAAGGCGGTAAAGAAAGAATTTTGATAAAAGCCTGATCCAGTGAACTGCATCCAGATTCCCTTTGTTGCCTGACGATAATCAACTGCAAGATATGACCCACCCGTACCGTGTGCATATCGGTGAACAATTCCGGGTTGGATTTAATTAGCATGCCCAGGTACAGGATCAGTTCCTGAATAATAATGTGTTCACTGGCATCGTTACTATTGCAGGTGCGGATAGTATGCAAAATTTCCGAGGAATCGGCGGGGCGCGTCAGGGTTGCCCGGCTGCTATAGGCGAGGCCTAAAGTCAGCGCATGTTGGCGAACCAGTATCTCGGTTGCCGCCTGTTCCAGATTGATATCGTATTTGCCCAGCAAACCGGCACAGCGCCTGACAATGTACCAGGCATGACGGTCGCCGGACCGCTCATAGACTTCTTCCAGCAAGTCACGCACACAACCGGCGGTGCCATCCAAAGCCCTCAGCCCGGTGTCGTAATCCAGGCCATGACGCAGGCTTAATAAACTTAATGCTTCCAGTTGTGCGTAAAGGTTGGCGTTGGTTTTTAGTTGCTCGATAAGAATTGCTTCCGGTGCGATTTCCCACTCCTTCAATAATTGGGTATCCAGAGGCGCTGAACGGGCGGTAGTTAGAGGTAATACCTTGAAAAAAGGGCGCTTGGATTCTTCCCAGGAGGCTTTTGAAAATTGAAAGTCATGCAGGTAATTGATTTTTTCATGGCTTGAGGTTTCCGCGAAATCCAATAGTGTTCCGAGTTCTAACGAGATACCTTGAGTTGAAGCCTGTTGCAGCTCTTTGATAAATTCAAGGAGGACTTCACGGTTATGTTTGCCCAACATGTTATGTTTTATCGTCATAACCACCAAAGGGTTGCCCGGTCTATCCCAATGTTTAGAGATATAGGCCAATTCCAGGCGCAAGCGCTGAATTAGCAACCGGTTATCCATCGCAAGATAAAACCCTTTTTGATTGAGACATTGCGGTAAAAACAGCAGACGTTCGCCGGCCAGGATATACATCTTGGAGGTTGCCAGTGTCCGCAACTGCCGCAAAGGCCTGCCTGTCAAGCCGATACGGTCATTCCTGCCGACATGCGTGTAGGCCTCGGCCAGTTCATGGGCTTCCCTGATCTGGATTGGCGCTATTTCAGCAAGTGTTTGCGTGCGAATGCCGTATGCCGATAAGTCTTTCTGTACGGTTTCGTCCTGAGCCAGTAACTGGATTTGCAGCTTGCAATCCTGGTGTTGCTTAACCACTTTGTGCCGTCCCAAGGGGTCTATATCGTCAATTTCCAGCAAGCCATCCTGGATCAGACAGCCCAGCATAAAAAGACTCTGTGCCCAAACCAGGGGGATGTTTTCATTCGGAATCCTTTCCTGGCTGTGCGGGCTGGCTTTTTCAGCGGTAATCGATTCTTTCGGTACGATATACAGTTCTGGCAATAAGTACTGGCCATTTTGTTCTACGAGTAAACCTTCCAGTTTATTACGATAACTCAGGGCGGCTTCAGTATCGCCTGTGAATAGGTGGTTGAGCAGTAAATAGGTAAAAAATAACGGCCATTCACATTCAATATCCATGAATTGTTTTAATTCACGAGGATCGTAATATTGGCGGTGACTGTCTTCGATGACCGTTTGGTGCCCATCCAGCAAGAATCGTTTGCAGCCATAGCGGCCTTCCAGTTTTTCGCAAATAATCGCTTCCGTTTTTGCCCGGATGGCTTGATTATCAACTGAAAAAGCAGGAAATCCGGTGATACTGAGCACAGCGGAATCCGCTTCTTTAGAGATCGATTCCCTAGGTAACAGGGATTCCAGCGTGATTCGCGTCCGGGCGATGTCGTCACTGATAACATGAACAACAGACGCTTGTCCGCCATCCTTGCCAAATAGATTAAAACCGGACAGCGCCTCCAGTGCGGCTTTTGCCATGCCGACGGAGCTGGCATTTAACTCGGCGATGCCATGATTAATTTTATGTCCGCGCTCCCAGATACCATAGTCAGGTGTACGGTAAGTTCGACTGATATAGTGAACCAGATTTTGCACAAAATTGACTTCATCGATAGTAAAGACAATCCGTAAGCCGGATGCCGTCATTTGCGCCAGCATCAATAAAAATAAGGAGGTGGCATCCAGTTGCAAATGCCCCCATTCATGATCACCCACGACTATCCCGCCGGATTTTGTGTCGTATTTTGCATGTAATGCGTCCATTGGGTTTTGGAACTGCTTAAATTTCTCAACTTTTGCCGCCTGCCGCATCATTGCTGTTAGGAGCCCTCGCATCAACTTAACGACACTTTGCTCCAGAAGGTAGGTTCGCCCCTGTTTTTCTTTAATGCGCCGGAAAGCCAGTGCTAAACCCCATGCCGCAAGAATACTGTAGACATTGTCTCTTACCCAGGCATCGGTATAGTTGCCGTGAACATTAACCGCTGTACTGGCAGGCAGCAAACCACTCACCCAATCTTGTTTGCTAAGGATGATGTCCTGTACCTGCTGGTAGTAGGTATCAAGTTTGTCGTGCGAATTATCCGGTTTCATGATGTGCAATACGGCTATTTTCTGCTGAAAACTTTATATTTATTAGAAAGTTTCAAGCAGATGTTGTGCCATCTCTCATAGTACCAACGGTAGGCCAATTGAATTCGCCCTTCACCAGCTAATACAATCAATCAAGTAGGGGATAGTTAGAATCAATAGCCTGCCAGGCAACGATGGTTTTTTGATAGCGATAATACGGCGTTATTAATTGCACCAAATTGATCAGAACCTTACGAAACGCACTGAAAAAGAGCGCAATTAACCCCACTACTATACTTCAGGTATTTAGAATCTATGTAATAGAGAGCAGGCCCCGTTGCCCGTCATATTGCAGCATAGTAGATGCTATACATGCCACATGGACATGGCGCAATTCCTAATGACTGCTACACCCCCAATAAATGGGGATGCAGCAGAGACTTATTTTATTGTCTTAAGTCTTTAACAATACGCACGACTTCATTATCATCGGGAATTGTTTCGATGCTGAAACCCAGCTTGGTAACCAGCGACAACATGGGCTTGTTAATAGCCAGCACTTCACCTTCAAAAAATGATATACCTTTGGATTTGGCGGTCTGCATCAAGGTCTTCATGATTCTGGAGCCTATGCCTAAACAATGGCAATCATCAGCAACCACCAGCGCAAATTCTACCGAATTGCCATCCGGATTCATCAGGTAGCGGCCAACACCCAGTTCACTGGGCATGTTTTGATCCTCGGTTACAGCAACAAAAGCCATTTCACGGTCGTAATCGATTTGCGTGAAGCGGACTATCATTTCCGGGGTTAATTCTTGTAATGCTTGCATAAACCGGAAATATTTCGTGCGTTCTGACAAGCGTCCATGAAAATTCTTTTCCAAAACGGCATCTTCGGGACGTATAGGGCGGATCGTGATATTAACGCCGTTGGTCAATTGATAATGCTGGATTAATTCATGGGGGTAAGGATGAATCGCCATGTGCGAATAGCGAGTAAGCTGATGCGATGTTTGCGCTTTAATACGGGCATCAACTGCCATTACTCCGTCTTCATCGACGATTAGCGGATTTATATCCAGCTCTAAAATTTCTGGCAATTCACTGACCATGGTTGAAACATTCAGTAACACATCAATCAGGGCTTTTTTATTCGCGGGAGGCAATTGACGGAATGCTTGTAGATATTTAGCTGCTTTGGTTTTGGCAATCATTTGCTCAACCATATAGGCGTTAAGCGGAGGCAGGGCGACAGCATTATCCTGCAAGATTTCGACCATAGTGCCGCCCAAGCCAAAGCTGACGGCAGGACCAAACACAGGGTCTCTGACTACGCCTATCATCAGCTCACGACCGCTGGGGCTTCGGAACATGGGTTCAACCGTCATGCCTACTTCTGTTATTTCAGGATGTAATTCTTTAATGGCAGCTTCCATTTCCGTATAGTTACGGGAGATATCCTGAACACTGGTAATGTTGAGCCTAACGCCGCCGATATCGGATTTATGACTGAATTCAGCCATATTGACTTTTAAAACCACGGGAAATCTTAATGTTTCAGCGGCAATCATCGCATCCTTTGCACTGGATACCTTGATAGTTTGCGTGACCGGAATGTGGAAGGCAGCAAGTATGGCTTTGGATTCCTGAGCGGTCAAAACCTGACGCCCTTCTGAAAGAACGCGCTCGATAATTAAACGGGCACCTTCAACATCGGGTTTTGCAAGCTCATCGGAAGGAGAGGGAATTTGTTTCAGCAGGATCTGATTCTGGGCATAGTTAGCCACAAATGAAAACGCATCGACAGCGGCTTCAGGAGTAGTAAAGTGGGCTACTCTGCTGTTGGCAAAAAGATTCCGACCTTCCTGGACCCTTGCTCCACCTGTCCATGAGGCTAAAACCGGCTTTTTGCTGGCTTTAGCGCCTTCAATGATACATTCAGCAACCTGTGTTGGATTGGTCATTGCCTGTGGCGTCAAAATGACAAGTACACCGTCTATGTTTTTATCTTTAAGGCAGATCTCCAAAGCTTTCTGGTAACGCTCAGAGGTGGCATCGCCCAGAATATCAATAGGATTGGCATGAGACCAGTGTACCGGTAAAACCTCATCCAGCGCAGCTATGCTGGCAGAGCCAAGTTCGGCCATTTGTACGCCGACATCTTCGGCACGGTCGGTACTCATGACACCGGGGCCACCGGCATTGGTAATAATGGCCAGACGGTCCTTTTTGACGACATAATTGTTGGCCAAAACGCGGGCGGCAGAAAACAATTCATTGATACTGTAGGCTCTAACCACACCGGCTCGCGCAATGGCGGCATCAAAGACATTGTCGCCGCCAACCATTGCGCCCGTATGAGACATGGCGGCTTTGCAGCCCGCTTCATGGCGGCCGGATTTAATCAGGATAACCGGTTTTAATCGAGCGGCAGCTTTAAGACCGCTCAAAAAGCGACGGGCATCGCGTATCCCTTCCACATACATCAGGATACCGGTAGTTTTACTGTCGGTTGCCAGATAATCCAGAACTTCACCAAAATCAATATCGGCCGCGCCGCCCATCGATACGACCGTTGAAAAGCCGATGTCCTGCACTTTAGCCCAGTCTAAAATTGCCGTACAAACCGCGCCTGATTGTGATAAAAGTGCCAGATTACCGTCTTTAACGGTACCATCACCAAATGTCGCATTAAGTTGTCCGCTTGGACGAATAACGCCCAGACAGTTCGGGCCAATAATACGGATACTGTAGCGATGAGCAATATCCAGTACTTCTTGCTGCAATCGTGTACCTTCTGATCCCAGTTCACCAAAGCCGGCAGTAATAATAATGACAGAGGTAACACCTTTTTCACCACATTGACGAACAATGGCGGGAACAGTGGGGGCAGGCGTGGCAATGACCACCAAATCCAACTCTTCTGGAACAGAATTCAAGTCAGGATAGGCTTTTAAACCTAATAATTGGTCACGTTTGTTGTTCACCGGATAAAGGCCGCCTTTAAAACCAGCCTCCTGCATATTAAGCAATAGCCGATAACCAACACTGTTTTCACGCTCTGATGCGCCAACAATAGCGACTGATTTAGGGGTGAAAAAGCGGTTTAAATAATGAGGTCCCATTGATGCTCCGAAGTAAGAAAAAAATAGTTAAAATATTTTTGTAAGATAAAGCGCTGCTTGGCTGGTGTAAAACAATAAAGCGGCAGATTTCGATGTCGCAAACGGCTTTCTAAAAATGAGTTTGGATTTTTTAGGAATACCGCCATCACTAAACATTGCGCTGTGATTTGAAAGCGCCAACGTTTGATTTATGTCGTTTTTTGTTGCGATTGTCCTTCATAGCGCTGTTTTATAAATAAGAAAAAATCATAAACTTCTTGTTGCGCGTGTTCCGGCAAACATTGCCAATATTGCTGTTCAATTGTGTGCATTGAATATCTCCGTAATTTTTTGCTGTTTGATAAATTCCAACGCCGTTTGTTCATCCCATTCAATGGCGATTTCTACCGCGCGTTTGGCGGTTTCTAATAACCACTCGCTTTAATTTTTTACCCAATTTTGAATATTTAGTTTAGGGATTCTATTAAAATGTTTTTCATTATTGGTTACTAGCGTCAGTTCATTCGATAACGCAATGGAAGCAATCATAATATCGGCATCCAATATGATATTACCCTGCTGTTTTAAATCAGCTTTAATCATTCCGAATAACTGCGCTGATTCAGGATTAAAATTAACTAATGCTAATTTTTGATAAACCACTTGAATAGCTTTTAAATTTTTATCTTTTTGCGCTGAGTTGTACGCACCAAAATAAAGTTCGGCATGAGAAATAATTGAATAGCGCAGTTGATCCAAACCGATAGTTAAGGCTTTTTCCTCTATATTTTTATTCCCCTTAAGCCAATAAATCAGCGTATCGGTATCCAGTAGATATTTCATAACGTAATATCTCTTGAGTGCGTTCTACTATTTACAATTTCTTGATAAATCTCTTCACCGGAACGTGAATCCTGCCAAATACCACATAACCCGGTTTGATTGCTCGCATTATCGAAAGCAACGTCATTAACACCTTCTTCCTGGGCAATCACTTTAATGAGCCACTGTGCCAAACGTAGTTTGTCGTTGTGATTAAGTTGGTTAATTAATGGAATAAATTCATTAACAGTTGTCATGGTTTCTGTTCTCCGGTTTGATCATTAATATAAGCCATCGCTGTTTGTTCATCCGTTTCAATGGCGATTTCAACCGCGCGTTTGGCGGTTTCCAGTAACCGCTCGCTTTTTGCTTTGAGGGCGAAACTTTGTTGTACCAAGTCGGCTATTTGGGTTTGGATAGTCCTATCGACAACTGGCACGATGACATTCTCAATTTCACTTAGGCGCCAGTGCAGAATGATTGAACCGCCTGCATCGCGCTCTGCTTGCATTCGCACTAATTTTGAATTGAGGGCAAGCGTTAAATAGTCGGGTAAAACTTGCTTTGTGTCACGTACGGTAAGATGCAAAACCGCACCGGACGTAATGAAATCGGCATCTTGATGCAAACAATACGCTTCACCGACGCTGCCATCCTTGGAAAATAATATGGTTCCTGCTTTGGGTTTCAGCGAAGCCAATTTCATCTTATTTTCAATTACAAAGGAGGCTTTAAGATTTTTCTGTGGTGCAGTTATACCAAACTTGTTGTAATCGGCAACCCGCAAAAAAGGTAAGCCGTCTTCGTCTTCGGTGTATGCGTCCGAACCTGGTTCCATGGATTTTTGAATCGTCACCAGTGCGGCCAGTTTTTGGTGTGCTTGGGCGGCGATATGCGTCATCATTTCTTCATACTTCGGCTGATAATACTCCGCATCCAGGCGACCTGTGGCAACAAAGGAATCTTTGAATGATTTGATATTGACATTTTCTGTGCTTGGCAAAAAGTTCGCCACTCCTAACGCGTTGAGTAATAGAGTTTCCGCTTGGGTGTAGGTCTTTTTTGATTTTCTTTCTATTTCTACTGATGCCTTAAAAACCTGCTCAATCAACAATTGCAGTTCTTCTTCAGCAACATAAATATCGAGCGTTTTTAAGTCATCAAGGTTTAAACCTTTTTGTATAGCTCCGCGCTCTTTTCTTAACAATAATGAACGTCCATATTTTGAATTAATGTATGTTAGTAAATAAGGCGCTCTGATTCTTTTTACGCGCAGAACAGTGCTTTTACAGCTAAATATTGCAGGGATATTTTCCTTTTGGATAAGAGCCGCATTTCCCAATGTCCCAACAACAGAAACGAGTACATCATTTTCTTTAAGCGCGTATTTAGATAACCTATCAAAGTCATCTTTTGGCAGAAAGACGTTATCGTCATCCATGAGCTTCATTTGTTTAACGTCCTTACCTCTGATGTAGCGATATGATTTATCGGCAGTATAATTTTCAACGGTAAATGCTGAGCCAAAAGGTCCGATTAAAAAATCGGATAATTCAGAAAGAAGTACGCTTTTTTTAATTTTTACGATCTTTTCATATTGTAAAAATACCGGACGATAGTATTCAGCATCTAATCGTCCGCTATATTCCAATTCACTCAATTTTACTTCGCTAACTTCCAGCCTTTCCAACAACGCCCGATATTTAACTTCATTAAAAGGTTCGGCATGTAGACCTGCCAGGTTTTTAAAACCTGGCAGGTCTAGGCAAAAAAACTTAAGCGTTCCTTCTTCGCAAACTCAATAAACGCTTCGGCAATGCCGTCTTGCGTCAGCCCATCGTGATTAAACAAATCGTGCTTCACAATCAGGTGGCCGTGCGCATCCATGACCAATTCATTGCTCTCGATCGGCGCTACCAGATTGACCGGGTTTTCAACAAACTCCAGGCCATTGAACCGGGATTCGATCTGCTCCAGGTTCATTCGGGTTTGCTTGCCGTCAAGCTGAAACTGGTAAACGGTCGCTTCCTTGATACTGCCGTATTTCTTGAGAAAATCGGCTTGCTCGTATTTGACGGGCTGGAGATGACCGTTTTGAGTATCCGTTTCAAAAGTGGTTACTTTTGGCCGCTTCACATAAATTTTATCGCCGGAATTATCCTTGCTGGGTTCTTGCATCGTGGCAAAGAAAATCGGGTAGTCATCGACTTTGGAGCAGAGCGTATCATCCCATTTTTGCACGAACAACACTCTGGTTTTGGTGCCGGTATGCGGCTTGAAGACATTGCCGTGCAAACCGACGACCGCCAGGATGCGGCAATGTCCGGCGATAAATTCACGGATTTGTTTGTCGCTGGAGTTGTTAAACCGGCCTTGCGGCAACACCACCGCCATGCGTTCGCCGGGCTTTAAAAAGTTGAGGTTGCGCTCGATAAACAAAATATCGCGGCCCACGGTAGACTGGTATTTGCCGTTGTCCTTTTTGCCCAGCTCGTATTTAGCCAGAATGCGCGTTTCCTTGATGTCACCGGCAAACGGCGGGTTCGCCATCAAAATATCAAAACCAAAATCGCGGTTGCTGTCTTTACCGGTGCGCAGTTTGCGCAGCTTTTTCCAGTCTTCGCCGTAAATATCGGTCCAGTCTTCGTCCTTGGTTTTTTCGTCCCAGCGTTCGTAGTCCAGCGTGAACAAGTGGCTTTTGTTCAGGCCCTCCTCTTTCATAATTTGTTCCCAGACATGAAAAATGCCATGCACGGGAAAGCCGCAACTGCCGGCGGCGGTGTCAATGAAGGTTTCGTGCGCTTGCGGGTTGAGCATTTTCACGCACATGTCGATGACATAACGCGGCGTGAAATACTGGCCCTTTTCGCCTTTGCTGGATTTGTTAATCAGGTACTCAAAAGCTTCATCGATCACGTCCAGATTGGAGTTAAACAGTTTTACGCCTTCGAGCGAGGCGATGCAGACCGCCAAATGGCTGGGAGTCAGTTGCAGTTTGGCGTCATCGGTAAACAGGCCTTCCCATTTGTTACGTGCCTTGTCGAACAGATCTTGAATTTTGGTTTTTAATTCGGTTTCGGTATCGCCGT
>Ga0105097_10001233_pt1 | contig 12187 bp, 10 predicted proteins | sample PPLLak12cMay2015_FD_87035 | JGI IMG/M metagenome (GOLD analysis project Ga0105097, IMG submission 87035) | Freshwater sediment microbial communities from Prairie Pothole Lake near Jamestown, North Dakota, USA - PPLs Lake P7 Core (1) Depth... | ecosystem: Environmental > Aquatic > Freshwater >... | reverse complement strand
CCATTATTTTTTTACGTCGTAAAAACAGCGCTTCGGACTATAAATTTTATCTTCCTTTTTCAACTCGCTGATTGCTTTTTCTGCATCATTTTTACTGATGCCAGCCAGTTCGGCTATTTCACCAGGGCGAAGTGGCTTTTTTGCCGCCTTAAGTGTTTTAATAACGATGTCTTTCATCATGTATAAAGTATGGGGTTACTTATTTGCAAAAATAGAATAATTTTATTGCAGAAATTTGACCAGTTAATTAACCTTTACAATCATTAAAAAAAGTTTCTTTTTGATTGCTATTAAAATATGAAATACTTTTTACCATGATTTATCGAACCATGAGGTAATAATATTAAATTTGAAGCGGATTATTATTCAGCAAAAGTCAGGCATGAAGCTTTCCATAGTCATTGTAAATTATAACGTCAGGTATTTTCTTGAACAATGCCTGCATTCGGTGAATAAAGCGGTCAATGGATTGTCTGCAGAGGTTTTTGTTGTTGATAATAACTCGGTAGATGGTTCGGTTGAGATGTTGAGTGAACGATTTCCTGAAATTATTACCATTGCCAATAAAGAAAATGTTGGTTTTTCACGTGCCAATAACCAGGCTATTCAACTTGCTAAAGGAGAATATGTTCTTTTGCTGAACCCCGATACCATAGTTGAAGATGATACCTTCCACAAGATAGTTCAATTTATGGATGCACATCCGGATGCTGGCGGACTGGGGGTAAAGATGGTGGACGGTAAAGGGAAATTTTTACCTGAGTCCAAAAGAGGATTACCCACTCCTATAGTTGCTTTTTATAAGGTTTTTGGGCTTTCACGTCTATTCCCAAAGTCACGCATTTTTGGCAAGTATCACCTTGGATTTTTGGACAAAGAAAAAACACATCAGGTTGATATCTTGTCGGGTGCTTTTATGCTTTTACGCAAAAGCATGCTGGATAAAATCGGTCTGCTTGATGAAACCTTCTTTATGTATGGCGAGGACATCGACCTCTCCTATCGCATCATCAAGGCGGGTTATAAAAACTATTATTATCCTGAGGCGAGGATTATCCATTATAAAGGTGAAAGTACTAAAAAAGGCAGCCTCAACTATGTAGTGGTTTTTTACAATGCCATGGTCATTTTTGCCCGTAAACATTTTTCAGCAAAGAATGCCAGATTGTTCACTGTACTGATTAACCTCGCCGTTTACTTTAGGGCAATTATGGCCATATTCAACCGTTTTTTTTCCCGTGTTGCCCTGCCACTAACTGATGCTATTCTGCTTTTTGGAGGATTGTATGAGATTAAGGTTTTTTGGGAACAAAATGTGGTTTTCATCGACGGTGGCAAGTTTCCAAATGAAATCGTATCCGTCGCCATCCCCTTGTATATTTTTGTCTGGCTTTACAGTGTTTTTCTGAGCGGAGGTTATGACCGTCCGGTTCACCTGCTTAAAATATTCCGCGGACTAATCATCGGCAGTGTGCTGATCCTGACCATTTATTCTCTATTACCTGAACACCTCAGGTTCTCAAGGGCGTTGATTGTACTGGGAGCCATCTGGGGATTGATTTCGATGAACGGATTGCGTTATTTACTCCATCTCTTTAAATTAAAAGGGTTCCGTATTGGCGGAAGAATGATCAAGCGGTTTGTCATCATTGGTGATAAAGAAGAAGCCGAAAGGGTTGCCGAGCTCATCCGGCGGGCCGACATGAAACCAGGTTTCATTGGTTTGGTGAGTGTTTTAGAAAATCCTGCCGGCGGAAAAGGATTTATCGGACACCTGGGACAGATCAAAGATATTATCGACATTTATAAAATTGATGAAATTATCTTTTGTGCCAAAGATGTGCCCGCACAGCAGATCATCGATTATATGTCAGAACTCAGAGACCCGCAACTTGAATTTAAAATCGCCCCTCCTGAAAGCCTTTCCATTATCGGAAGTAAGTCGATCAATACTATTGGGGATGTGTATATCATCGACCTGAATTCGATTACCAAAATACACAACCGGCGCAGCAAACGATTTCTTGATATCATTTCGGCACTGGCGCTGCTCATGGTTTCTCCTGTGGTCATATTCATTGTCAGAAAACCGACAGGATTCCTATTCAATATTGTTCAGGTTATTGCAGGAAAAAAGTCCTGGGTAGGCTATCGCTACACAGCTTATTCAGAGACCCATAAACTGCCACCGATCAAAAAAGGTGTGCTGAATCCAACTGACCAGCTCGACCATGATGCCATCCCTACCGATACCATCGACCGCCTCAACCTTCTATACGTTCGTGATTATAAGATCATGAACGATGTGAATATCATCTGGAATGGAATTAGAAATTTAGGAAGGTAGGCTGAGTTTAAGGTTTCAGGTTCTTTTATCAAGAAATTACTCGGATTTCATACCTGATTTATTCTTATTTTTGTAAACTTTTAAGTGAACCCTTTGTTTATCAATGCGAAAACAAGATATTAAAAGCATTTTATCAGTATGGCAATATTTGAAGTAGTAATGCCCAAGCTGGGCGAAAGCATCATAGAAGCAACCATAACAAAATGGCTGAAACATGAGGGAGACACCGTAGCAGAAGATGATGCCATTGTTGAAATAGCAACAGATAAAGTAGACTCTGAAATACCCTCACCTGTCGAAGGCAAACTGACAAAGTTGCACTTTGCCGAAGGGGATGTGGTTCCTGTGGGTGCGGTGATCGCTCTCATTGATATGGGTGGTGAAGCAGGAAAACCAGCCCTTGCTGAGGTTCCAAAAGAAACCGCAAAACCAAGCGAATTAAAAGCTGTACCAGCAATTATTTCAGAAACATTAGACTCCAAACCTGATTTATCAGTTCCAGGACGGTTTTATTCTCCGCTCGTTAAAAGTATTGCTAAAAGCGAGAAGCTCTCTCTATCGGAATTGAATGCAATAATTGGCTCAGGAAAGGATGGTCGCGTTTCCAAAGCCGACATCCTGAAATACCTCGAAGATAAAAAATCAGGCAAAGTGATCCCCTCAGTTTCCATCCTGACAGAAAAGTTTTCTTCTTCAAAAGTAATAGAGCAACCGGTTGTCAGGGCTGGGGCGGAGGATGAAATTATCGAAATGGATCGCATGCGCAAGCTGATTGCCGATCATATGGTGATGTCGAAACATACTTCTGCACATGTCACCATGTTCCATGATGTGGACATGACAGTGATTGTAAATTGGAGAAACAAAATTAAAGATTCATTTCAAAAACGTGAAGGCGAAAAGCTCACTTTTACTCCTATTTTCATTGAAGCTGCTGCAAAGGCTTTAAAAGATTTTCCTCTGGTCAATGCCTCTGTTGATGGATACAACATCATTAAAAGAAAAAACATCAATATTGGCATGGCCACCGCTCTTCCAGGTGGTAATCTGATTGTTCCCGTCATTAAAAATGCGGACCAGAAGAACCTTGCCGGCCTCGCAAAATATGTAAACGACCTTGCCAACCGCGCCCGTAACAACAAGTTGAATCCGGATGAAATCCAGGGTGGAACTTTTACCATTACGAACTTCGGGCAGTTTGGAAATTTAACAGGAGCTCCTATCATTAACCAGCCCCAGGTTGCTATCCTTGGCGTTGGAACGATTCAGAAGAAACCGGTTGTAATTGAAACTTCTGAAGGCGATATGATCGCCATCCGCCACATGATGATCCTTTCATTGGCGTTCGACCACCGGATTGTCGATGGTGCTTTAGGTGGAATTTTTCTGCAAAGGGTAGCAAAATACTTACAGGAATTTGATCCGAACAGAACAGTATAACTCGATAATAACTTAAGTCATTCCGGATTGTTTTAATCTTCTAAACTACTTGCATAATTTTTCCGGAATGACTTTTTTAACTTACTTATAAAATGGAATTAAATCTTACCCGCCCCATTGTCTTTCTTGATCTGGAGACTACAGGAATTAATGTTGCTACCGACAGAATTGTCGAAATTTGCCTGGTAAAATTATCACCGGGAGGAAAAACTGAAATCAAAACAGAGCGGGTTAATCCTACCATACCTATCTCTGCCCAGGCATTGGCAATTCATGGTATTTCAAATGAAGATGTAAAAGACATGCCTGCTTTCGGGCAGCTGGCTCCGTCTCTGTCGCAATTTATCGGCAATTCTGATTTGTCGGGGTACAATGCCATAAAGTTTGATATTCCTTTACTCGTGGAGGAATTTCTGAGAGCTGAAATAGACTTTGACCTCAAAGGCAGAAAGATAGTCGATGTTCAGAACATCTTTCATAAGATGGAACCCCGCAATCTCAGTGCAGCCTACAAATTTTATTGTCAGAAAGAACTAATAAACGCGCATAGTGCTGAAGCTGACACTATGGCTACAATGGAGATTTTGATCGCTCAGATTGGGCGATATGAAAATACAAGTTATGAAGATAAGAATGGAGCCATAACCTATCCCGTAAAAAATGATATGGCTGCTCTTTCAGAGTTTTCGTATCAAACCAAAAATGCCGACCTGGTTGGGCATATTATCTTTAATGACAAGGGAGAGGAAATCTTTAATTTTGGGAAATACAAGGGAAATACTGTAGCCAAAACGTTTAGCACTGAGCCTCAGTATTACGACTGGATGATGAAAAGTCAGTTTCCTCTTTCAACCAAAAAAGTGATCACAGCTATTTATCTCCGCGGATTTAACAAAGCGTCCGTAAATATGAAATAAAAAAGCCTTCTGTAATAGAAGGCTCAAAACATTCATTGTCTTGCTATTTCTTCAGGAGCTTCCTTGTTTCGGAACCTTGATCGAGTGTTATTTTCATAAGATAGAAACCCGCAGAAAGACTACTTATATTGTTTAGAACTACATTGTCTTCATTCGCTGAATAATTCTTTAACATTAAAGATTTTCCGGTTATATCCATAAGCTCGATCTGCTTTAAATATGAATTGTCTTCTCCAACCTGAATGGTTATTTCATTGGTAAATGGATTAGGATAAACAGTCACCAAATCCATCTGACTTATCTCATTTTCAATAACGGTTAGAATGCTGTTTGCAAGCGCATAATCAGGAATTCCATAGCCCAAAAAATAATCAGGATTATTGGCTTGTGAACCGCTTTGCTGAATGGCTTCCAAAATTTCGGTGTTTCGTTTGGTTGGATTAGCCTGCCATAGACAAGCAACCATACCAGCCGTAATCGGTGAAGAAAAAGAGGTGCCGCTGCCTGAACTAACTGAACCTGTCCATGGATCAACAATAGTAGAACCTTGTCCCTGAGCCACTACATTAGGTTTCATCCTGCCATCATAGGTTGGCCCTGTCGAACTAAAACCTGCATAATTACCTGAACCATCTACTGCTCCTATTGAAAAGACACTATCGCCATCAGCAGGTGCACCAATGTACTGCCAGAAGCTCCCACCTGAATTACCGGCACTGTTTACAACGATCATTCCTTTACTCGTAGCCATATCCGCTCCAATAGTAACAGGTGCAGTGTTTCCATCCATGTCTTCGTAACTGTGGTTGAGCGCAGGGTCATCGAAAGTAGTATAACCTAAGGAGGAATTGATTATATCTGCTCCTAAACTATCAGCAAATTCGGCTCCAGACACCCAGTTAAGTTCCTCGATCAGGTATTCTGAATCTCCATCCTCTGTTCGGATGAGCCAGTAATCAGCTTTTGGAGCTGTTCCAACAATCTGCCCCGGCCAGTTGGCGCCCATCGTCGAAAGCACCATTGTTCCGTGGTAGTGAGAGCCGAAAATATTTGGATTCTGCGGACTGACGAAATCTCTTGTACCCAGTATCTGGCCATTATTCCAAAGACTATCAAAGGCATCAATGCTATTTGCGTTTAAAAAGCCGGCATCCAGAACTGCAATAATTTTTCCGGCACCATCGTAACCCATATCATGAAGCGCATCACCATTCAGCATATGAATCTGGTTGTAGGCGCTGCCGTAATCGTAACTCTTACCGGCTAAGAGCGATTTATATAAATTTTCTTCAGGTGCAGCGTCATAGGATTCATTGGCGAAGAAAGGTTTCTCATCTTCACTCAATGCATTTTTGTGGCCTTTAACTTTTACAACCGATTCAACAAAAGGCAATTGGTTAATTGCATCCAGGGCATTGGGATCGGTGGTATAAATCGTAACCGAATTAAACCATTTGGAAGTATTAAGCAGGGTTACACCAGTATTGGCAACTGCTTCAAGGTATTGCGGATTAACCGGAAGGTCATTTTCAATAATGTCAATTCCATATAGTGCTCTTCTTTCAAGAGATCTTTGCGACAAAAACGCTTCCGGGGCATTGACGGAATAGGGTGAGTTGTTTCGATCGGTAAATTTCACCCAATACTTATCAGGAGCCACTTGTGCCATTGAACCAATTGAAATCGCAGCCAGGCAGATAACCAAATAAAAGATTTTCATTTTTTGAAATTTAAATTTAATGCAAAAATACGAATATAAACAGGTTGAACTGTTTTTTAGCATGAATTCTTTACTTCATTTATTCCCGAACCCATGTTAGCCATTCAACACCATAAAATGAAACGAACGAGTTGCCATTTTGTTTAATTTTCATCAATAAATAATTCATAAAACCTTGCCGAATAAACGCTAATTTTGCCAAAAATTCCTCTTTTATTATTTACAATGCACATCGACATACTCACCATATTTCCCGAAATGTTTGAAGGGCCTTTCAGTCTTTCTATCATAAAACGGGCCATTGAAAGAGGACACGTAAACATCAATATTATTAACCTCCGTAAATACAGTAACAATACACACAAAAGAGTTGACGACTATCCCTACGGCGGAGGCTCCGGGATGGTCATGATGATTGAACCCATTGCTGCCTGCATTGAGCACCTGCAAGCACAGCGAACGTATGACGAGGTTATTTACCTGAGTCCGGACGGAATATTGCTTGACCAGAAAACGGCCAATCATCTTTCTACAAGAGGAAATTTAATTTTATTATGCGGTCATTATAAGGGGATCGATGAGCGAATCCGTGAAAAGTATATTACGCTGGAAATATCTATCGGAAATTATGTTCTTTCAGGAGGTGAACTGGCGGCCGCTGTGCTGACGGATACTATCGTCAGGCTTATTCCCGGTGTTTTGAATGATGAAACCTCTGCCCTATCCGATTCCTTCCAGGATGATCTGATTTCTCCACCGGTTTATACACGACCTGCCGATTTTAAAGGGATGAAAGTTCCCGATATCCTTCTCTCAGGCAACGACAAGGAAATTTATAACTGGAGATTGAGCAAAGCCATTGAAAGAACCAAAGAAAGACGCCCCGGGATTTACGGACATGAAGATGAAGCCTGAATGAAGCCGCAATCAAGCTTTTCTTTGGATTCATCAATTTTTTTAAATTATTCTTGATTATGTAAAAAATATTGCCGTACATTTGCACCCATTTTTAGAGGAAACAGCATTAAAACATAGAGTGATGAGCAAGAATGAATTACTGCAATACGTAGAAGAACAGATTCAACTTAAAGAATTCCCTGCATTTAAAGCCGGTGATACTGTAACGGTTAAATATAAGATCATTGAGGGTAACAAAGAACGTATTCAAAGTTACCAGGGGGTCGTTCTCCAGCGTAAAGGTTCCGGCAAAACAGAAACTTTTACAGTTAGAAAAATATCCGGGAACATTGGCGTAGAAAGGATTTTCCCGGTGGCTTCACCTTTCATTGATGAAATTGAAGTGAATAAAAGAGGTGTTGTGCGACGGGCAAGAATATTCTACCTTAGAGAACTTAGAGGTAAAAAATCGAGAATTAAAGAAAAAAGATATTAAAAATAATCTGAATGTTTTAGTAAAAGTCCTGTTACCGCAGGGCTTTTTTTATTTTTAGGAATTCCTGTTTTGTGGCATGCTGAAATAAATTTTACCAAACGATAATGATTACTAACTTTACCCCATAATTAAAAAGAGCAATATATTTTTCCAGTGACAAAACAAACACAATTTCAAAAAAGAATTGCCAGCTTTAAATTTGCATTCAATGGTATTGCATATATGTTGCGAACACAAAAAAATGCACAGATTCACTTTTTAGCAGCTGTTGTGGTGGTCGTTTTGGGGATTGTTTATAAAATTGAAACCCTGGAATGGTGTCTTGTAATTTTTGCTACCGGATTGGTATTTATAGCTGAAATGTTCAATACGACGATAGAATTTCTTATAGATTTAATTACTCCTGAATTTCAAAATAAAGCAGGCAAAGCTAAAGATATAGCTGCAGGAGCTGTCCTAATCGCCGCCATTGTTGCAGCAATAATCGGCCTTTTCATTTTTATTCCCAAAATTTTTTAACCGGGGATGATAGCGCATAAACACTTAATTGTTAAGCACTCAATTGGAACAACCCATTTTTGGCAGGATTTTATCCGTCCGTATAGAATTATTCAGGTATTATCCAAGGTGCCTGTTGCCGGAACTTTGATATCCAAATACCTTGTAACCTAAACAAAATTAGGAGAGGTCAAATTTTTTCATCCTGCGGTCGAGTGATTGCCAGGAAATATTTAAAAGCTCGGCAGCTTTTGATTTATTGTTATTTGCCTTTTCAAGGGCTTTTTTAATGAGGCGCAGTTCAGCCATTTCCATATCCCAGATTTCTTCTCCAGGTGCTGCATTATCCATTTGAGCGGAAACTTCTTGTTTACCAATTTGGAAATCGATGAGTTTTAAATGTCCGTTTTCACTCAGGATCAAAGCTCTTTCAACGAGATTTCGTAATTCACGGATATTTCCCGGGAAAGAATAGGAAGAAAGTTCTTTAGCAATGCTGGGATCCACTTTTTTAATTTCTTTTCCTAATCTCTCGGCATAGTATTCGACAAAATAATTGATCAGGAGAGGGATGTCTTCTTTCCGTTCCCGTAAAGGAGGTAAATCGATAACGAACGAACTGATCCTGTGGTATAGGTCCAGCCTGAATTGTTTAGTATCACTCATTTTCTTGAGTTCCTGGTTGGACGCTGTGATCACTCTCACATCTACATTAATCATTTCGTGGGATCCAATCCTTGAAACTTTTCTTTCTTCCAGAACCCTCAAAAGCTTAGCCTGCTGGCTTAATGGCATATCACCTATTTCATCGAGGAAAAGGGTGCCGTTATTTGCAATTTCGAACCAGCCTGCTTTATGCTCGATCGCTCCTGTATAGGAACCTTTCCTGTGTCCGAAAAATTCGCTTTCAAAAAGTGTTTCAGGAATAGCGGAACAATTTACCGAATGGAAAACTTTAGACTTCCGTCTGCTCATGTAATGAATGCCACGCGCAACCAACTCTTTGCCCGTTCCGCTGTCACCTGTTATCAGGACAGTTGTATTATCCACATCTGCCACCTTTGCCATCATTGAGATGACATGGCGCATAGATTCACTTTTACCGATGAGCTGATGACCTACATTCTTCTGAATTTCCTTCGAAAGAAGGGAAAAGTTTTTCTCAAGTTCTTTAAATTTCACATTCAGGTTAAGGTATCTCGTCGTCCGTTGAATGGCAAGGTTGATATCCAGCAACCGGAATGGTTTTGGGAAAAAATCAGCGGCATCGTTCCGCATGGCGTCGATCACACTGGTCATATCTCCATGTCCGGAGATCATGATCACTTCGGTATCGGGATAAGATTCTTTAATGATTTTAAGGGCTGAAATCCCATCCATTTCAGGTAACTTTATATCAAGGATTACCAGGTCAACTTTATGCTCTTTAAGAATAGCAAATGCTTCGGACGGCAAACCGGCCTTAAAAACATGATATTTGTTTTCAACTAAAAACTCTGCGATCTCATCACGCACCCGCTGCTCGTCATCAACTACCAGAATCTTTATTTTCTCCATAATAGAATTATATTCAAAATCAGTATTATTTTAATTTTTGGGTAATGAAATACTCACCCTTGTATATTTATTCACCTGGCTATCCACCGATATTTCCCCCTTCATTTCCTTAATAATTCCATAGGAAATGGAAAGTCCCAGCCCGGTTCCATGCTCCACATCTTTCGTGGTAAAGAAAGGATCAAATATATTCGACAAATTCTTTTTGGGAATTCCTGTTCCATTGTCTTCTATTTCAAAAACCACTTCAGAGCCCCTGTTAAAGCTGCTAATAGATATGGTTTTTATATAATTCCTGTTGTTTAACATCTTTTGCTGTTCATCGACTGCATATTTTGCATTCGATAACAGATTCAGTATTACTTGTTCTACACGATATTTGTTACCAACTGTATAACATTTTTCACCCGACAGGTTCAGATTGATGTGTACATTCTGGTTATAATACTGCCTGCTCATCATTGATAATGCATCGTGGATGACCTCATTGATGTCAACAATTTCCGATACAAGGATTTCCTGGTCTCTCGAAAAAACCCTGACATGGTTAATGATCTGGCGAATGCGGTCGATATCCTTAAATAAAGAATTAATTTTATTTTTAATATATTCCTCCGAAGCTCCATCATGCGACATTTTGAAAAGGATGTTGTCAAGTCCCATTGAAATCCCACCCAGCGGTTGATTGATCTCATGGGCTATCCCGGCCGAAAGCTCTCCCATCGACTCCAGCTTTGATTTCTGGATGAGCAATTGTTGTTGCTTCTGTCTTTTCTTAAGCTCTTCCTTTACCCGGTTTTCGAGGTTGAGGTTTAACTCTTTCAACTCATCCTCGGCCTGTATTCTTTCTTTTATCTCCTTCTGAAGATCCCGTGTCCGCTCTTCAATTCTTTTTTCTAACTCTTCATTAAGTTTACGAAGGTTTTCCTCGGCTTTTTTACGCTGTAATTCCTGGTTTATGACTTCCCGCTCAAGCTGAATGCTCTTTCCCAGCTCTTCTACAAGACCGGTAAGCTTTTTGGTTTCGACCGGTTTTATCAAAAAACTGTTCACCCCGATCTTAATGGCATCCATGAAATACTCAGCTTCACCATAAGCTGATAAAATCACAAGCTTAACATGGCTAGCAATAGCGTGGATATGCTGTACCATTTCCAACCCGTCCATTACGGGCATCATGATATCGGTAATGATGAGGTCGGGATTGCATTTCTTGTACATTTCAAGGCCTTCCTTGCCGTTTTCAGCAATATAAAGCCGTTGAACGAATTTATCTAAAATCCTCTCATAAATTGCTCTCAGAAGTTCTTCGTCTTCGACGAATAGCAGCGTGATGTCCAGTTTACCGTTGCTTTCCAATGATGGTAAATTTTTTATTAGTGTAAGTTCGAAAAAGCCCCGACAATAATAACAAAAATATGAATTAAACGATTCGAAATCACATATCTTTGCACTTTTACGCTATTTTATACAACAGGTTCGGGATAGCTGGAAAAAAGATTAAAATAATCTTGTTTTTTAACAATTATGATTCATCTGCCTTTTGCAAAAAAAATTCTTTCGGTAATATCAGTTGTCCTTATTACTTTTCCGCTTTTTGCCCAGAAAAAGTATCCCCAAAATTATTTCATTTCCCCGCTGGATATTCCTCTTTACCTTTCCGGAACATTCGGAGAATTAAGAGAAGATCATTTTCATTCAGGGCTCGACATACGCACGGGTGAAGTGGAAGGGCTTAAGGTTTATGCCGCAGCTGACGGCTATATTTCAAGAATCAAGGTTTCATCCGGTGGGTATGGTAAAGCGATTTATATTACACACCCGAACGGATACGTTTCGGTTTATGCCCATCTCCAGCAATACCAGGGCGCTATTAAAGATTATGTCAAAAATGAGCAATACCGTCGTGAATCCTACGAGGTCGACCTGTACCCGGCAGCCGGAGCCATTGTAGTAAAGCGGGGCGAAATAATTGCATTGTCAGGCGACAGTGGTGGTTCAGGAGGGCCACACCTTCATTTTGAAATCAGAAATGCCGGAAGTGAAAAACCGATCAACCCACTGTTGTTTGGTTATCCCGTAGAAGATGTTACTCCGCCGGTTATTAATTTATTAAAAGTATATCCTGCCGACAGGAAATGCCTGGTAAGAAGTAAGAACAGGGAAGCTGAATTTGCATTACAGGGAAGCAACGGCAAATATTCTCCTGCTGGAAAAGACACCATTTCAATTTCCGGAAAAGCTTACTTCGGAATCAACACCATCGATTTGTTCAACAACGGCAATAATAAAAACGGTGTTTATTCCATCAGCCT
>Ga0105097_10001232_pt1 | contig 12192 bp, 4 predicted proteins | sample PPLLak12cMay2015_FD_87035 | JGI IMG/M metagenome (GOLD analysis project Ga0105097, IMG submission 87035) | Freshwater sediment microbial communities from Prairie Pothole Lake near Jamestown, North Dakota, USA - PPLs Lake P7 Core (1) Depth... | ecosystem: Environmental > Aquatic > Freshwater >... | reverse complement strand
TTAACAAACGAAGGTTCCATTAAAGCTCTTAATAATTATTTTAAGACCAATGTATCTAATGTAAAGACATATACTGGAAAACCTGGTTATGACTATGCTATCATTGATAATCAATGGAACATAAGAAAAAAAGGTGATTCTTCTTGGATGGTAATAAACAATGCTGACAGAATAAAGGCATTGAATAAGATGCACAAGAAAAGTGTAACTGTACCATCTGCTCCATTTGCTCCACAAACAGGTCTTGAGGGTAAACTTGAAAGAGCTGGTGGAATATCAAAAACTGGAGGTTTTGAATTAGGTACTCAAGCAGCTAAACCTGTTTCTGCTGAAAGATTCGGAAATCCATTAACACAAGGCACAAGTAAGAGTTTATTATTTTCTTCTGATGCTCCTATTGGGATGTATCAAAGCCCTGCTTCTATTCAAGCTTCTGCACAAGAAAGAACTGCCGAAATAGAAAGACAAAGACAGAATCAATTGATGTCTGCTAAAACAGAAGCACAAAGACAGAAGATTAATCAAGAATTTGATAAAGAGCTTTCTAAAAGTAAAGAAAGAGAAAGATTAGAATCTGAAACAGCAAAAGGAGTATCAAAAGGATTGGCTGAAGAGGTATCAAGACCTAAGCCACCTGTTGTAAAAAAGAAAGTAGATATATTAAAGGAGTTTAATGTACTGGCTCCAGAAGACATACTTTCCACTAATGCCGATGTAATTGATAAAATGATTATACAACCTATGTCAACTGTTAGATTGGCAAAGGAACAACAGGCTGAAGAATTTGTAGACAGAACTTATAATCAGGCTGTTAACTTTATTGACAAAGATTTAGATGCATGGAGAAAAACAACTGGCAATGCATTAACTGATTCACAATTTAATGATTATAAAGATTATCAAGCTAAACTTAAAAACTTCTTGAAAGACAAAGAAGATTTATCTCCTCAAGGAGCTTTATATCTTGCTAAACAAATAGAGAAAGTAGATAAACAATTTGCTAATAGCGTAGAAAATAACAGGGATATAAATAAAGCTTCAGAAATGGGTCAAAGCGTTTCTGAATATCAGCTAGACCAAAAAAGAAAATTAGTTTCCGAATTGGTATCTACTGAAGAATTAAAAGGTAAGAATGAAGTATTAGGTAGAGCAAAAGATTTATTCAATGCAACAGCTGCTATACATGACTTTGTAAGTGATTACTTGAAAGATGGTTCCGTATTTATAGATAAAAATGGAAAATACAAAGTAAACAACAATTTACCTGCGTACAAAAAAGAATTCATAGAGAAAAAACTTGATGCTTTATTGTTAGACTACGATAATAAAAAGAAGAATGATTACAATATCTATCAAGATAGCATTGATAAATTAAGATACAGTAAGAAACTTTTAACTACTTATGTGTCTGAGCAACAAGATATTGCAGATGATAATAGCAGAACCCCTCAAGAAAGACAACAAGCTCAATTAAAAATAAAAGAGGCTAATAGAAAAATATATGGCCTTAACAATGAAATTAATGATTTAAGAACTCAGTCTGGAGGGTTGCTTTCTACTGACCCTGAGTTAATTATGAAGTCAATTGCTGGCGTAGCAAAAGAAAGTGATTTAGAAGCTGTATTCAAGTCTATTGATAAAAATCTAACTCCTAAGCAGAGATTTGATATGATGTATCATAGGCTGCATGAAGAAAATAAAAGATTGGCTAGAGATTATGATATAGATACTGATTATTTAGATAGGGTTGGCGCTCGTTTCCGTTCAATGCTTGATTGGGAATCAATGGGCGTGAAACTATCTAAAGAAGAAGAAAAATACTTTGCTAATAAAAAAGTACTTAACGCTTTACTTCCTGCTTATTTAAATAATGAAATTGGAATAACAGAAGAGTCTGCTGGATTTATAGATACTGTAGATAATGGTGTTAGGTCATTTTTATATGGAGAAGATATATCTGGAGCACAGGGAGATATGACTCAAACAGTAATGATTCGTGAGGCTCTAAATAAAATTAAAGAATGGGGATTTGAAGATAAAGATTTATCTAATCCAAAAACGCTAAAAGAATTAGAGAAAAGACAAAATGTAGATTGGTTAAGTGCAGAAGGAATGGGAGAGATAGTCGCTCCATCTTTAGCTATTATTCTTGAGATAGTTGCTGCCAGAAAAATAAGCTTAGGTTCTTTAAATAAATTGAAAGGATTAGCCAATCTAGCTACTACTATAGGTAAATCAAAAGGAGCTGTAGGATACGGAGATAAGGTTGCTAAAGTTTATGATGCTTACGAGAATACATTAAAAAGCACTAAGCTTGGTAAAGCAATGATTGCTGCCGGTGAGCAAGGTGCTTTGTTTGAGGCTACAGGTGAAATATTTGGAAGTTCAGAAGAAGAAATGGGATTCCTTCAAGGTGCAACTGGTTCATTAGCTGGACAACTTGTTGGAGGACTACTATCTAAAATACCAGCAAATAAAGCTTCAGAGATATTTAATAAAGTGTTTGGAGCTAACGCTGATAAAGCCAAGAAAGTCCTTCAGAGAGCAGCTGGTATAGCCGAGACTGCAACGGGTGAAACGGCAGAGGAATTTGGTGAAGAACTTGCTAGTATATATCAATCTACTTTGGATGCCAATGGATTCTTTGCCGAGTTAGAGAATAGATTCGGAACCTTTGACAAGGTAATGAAGTTCGTTGTTAGTTCATACGCACTTGGTGCTGGTATGGGTATAGCAATGAATAACAAGAAGGCTGATGAGCTTAAAGAAGCAATGAGTCCTGAAGACAAGCAGAAAGTTGAAGATGCGCTTACTGCTGTAAGAACTGATTTACAGGAAGCTACTTCTGCTATGAATATTGCTGCTAATACGGCTGCTGAAGAAATCAAGGCTGAAAAAATAGTTTCTGGTGAAGCTAAACTTGATGGTGATTCGGAAACAGAAAAAGAAGATGCCGGTATTCAGTTTGATGTAGAAGGTATTATCAAGAACGATAAAGAAGGAGAGCAAGTTACAGAAGAAGTAACTGAATCCTCATTTACACAACCAATAGATTTAACAGATGATAAAGAAAACAAGCCAGGGGTATCAGGTGAAGAGCGAAAAGGGGAAGAACCTGTCAAAGAACAACCTGTCTCTGAAACAAGCAAAGAAGAGACTAGCCCTAGTGGAGTGGTTCAAGAAGAACAAAAAGTAGCTGAAGAAAAACCAGTTAGTAAATCCAAACGTAAGAGAACAGCGGCTAAAGAAACAGGAACGAAAGTAGTAGGCGAACAAGTTGTTGAAGAAGCCAAAGCAGAGCCAGCGCCTAAAACTGCAAATGACTATATAAACGATATTAACGAAAAAGCAAAAAAAGACAGAACCGGAATTGGTTTTCCTATAGAAATTTCAAAGGGCTTGTATATATCTAAAACGGAACCTAATGAAGATAAATATAATATATCATACAATGACAAAAGAACTCAAAGAGGATATAATAAACTTTATGGTTTATCTAAGCAGGAAGCTATAGATTTTTTAAATAAAAAGATTCCTAAAAAAACAACAACTAAAGCAGTTGTCAAAGAAGAAACAGCTCCAGATACTGTACAGGCTGAACCAACAACAGAGCCAGCACCTAAAGCCGAAATTCCTGTTATTAAACTATCTGAAAAAAGATATTATGTTGATTACAATGAGAAAACAAAATTGTATGAAGTAATAGATAATACTTCTTCTACTAATCAACCTGTTGTTAAAACATTTAAACGTCAAGCATTAGCTGATAGATATGCATCAGATTTAATGACTGGACAAGTAGAGATTAAGGCAGAAAAAAAAGTAGTTGAGACACCTAAAGCTGAAGCACCTGCGGAAACAGCAAATCAATTTAAGGAAGCATCATCAATATCTAAGATGCCAATGCGTTCACCTAAGCGTAAGAAAGCGGTAGCAGATTTTGATGCTAAATATGGAGAGGGTTCTTATAAAAGAGTTTCAAAAATAGATGCTAACTTTGGTGATATAATTAATAAGCTAGAAAATAGCAATATAGTAACAAAAGAATGTTAAAATGAGACAGTTAATAAGCGAAGAAGAAATAACAATAGTTAATGCACTTGGACATCAGGAGTTGATGGCAAGCCAAGCATATCTTCATTTATCTATAATGATGAAGAACTTAGGGTTCTTTGGTGCTGAGAAATTCTTCATGGAAGAGTCAAACTCTGGGCGGTAACACTTTGGCACATTAAACAACTTCATGAATGATATGGGTGAAGCAATATCTGTAATGGCTATTGATGCTCAATCATTTGATGTAGATTCATTAATGGATGCTCTTGAGTACGCATACGATATGGAGGCTGATTTACTTCAGAAGTATGAATCTGCTTATGAAAGCGTTAGCCCTAAGTTGAAAGCACTTATATATGACTTCTTAAAAATCCAAACTAAAAGCGTTGGAGAATACGGAGATTTGATTGCTCGTTTAGGACTTACAAACGAACCTATTTTGATTGACCAAGAATTAGGAAAATAATATGGCTTGTAAATACAAAGTTAAAGGAACCAATGAATGGCTTAGTGAGAATGACTTCAAGGTTAAGTTGTCTCAAGGTCTATTAGACAACTTGATTGCTGAGAACAACATTAAGTTAAAAGGTTACGAGCCAATAAGTATGAAGTCGCAAAATGCGATACCAAAGGAATCTGCTCTTGAAAGAAGTAACAATCTTATTAACTCAATGAATGATGGTGATAAGATATCAGAACAAGGAGTTGATATAGAAAGAGTTGGAAATGATTATTTTGTTTCATATACAACAGAAGACGGAGGCAAAGTATCTAAGCGTAAATCAAATAAAACTGAGGCATTAAAAACTTTATCTTCAAAAATAGCTAAATCAAGAGCTGGTAAAAATATAGATTTAAAAGAATATAAAACTGAAAAGGTTAATGGTCAAGACCTTAAAGTTGGTGATATATATTCTAGGGTTATAAATGGGACTAGATACGTATTTAAAGTATTAAGTAAACCATATTTACCCAGCAAAAGCATGAGAGCTCTTGGTGATATGAACATGGATGTAGAAGTACTTCATGTTGGAAATCAAGTTAGCGAAATGCCAAAATCTAGTGGTACTGGTGCATTAGTTGAGAATGAATATACAAAAAAAGTAGGCGATAAAACTATTGATACATTTAGAACAAAATCTTCTGGTGAACTCTTATTAGGAAAAGTAGATAAGATAAATAACTGGAAACAAGAATCTGCTCCCGGCTTAGTTGAGCAGACTAAGCAAGCTCCTAAGGCAGTAGTCAAAGAAGAAGGTGCTACTGCCGAAGGTGTTTCTGAAACAAAAGAAAAGGCTGTAAGAAGAAAGCCTATAGCTGGAATAGACAAGAATAGTTCTCCTAAGGCAAGAGAGATTGCTGAGAAATTAAAATTCTCTCCTAATGAATTTAAAGGTGATGAATCACCAAAAGATGTTGGCCTTGTAGACACAATAGAAGTATTTGACAAAGGTACTGGCAGAAGAGAGGTTAAAGATAAACCAATGGCTGCTGTTATTAGAGCTGCTTACGATAAAGGCGATATAACAAAACAAGAAGCTACTATCCTTGAGGAAGCTCTTGAGGCTAAGAAAAAAGCATATACAGAAGCAAAAACAAAACCTAAATCTGAATCAGTTAAGAAAGCTGAAGAATTCAGAGATATGGTTTACAATAAAATAAAAGAAGGTAAAATAGAAGGTGTTGTAGGACTAAATGCCGCAATATACAATAAAGTATTAGACCTTGCCGCTGAATTATTTAAAGGCGGAATGAACGGTTATATTGCTTTAAAAACAGCATTAGATGTTGTATTAACTAGAGAATTAGCTGAAGGGAATATAACAAATGATGAATATGTAGAATACAAAACAGAAATATTAGAAATGGAAGGATTAGAAAAACCTTCTGAATTTTCTGGTGTAAAAAACTCTACATTATCACCTGAGTCAAAAAAGATATTTAAAGAAGCATTAGATAAAGACAAGCTTACACCTGAACAATTAATACAATTAGGTAAGAAAGCTCTTGATGAAGGCCATGTTGACCCAGCAAAAATACTTGATGATTTCGCACAGGGGAATAGAGATTTCTTATTTAATGAGCCGCTTAATTTAGTTGAGCAAATGGCAATGCATAACTATGCTGTTAAAATAGATAGCGAGATAAGAGATGTAAATAATAAGTTTGCTGACTTTGTTAAGTCAGGAGAATACAATCCAAAGAAGAGAGAAGCTTTAACCAAAAAATTAGAAGACCTTGAAGACAAGAAGCTTCAATTTGAAACATTCCTTAGAACTACAAATTACCATAAAGGTATTAGTTTGTACTTAAACAGATTGATGCTTGATAATGAATTTAGTTTAGCTAATCAAATAGCTATATATGAAAAGGAAAATGAAAACGGTGAAGGAAAAGTTCCGGATGACGTTAGGAGGAAATTTACTGAATGGTCTAAAGAACTAGAAGAAGCCAAGGATGAATTAAGCAAGAAAGAAAAAGAAATAGAAGAAGAACATGATGCTGATATAATAGAGAATATTAAATCAGACATAAGTGAAGAAGAAAAAGAAAAGAAACAAAAACCTTCAAAAACAGTTAAAGAAAAATCAAAAGATTTAGCAAATAGATTAAGAGGCAATAAGATAAATAGGCCAGGAATATTTATGGCTGCTACTCCTGCTTCTTTAGCCTTTGATACAGCAATTGAAGTTGCAGCTAAAGCTATTGAAACAACAGGTAGCATTATTTCCGCTGTTAATTCTGCTGTCAAATCAATCAAAGAAACTGATTGGTATAAAAACTTGGATTCTGATTCTAAAAAGGCAGCAGAGAAAGAGTTGAGAAGCTACATAAGGGCCAATACAAGTGATTTAACTGTTTCTGCTGATGGTGAAATTAAAATACCTAAATCGGTAATTAGACAATTTGTTTTAGAAGGAGCTAATACCATAGAGGAATTGGTCCAAAAAACAATGGCTAAATTCAAAAAAGATAATCCAGGGGTAGAAGTTAGCGAAAGGCAAGTTAGAGACGCTATAACTGGATATGGTATGGAAAAAGGCATGACGGAAGACAACATCCAAGATGCTATTAATATCATGAAGTCCATAGGAAGGCAAATATCAACCCTTGAAGACATTAAAAATGGATTAGCCAAACCATTAAAGAAGAATAAAAGAAAGGCACTCGAAGAAAGACAGAAGGTATTGATAAAAGAAATTAGAGATGCATTAAATAATCTTCCATTATCTGTTGAGCAAGAAGCTGAGATTGATGCAAATAGACTTGAACAATATAAACGAAGACAAGAAAAAACATTAGAAGAATTAAAAAGAAGACTTCGTGAGGGTGACTTTTCTAAAAGACCAAAACCTAGGGCTGTAAAACTTGATGAAGATGCAAAAAAGCTTGATAAAAAAATCAAAGCGTTAAAGGATAAGTTCATACTTGAACAAGAACGAAATAAAAGAAGAAATAGAAAAAAAGGTCAAATAATAAAAGAAGCCCTTTTTGAAAGTTTATTGGTTCAAAAGACACTTCAATTATCTGCCGATTTATCAGCCGTAAGACAGGCCATGCCTATAATAATTAGAATGGTTTACCATAATCCTTCATCTGTATTGACATTCTTTAAAGATTTACATAGAATGGCAGGATTAACTCCTGATAAAAAACAACTTGCCAATCCTTTAAAATATGTTACAGGAATAATAAAAAGTTTGTTTAATGAAAACAATGGTAAAAGGATTTACGATGAAGTAATGGCTAAAATGAAAGATACAGAAGCATATGATTTAGCTAAAAAATCTGGTCTTTTTCTTTTAGAGGAAGATGCTAAAATGTCAGCTAGAGAAGAAAGTTTTCAATCTAAATTTGCTAAACATTTACCTTTTCTTGGAGCACCTATTAATACTGGTCTAAAAATCAAAGGAAGAAAGATATCTATTCCAGGACTTGATATTTTCGGAAGAGGCGAGCGTTCATTTTCGGCATTAAATCAATTAAAGATTGATGAGTTTATGATGGAAGCCGAAAAACTAAGAGAAGCTGGTATAACATTTGAAAATTCTCCTGAAACATATAAACAATTAGCTGATTTACTTAATACATTTGCTGGTAGAGGTAAATTTAAAAATCAAAAACTTGATAGTTTTGTTGAATATTTGAATCTTGCATTTATATCTGCTAGGTTTGTTAAATCAAGATTTGACTTGTCTGTAGTCAACCCTATGATGTGGTGGAATTTTGCTAAGATGCCTAAAGAGGTTAAGATTGTAGCTTTAAAGAAAATGGGAGCACTAAATGCTTATAGAGCTTCAGCTGCTGCTTTATTATGGATATTGGCTAATAACGATGATGATGATGATTTAGAATTTAGTATAGACCCTAGAAGTCCAAACTTTTTAAAGCTTAGAAGAGGAGATGTAACTATAGATGTAGGTCTTGGTATTGCTACAGTAGATAAGCTTCTTCTTCAAACGTACTCTAGCTTGCTTGGTCTTGGAACTAAATTTACAAGAAGCGGAGAATTAAAACAAATTAATGATGAAGAGCAGTATAATCCTATGACATATTTTAATTTATATAGAGATTTTACTCTTGGAAAACTTAATTACCCAGGGAAAAAAGCAGCAGAGTTTATATTCAATATAAAAAGAGAAAATCAAGACCCTTTTGTGTATAATTTCTTACCGCTTGTTGGTACTGGAGCTTATGAGTTATCAAATGAGGAATATTTAGGATTTATAGAAAGAACATTCTACAATAAGCTTAACTTCTATGGTCCGGCAAACGTCAATGTAGATGACTATGTTCCTAAGCCTTCAAGAAGAAGGAGAAAAAGTAGTGGAGGATTCGGTTCAAGTGAATTCGGAGGAGGCGGAGGCTTTGGCTCAAGTGAATTTGGCAGAAGTGGAGGATTCGGAAGTGGTGGTGGATTTTAACCTAAATCTTCCTAAAAATATGTATTAAATAAAAAGGTAAATTTGTAACAACTACAAGGATATGCTTAAAACACACGACTTAATTAATTGTAATCCACTTCTTCCGCTTTTACCAAGTGTGAATGAAACTGGTATATATCCGTACAATGGAGAAATAGTTCGTTTCGATGAGAATAACGACAAGACATTTACTGTAAAAAAGAATGTTCAGGGTAGATTTTTACATCCTGAAATGCCAGTAAATGAGGGTAATATATCTTTTCCAGATGGTACTCGTGTTGTTTTTGAACTAACTTCTATAAAGTATCAAGATGTTGAATATATTGTTGGTGCTCCTACAATTGATTTAGTTTTTTCAGACTTAGAATATACTTCATATCCTTATTATACTACTGGTAGCGAATATTCTTACACTAATAATGTAGCAAATGCCGCTATAGTCTCATCTTCTCCAATTGATTTAGGTAATAATTACAACAATTTTTATCAATGGATTGAAAGTTTGATAATAGGTTATAGTATACCGGTTAATATTGTTCGTACTCCATCTTTATGGTGGTCTATAGATGAATTTGTTCGACTTGACAATTTTACGATTGAAAAACATTACGATGTTAATTTTGAGTTTACTATTGAAGCAAAATACTATGATTTAACTGATGATTCTTTATTCCTAACTCAAGAGAACAGATATGTGTTTGAGGAAGAAACTGTAACTCATTATGTTGATGATGTAGATATTTCAACTATAAATCCTGGTGAAGCTCCTCAGTTTTCTGATGAGTATTCTTTGTTTTCATATGATTATGGTTACAATACTATAGACCAGATAGAGTCATGTCCTACGTTTGTTCCTTTTAATGCTTCTATGCGTAAGGATGGATGTCCTGCAACAACAGTAGATTGTGATTGTACAAAGATTTCTTTTAGCGATACATCTAATTATAGCAATAGTATACCGGGTCATAATCCTGAGTTTTTTACTACACGTAAATTTACAATTACAAGACCTGATGGTACTACTTATATATTAGGCACAGCTGGTACTCCAGACGTTGACCAAGTTATACCACCTCATTTTAACTCATCAAATAATTTTGTGTATCAGTTTGTTGATAGTGATGTAGATGGTGTTTATGAAATAGAATTGTGTACATATCCTGATTGGCAGGATGATGTTCTTTATCAATCACATACTAATACAATTGTAAATAGAAATGGTAAACTTTATAAGGTTATTGCTACTAATACCAATGCTGACCCTTCGATTTCTTCTAATTCTACTTATTGGAGTGAGTATACTTGTGACGGGGACTGTGACAAAACTAGATACTGTACTAAGGAAAGAGTTGTTGTTTTATGCATATCGCTCCTTAAATGCTATAAGAGCTTGGTTAAATCGGCTCTCTGCGATGTAGAATCTGCTCCTTGTGCTAAGAACTTATGTGACAATAAGAAGTTCATGGATGCGATGAAGTTTAAAGTTACATTGGATGCTATTGAGTTTAGTGCTTGTGATGAGAAGTGGGATTTGGTTAAGGACCAAGTTGATTTATTAAAAAGTATTTGTTGCTGTGATTCCTAATTGTTGTTTAGTCATATCATTAGTTTACGAAGATGGGGATTATAATCTAAATATATTCCCTGTCTATGGAGAAAGTGATGAGTTAATAAATTACTCATTCTCTATAACTGGATTTATTTCGTTAATAATGACGTATGAGGATGGAACTTGGTATATCATAGACCAAGATACTGAAGACGTTTATTACACACTAGAGTCCACAAGTTGTCCTACAGGTAATATGTCTCAGTGGACATCTATACACGAGAATAAGCCACCATTTAGTAATTTTACTATTTATGACACTGGATGCGGTGGGCCAACAGAAGATGTTGTTGTAGAGATAGAAATAAACAATACGGTATATAATCCTTGTAAATACAAGAACGCATTAATCAAGGGTAAAAGAGGTTTATCAGAGGATGTTGCTAAATTAAAAGGGGCAGAGGTTTTTCAGCTTGACAATTGTAAATCTGATTGGTCATCTGCGATTGCTAAATATTTAGCTATAGATGCTTTAAAATGCCCTCCATATAATATGTATACGGAGAGTGACGAAAGATGTTTAATTAGCCAATTGGCTACTAATTATAAATGTTAAGATATGAGCTGTACAAGTTGCGGAAGTAATAGTATAACTAGCTGTAATTGTAATGACAATTGCCCAAACAAGACTTCGGATATCACATTATTTGATGGTAATTTATCATATATAGAAGTTCCTGAAGGTGCTAGTTTAAATGATGTTCTATCGTTGATGGAGCAGTATATTAATAACTCGTTAGATGATTTGAATTTGACGTATGTTCTAGCTCCGGGGAATTGCTTAGGTATCCCAGCTGGTACATATGGGTATTCTCAGATACTAACTGCTATTATAAATACATTATGTGAGGTAGCTACTGAGGCTATCGCTAGTGTTGATACTGATGACGTTGACTTAGTTGATATTGTATATCCTGATTGCTTTAGTGCGTTTACTGGTATAACTTCTACTGATTTATTTAATGAGATTCTTGAAGTTATATGTGAAGAAAAAGGAAAGGCTATACCTCAAGGTGAGGCTTATAATTCAGACCAGATAGGGAAACTAATTCCTTTATCAATACTATCAGATATTGTAGGTGGATTGGCTGACAATGATACATTCGTGTATGACCACACAACTGTTGTTACTAGCCCTACATTATTGAACATCACAGTTAACCCAATGAAGGCTGTGGTAAATAAAATTCCTGTATATCGTTCTGGTTCTCAGGTGTTTTCATTAGGGCCTAATAAGGATATTTACTTCTTACTAGCTGATGATGGCGTTATTACTAAGATTGAGCAAACGATAGGTAATCCAGCTCCTTCTACTGTTGGTTACGCTTACTTATATAAAATTGTAACAAACGGAAGTGGAGTAGTAAGTTATACAGAGCAATTTGTAGCTACTGCATTTAATCCTGCACCATTTAGCATACCTAACAATTATATTACAACAGCAATGATTGCTAACGACCAAGTAACTTCTGCTAAATTAGCTGATGTTGTTGTTGGTACTTCTGTTGGTAATCCTTCTATTATACGAGTTGTATTTAACAATAAGGGTCAAATTATCTCTGCTTCATCAAATCTTGATTTATCAAGTGTAGCTGATGGAGA
>Ga0105097_10001231_pt1 | contig 12195 bp, 12 predicted proteins | sample PPLLak12cMay2015_FD_87035 | JGI IMG/M metagenome (GOLD analysis project Ga0105097, IMG submission 87035) | Freshwater sediment microbial communities from Prairie Pothole Lake near Jamestown, North Dakota, USA - PPLs Lake P7 Core (1) Depth... | ecosystem: Environmental > Aquatic > Freshwater >... | reverse complement strand
CGAACTTGCTGATCTTGGCGACGAACTTCTGTGCATCGAGGTATGCCTGGATTGACGCAGCCGCGTCATTGGCAACCTCGAAGGAGGCGACCTTCGCCTCCAGGTCGTTCATCTTGTTGAGCTGGTCTTGGAGCTTGGCGGCAGCATTCTGGGCAGCATCAAGCTGGACCGGGGCTTTCGCCCCGGCCGCCAGCTTCTGGATGGCCTGGTCCAGATCCTTGAAGAACGAGCCCTTGAGATCCCCGGTGACCGTGAACTTCCGATTGTCGAAAGTCTTGAGGATATCGGTGAGCTGGTCCAGCTTCTCGTTTAGAGGCCCAAGGTTGACGTCCGCGGTGACTTCGATTCCGCCGACGTTTTGCTTATCCGCCATATCGTCTCCGGCTTAGGAGTCAGGCTCCATGTCATCCACGGCCTGGTGCTCTGCGTCCTTGACGGAGAAGTAGTACCGCTGAAGTTCCCGGTAATACTCCATCGGGAAAGCGTCCATCTCGTGCGGCCATTGTCCGAACAAGCGGGCGATCTCGTACTTCAGGAGCTGCCCCGGCTTCAGTCGTTTTTTGCTTCGTCCTCACCCTCGTCCGGCGCGTTGAGGTCATTGACGGCCTCCGCGAACCGGAGATAGGCGCGGTTCGGAACGCCCAGGAGATCCTCCAAGGTGAGCTTCGGCTCGACCGCGGACTTGGCGATCATGAGGCGCATCATCTTGCGCGGGTCGATCTCGCCCTTCTCGTCGCGGGATGCCTCGGCGCAGAAGTCGTTGTCCGCGACTGACAGCTCCCGGAAGGTGAAGACCTGCTCGCCGATCTTGATTTCCTTCTCGGCGAACTTGAATGTAAAGCTCACGACAGTTCCTCCTGCTTCGGGATCACTTCGACCCCCTCTAACCACAACTGGGGTTCCTCGAATCGCAGACTTCTGTACCGGCATCGGACTTTGTCCACCTTTTTGGTAGTGCGGTCCCGCTTGATGATCAGCTCGATCTCCTTGCTGAATTCGTCCGATGTCAATAGCACCTTGTTGAAGTAGGACAAAACGGCGTGAAGAGCGAACTGACCCGCATTTGGGCCGTACTCTTCACGCCGCAAGGTCCAGCTCCGACAGATGCCAGCAACCCCACCGATGGCGGGAACTGTCACCGTGCCTTCCTGGCCCGTGAACGTACCAAATTGGAACACGCGAATCCTTCTCCTTCATGGAGTTGAGGTTGTGAGGGGGGCGCAAGCCCCCCTCATATAGACCCGAACTACGCGAGATCGAGAACCCAGCTGCCCGAAGCGCGGAACTCACCCGAGATCTTCACGGCGTCCGTGATCGAGGAGTTGACCGTCGCGTCGAGGAAGCCGGAGCCGTGGGCCACGAGGACCACAGTGCCGCCGTTGGTGCCGTCGTCGGCGTACAGGTAGAGCGACTGCGCACCCGACGCCGCGGCGGAGAAGAGGAGGTCGCCCGACACGTCGAGCAGGCCGTTGTAGTTGCCCTGGAGGTTCGGGAGGCCCGCCAGGTAGGTCTTGTTCGTGTTCCCGAACGTCGTCGCATCGACGTAGTCGCGGTTGCGCTGGAGCGACCACTCGGTCTTGTTGGCGACCTTGGTGCCGCCGCCGCTGACTGGGCCGTTGATGTAGATGGCACCGTCTTTGCCGTGAAGCTTGGTACCTGCGTTTGCAGCCACTTCTCACCCCTTGGGGAAGCTATTGGGCGGTCCAAATTTCGTAGGTACCGCCAACTTGATAGATCTTCTTCCCCTCGCCATCCAGATCCGGTGGTATCACCACATCGGCTACCCGGCGGCAGATAAGGGTGGATTGCCCGGTGACCTGCAGCGCAGCGTTCTGCAACACCTGCTGGACCAGGCCGTCGATGTTCCGGGCATCGACGCTGTTCTCCGCGATTGCAAACACGTCCATGCCAACCATCAGGGTCACGCCCGACCAGTCGTACTGGTAGGGGGCATACGCGACCTGGTAGATGACGAATGGGCGTCGGGCCCCACGCGGAGCCAGACCTTCGTAGAAGCCGGAGACGGCTGCCTTCAGGGTTGAGTTGGCCCTGAATGTCTGTACGACGGCCTGAATGACGGGGCCGGTGCCTGTGGGGGCAGTCATCTACTCCCCCTAGATCTTTCTATGCCGGACATTGCTGCCGACCGACTTGGCCAACAGGTACCGGTATCTCATGAGCGCTGGGCGTAGATACGGTTGGGCAGCACCGTGCTCTGCTGTCCCGAATTCGACATAGAGCGCATAGCGCAGGTCAGTGCCAACCGATCCCGAGATCCGAGATCCGTGAACCGTCGGGTTCTCAACCTCGATGCTCTTGCGGAGCGTGCCCCCGAGCTGGAACGTGAACTGCTTACCGAAGCTTTCACCTTTGGTGTACTGAGCAATGTCCTCAACGTGGCCTCGGCTTCCACCCACGCTCTCGACCTTGTGGCCTTCACCAGCAACTCGAACCATCCCGCCCTGGGCACCACCGAATTCGTAGTAGTCGCTCGCATCCAGGGCATTCACGCCGCGCATCAGCGCTCGCCGCCCCTCGTAATTCAGCATCTCGAAATCGCGAAAGGCATACGCCTGCCCTCTGCGCTTGCCTCCGGAATACATCAACGGCTCAGCCCAACGATGGCCTGCTGCATCCTTGAGCGAGCCCTTTCGCTGAACGTACTGGTTGTTGACCTTCATCCACGACCTGCGAACCGGAGACGAGTAAGGCTCCTGTTGCTGATAGGTGCGGACCTGAACCGTCTGTCGGCCGCCCTTCTCAACGATTCGCAAACCCTGAACGTTGAGGCTGCTCGTTTTCTTAGAGCCAAACGCCTTGTTGTACTCGCGCATGACGGCGATGGAGGACGACGAGGAAGTGCTGAACACATTGCGCCAAGCCAATTGGCGTCGTCCGCCGCCCTTGAACACCTTGCGAACTGGAGCGAGGCGCTTGGCCTCTGCTGATACCGACAACAGGAATTCATCCAATCCGCCCCTGGCGGCGTCTGCGAACTCCTCCCGGAACTTGTTGATCAGGGCGGTATTGTCCTGACTCATTCGATGCGCCTCAGGCTGCACCGCAGGAGCGGCAGCCAGGTGGACTCCTCGATGGTGTCAATGACCTGGAAGAAGAATCCGCCCATCTTGAGCCGGTCGCCTGGGTCAAGGTCCGTGCCCACGGAGACGAACAGGCGGTACAGGTTGAGCGTCGCGATTACGCCTCCCTGGACCGTGGCCGATGGCGTGGGCGTGCTGTAGAGCCAGCCCTTGACCGTCTCCTTCCACGTGAACGTTTCGGTTGCGTCGTCCTCGTAGGCGTTGTCAGAGATCGTCCGCTTCCAGATCTGAACGTCCGTGTTGAAGGCTCGCTCGACAGTTTTGCGCATGCTCTTCACCTGGTTGGTGGTGATGAGCGGCTTCGTCATCGGACGGTGATGAAGCGGTACGGCTCCAGCAACATCTGGGCCGTGGGAGAAACCTGGGCTTTGATCTCGTCTGAGACACGCCCACCCTCGAAGGAGCGGCGCAGGTTGACCTCCGCGATCTGGATGCCAGCGAGGCCGCGCATGCCCTTCTCGGTCAACTCGCGCTCGGCAAGCAGCGTGGATGCCACCTCGCCTGTCGCCTGCTCGACAGCAGCCGGGAGGGTGTAGGTGTAGCTGGCGGTGATGGTCGTGTTCGGGTGGTAGGGGAACGTCACCGTCCCGTCCACGTAATCCACGATTCCCGAGGTCGTGGCTACCCCACCCTCGTAGATCGACGCGCTATCTGTCTTCCAGAAGCCGTGCTGAGCGCGGTACGTCAAGCCGTCGGTGGCATACAGCGTCTCGGTGGTGACGGGAAACTCCCAGCCGTACGTGTAGGTGATCTCGGCGACGGGCTGGTAAAGGCCGAGGTTCGGGACCACGCCAACCGGGTACACGCCGTAGACGACGGCCGCGAGGCTTACCACCTCGATGTAGCCGTAGGTGTTGTTGATGAACAGGTCAGTCGCGTTGATGACGGCGCTGACCTGGTTCGTCACCTTGATGCGGAAGTCGGTGACGGTCTTGATGGGCCGCGAGTATGGGTAGACGCGGCGCGTCCCCTTGGTGATCTCCGTGCCCAGCGTCCACTTGTGCTGCTCGCCCGTGATCGTCCCGCCCACAAACGAGAACGGCTGCGGAATCATTGGGGCGGCGCAATACGCATTCACAACTGCTGTCGCGCGCGTGAGGACATTGGCCAGCTCAACGTCTTCGATTCCATCGAAGTCGGAGCCGAAGCCCATGGAGCGGTAGCGATCGTTCGAGATGTAGTTCGGCATGCGAACCTCGGGACGGGGTGGGGGTAGGTGACGGAGGGGACAATCACCTACCCCCGACAGGTGACTAGGTCTCCTGCCGAATCCGGACCTTGTTGCTGAACGGCAGCGCCTTCACTGCCAGGCCCCACATGCCAAAGACAATGAAGAGCTTGGTGAGCTGGCCGCTGACGCCAGTCGGGATCTCCAGGACGGTCGGGCCGTCAGTGCCGAGGTACGGCATCGAGATGGTCGTCTCGTCGAGGATGTAGGCATCTGCCACGGTGTCGCCCTGAGCGATGTGACCGCCCGACGCGGCTGCCGCGTACGTGCCGATCGAGTCGCCCGGGACGCTCATCAGCGGGAGCGGGCCGAAGACAGTGTTGACCGCGTTGGTCATCACGCCGGGGGCCACACCCGTGAACGAGTTCATGTAGCGGATGTTCTTGTCCTGCTGGAGGTCGAACGTGGTCTTGTCCGTCGCCCGGAGCCAGATGCTCTGGGCCTCGCCGCCCGCGTCCATGATCTCCACGCACGCCCGGTCAAAGGCGAGACGGAGGTCATCGGGGGTAGCGAGGAACGGATCGGAGTTCTTGGCCTTGCCAAGATTCAGGATCTGGCGGAGGCCGGTGAACGCGTTGGCATCGTAGAGGCCCAGCTCGTCGGCAGCGGTGCCGCCGGAAGCCGAAGCCGTGGCGTTGCCCTGGAAGATGGTCTTCTGCATCTTGTGCGCAATCGCACGGAGACCAGAAGCCAGCTCCGTCTGCTCGGGGTTGTAGCCCATGCCACCGGCCTGGACTGCGAACATCGAGCGGAGCGTGATGCCACGCCGAGTCGCGATCACCGCAACGGGCGTGGTCTGGCGGGCGTAGGTCGTCACATCGTCCGTGACGGTGCCCAGCTCGGTCATGAACTGCGCATCGCCGTAGTCGGTGATCTGGTTGTACGCGTGGACAAGGCCGTTCGCGGGCTCCTTCGCAATCCGGTCCCAGTACGGGAACGTCTTGACGAAGAGGGCGTAGAGAAGCGGCTCAAGGTCCTGCCGGATGAGGGCCGAAGCGCCAGTGGTGTCCAGGGTCTTGAGGAGCCCCGGGTTGTTCTGGAGCGCGGTCTGAACCGGCATCCCGCCCGTGTTCGCCCAGAAATCGAAGGGGATGCCTGCATCCGACTTCGACGCCTGCTTGGCGAACATGAACTGGAGCGTCTTCATGTCCTTGGTCTTGAGGTCCTCGCGCAGCTCGAACATCTCGGCTGCGGACAGGCCACGCCGGACCGGAACATCGGAATCCTCGACGCCCTTCTTGGCGGTGTCGGGAACTTCGTTCCTGGTGTCCAGGCGAGCCTGAATGGCCTCAAGCTGCTCCTGCATCTTCAGAAGCTGCTCGTCCATCTTTGGCTATTTCCTTTCCAGAAGCTTGATGACCTCCGGGTCGAAGTACCCCTCGAAGCGGGACTTCGCAGCCCGCTCGATGAGTTCGGCCGTCGGCAGCGCTTTGCGTGCCAGCGGGAGGTCCTTGATCTTGTCGAGGAGCGCTGTGGCCAGCGTGAGATTCGCGATTGCGTCGTCCCGTTCCTTGGTGACGGACCCCAGCTCCTTCGACAGGTCGGCGATCTGCTCGCGGGCCTGCTTGAAAGCGTCGGCCATACCCTGGACCATGGCCGAGTCCAACTTCACCTCGGGCAGGACAGTGACATCGCGAGTCACGTTGTCGCCCAGCACCTCGTCATCACCCTCTGCCGTTTCATCGGCGAGGGCCTCCTGAGCGTTCCCAGGGTCGCTCCGGGGAGCTTCTGGCGCATCGGAGTCGACTGTCACGGTGACGCGCGTCCTGGCAGCGACCTTCTCGCTGTCGTCGGCCACGTCATCTACCGTCTCGTCCGCATCCTTGGTGGCTTCGACTTCCGCCTCGGCCGTTTCCTCCACCGCGTCCGTCTTCTCGGGCTCGATGTCGGCAGTGATGATCTCGTCTTCCACGACAGTCTCCTCATCCACGACGGGGTGGAGTCGTCGAGGGCTTTGATCGACTTGATTGCTGATTGAACCCAGCTTCGGGGATTGGCGGGAATGCCGACGATGCTCGCCTCAAGGAGGTGAATGTCGTCGATGATCAGTCCGCCGCCCTTGCGCTTCGTTGCGTGCTTGACCTGGGCACCGATGCTCGTGCCGAGCTTTGTGCCGTTGCTGATCGCGTCCCACGTCTGGAGGGCCCGCGGGTTTGCCTCCTCAAGGGACACGTCGAGATCGAGATCGATGATGGGATTGCCTTCCTCGTCGATCCCCCGCTGGACAACCTGAGCATCCCTGACGGAGCCCAGCATGTCCTCGGGAACCTGGTACGAGTGGTTGAGCCAGATCGTCATGTTGTCGCGTGCCTGCTCGGCCATCTTGTCGATGGCGACGGGGAGGATCTCGTCCCCTACCAGGTCACGGATAGTCGACGACGCGGTCGTCCGCAGCATTCGCCGCTTGCCAGCCGGGGTGTCTTCGGTGTACGCCTTGAGCACCCCGGAGTAGAACTTGAACTGCGCCTGCTCCACTTTTCAGTCCTCCTGGGGGTTGCTGTCGGTCAGCTCCCCAATGAACTCGTGGAAGCGACGTGCTGCAAAGTCCCACGAGAAGGACTTCAAGACGTGCTCCCGACCGGCCTCACCCAACTTCCGGCGAGCGCCGGGGGCCCGATACAAGCGTTCCATGGCGTCAACGAATGCGGTGACGTTGGGAAGCTGCTGTTCCTCGCCGGAGGGAACGGTCTGTTCTCGTTCCGGCTGAAGGAGAATTCCCCCGGGCCCGACGATCTCGGTGATCGAGGAGCAATCCTGGGCAATGATGGGAGTACCGCAAGCTGCGGCTTCTGCCAGGGTCAGGCCAAATCCCTCACCCCAGCTTGTAGAGACGAAGATGTCGGCGGCGTTGTAAAGCACGGCCAGGTCCTGAGCTGGCCACCCAGTGAAGGTGTCCAGGTTCCCCGTGAAGATGAACCTCTGCTTCAGGTCCTCCCGGCGCGTCAACATCGCTGCCAGGTTGTATCCCGACGGGTCGTTCGGCACGCAATGGAAGGCTGCTTCCACGTCCTTGTGCCGATCCATGAACGTCCATAGGGCTTTCACCGTGTCGGGGTAGTTCTTCCGGATCGAGTTACGGTCAATGCGCAGAGCAAGAAACCCGTCCGGGTCCAGCCCCAGGATCGTCTTGGCTTCGCGTTTGGTGCGGATTGTGGAGCCCGTGGACATCGTCAGTGGACGCTCACTGACCGGGTGGTAGGTCTCGGTGTCGACACCGTGGTACACCACCGGCCCCTCGATGAAGGAGGCCGCGTGCTTCGTGTACGCCACCCACTTGCCGAGCTTTTCCATCTCTCGCCAGGTGTTTGGCTGGCCGCTTCCGTCGATCGGCGAGTAGATGATCTTGGCGTAGCTCTTGAGCAGGCCCTTGGGGTCGTGCCCGTTGCCGTTGATATACGTCAGGACGATTTGTGGATCGTTGATGATGACGACGATTTCCGGCCGTACCGTCTCCAGGATTTCCGGAATTCGTGCAAGCCCATAGATGTCGCGCGCGTTCCTTAGTGTGGGAACGTAGAGCTTCATCTTCGTGGGCCAGTAGTCTCCCCGATGGTTTACCGCCAGGACATGAACGTCGTGGCCCATTTCCACCAGTCGGTCACCGATGTTGTGGGTGACCGTCGCGAACCCGGTGTGACAACCGCCATCCGCAAGAAAAAGCACGCGCGCCATGAACCCTCCCGAGGGATGAGGCTTATCGCCGACGGACCGTAATCAGGTCGCCATCGACTGTGGACTGGACACGACTGGCCCCACCGGAGCCAGCTGCAAACGTTGTTTCCCAGAAGCCCAGGTACTCGCCCGGCTCGTCAAGCTCGTCCTCGACGAACGTATACGCGACCCCGCCGGAAACCGTGGAGGTCACAACGGCAGCCGACTCAACCGTGAACCGCTTGTCGTCGCTCTTGCGCATGAGGAACCGAACCGTCGCCCCGGAGAGGTTCACGTACTCGACCGGGTCGCTGTCTTTCACGTGCAGGTTTGCGGTGACGGTGACCCCGTAGTCCCCCTGAACGAGAGTCGTCATTCACATCCTCCTGTAGTCCCCGACGTGTACTCAGCCGAGGCTGTGTTGGACGCGAACTCCACTACCCCAGTTGTGGCGAGGTACTGCGTGGTCGCGGTGCCGGATGCGTATTCAACGGTTCTGGTGTCGGCCACGTACTCGATAGTCGTGGTGTCGCTGTCCATGCATACCGGCGGGTACGACAGGACGGCGATATAGGCCGAGAGCGAGAAGAAGTATCCGGTAACGATCTCGGCCGAGATGCCGAAGGAGAACGATGCGGTCCTGCGGATTATCCCGTCGAAAGTGATGGCGTTTGAGCGGGTTCCAAGAACGACCGCGCTGCCAGCAAAAGTGTTGACAGTGTCACGCCGCAGGATCGCATCTGCTGCAACTGCAGTTGCCTGTTCTCTGAGGACAACCGCTGAGGCGCTAAATGAACCGGCACTTGACGTCTGGATGTACGCTGAGAGTGCAAATGCATTCGTAGATGTACTACGAATGACAGCGTCAACGCCAACATCCTGGGAGCGTGACGAGAGGAAGATGGAGTCAAGGGTGACGGGAACGCTATGTACCCGACGAATTACAGCGCTTACATCCAGCTGACCCTGTTCGGTACGCTGGATGAGGCTATCGACTACAGCCTGCTCAGTCCACGTCTTCAGAGCTACTGCGCTGAGGCCGATGCTGAACTGCTGGCTGCTCAGGATGAGCGCGCTCGCGGAGAACGAACCCGCGCTCGTCTGCGAGATGTAGGCGCTAAGGCCCGCAGTTCCCTGCTGCGTACGCTGGATAACCGCATCCAGCGTCGCAGTACCGGAACCCGATACCTGGATGTAGGCGCTAAGCGCGAAGTTCCCCGTTTGCGAGCCAAAGACAATCGCGTCTGCGGACAGCGAGGCTGAAACCGGGGAGAGGACCAGGGCCGAGGCCGAGAAGGCTCCGGTATTTAGGGAACGGACAACAGCATCGATGCTAGCCCCGGACGTCCGGGTGCTGGCGATCAGGGCTGATGCCGTGAACGCCGCCGTCTGCTGCCGTCGGATAACCGCGTCGGCCTGGTAGCTACCTGCCTGATTCCTCAGGACGATAGCGTCTGCCAACAGACTACCAGACTGCGTGCGGCTGGCAATAGCGCTGAGCGTGAATGTGCCTTCACGAGTGACACTCGCGATGGCAGAGAGACCAAAGCTTCCGGACCTGGACCCAAAGAAGATGGAATCGAGGGTCCAGGAGCCGGAGCCAGACCTCTGGATGTACGCGCTGGCACTGAAGGACGATGTAAGGGTCGCCCTGATAAGTGCGGATGCATCAAACGTGGTCGTTGTTGGCAGGATCAGGTACGCGCTGATACCAAACGAGCCGACCTGGTCGCGCAGTACGATGGCGTCGGTCGTCAGGGACGCCGTGAACTCACGGCGGAGGACAGCGTCGAGCGGGGACACGCCCAATGCCGTTCGCCTGACGACCGCATCCGCTCCGAACGAGCCCGTTTGCGTCCTGGCAATGACAGCATCGATGCCGAACGTCCCGAAAGCGGTCCGCGTGACGATGCCAGAGACGGTGAAGCTACCGGCGACCGTAGCCCTGATTACGGCGTCTGCCGTCAAGGCCCCCGACGCTGTCTTCTTGACAAGAGCGTCGGCCCCAAACGTCACCGACCGCGGCACCATCACCAAGGCGCTGGCGGAGAAGCTCCCGCTCCGGGCCAGGATGATGTAGGCGTCAGCGCCAAACGAACCAGATTGGGTACCGAAGATGAGGGCGGAGAGCATCACCCCGTACTGGGTGGTGCTACCGATGCTGGCGCTGATTCCGAACGTTCCGTTGACGGTGCCGAAGATGTCCGCGGAGACCGAGAACGACCGCTGCTGGGTAGCGAAGACGTGGGCGCTCGCGGTGAACGACCCGGTGCCCACGCGCATGACAAGGGCAGAGGCAGAGAAGGTTCCCGTCTGGGTCCGGGCGATGATGGCGGAAGCCGTCAGCGACGAGGGCTGGACCGCGAGGACGAGGGCGCTAAGACCAGCGCTTCCGGTTTCGGTGGCCCGGACGATGGCGCTGAGCCCGAACGAGCCAGCTTGCGTTCGCAGGACGACAGCGTCAGCAGAGGCCGAACCCGTCTGGGTCCGCAGGACGAGGGCGTCGGCACTGAACGAACCGCTGAGCGTCCGCCGGATGACGGCGTCAATCGTCGCCGAGTCGGACCTGGTGACGCGGACGATGGCGTCGACATTCGCGCTTCCGGTCTGGGTCCGCTTGACGAGAGCGTCGGCAGTGAGCGATCCGGACTGCGTCTTGAGGATGAGCGAGTCAGCGGTAAACGAACCTGTGGCCGTTGCTTGAATGAGCGCGGAGGCCGTGAAGCTTTGCTGGATCGCCTCGCTGACGTCGTTTGAGAACAGCTCGGAGCAGAGGCCCCACTCGATGATGATCGCGGAGAGCCCGAAGTTGCCCTCGATGATCTGCGTCCCGCCCTCGACGTAGGCGTCAACCGTGAAGCTGCCCGGCTGGTCGCGCCGGATCAGCGCGCTGGCGTCAAATGACCCAGACCAAATCAGCCCAACGGTGGCCGAGACAGAGAACGAGCCACTGATCGTCGACTTGACGAGGGCCGATTCCCCGAACGAGCCCGCCTGGTTTCGGAGAACGAGGGCGCTGGCGGTAGCGCTGCTCGCCTGGGTTTTGGAGACAAGAGCCGAGGCGGTAAAGGAGCCGGACTGGGACTTAGCGACGAGGGCCGAGGTGGTGAAGCTGCCGGTGCCGATCCGGTTGATGAACGCGGACAGCCCAAACGAACCGGTCTGGATCTTGCCAACAAGAGCCGAGGCTGCGAACGATCCAGACTTGGTCGTCTTGATCAGGGCAGAAGCAGTGAACGATCCGGTCTGCGTTTTCAGGACGGTTGCGGAAGCTCCGAACGAGCCCGGCTGGTCGCGCCTTACAAGGGCGCTGGCAGAGAACGAGCCGGACTTCGTGGTCTTTACAAGGGCGCTGGCAGAGAACGAGCTGGCCAGGGTCGATTTGACCAAAGCCGAGGTGGTGAACGAGCCTGTTCCGATACGGTTGATGGACGCGGAGGCTCCGAAGCTTCCGGACTGGGTTTTCGAGACGAGAGCCGACGCGGAGAACGACCCGGACTTTGTCGTTCTGATGAGCGCGCTGGCTGTGAACGAGCCCTCTACCGCCGTCGCTTCTGCGATTACCGCGCTAAGAGAGAGAAGCGAACGCCACTGCTCACCAACTTCGACGAGGCCGGTCGGGATCGGGTAGTCGGCCGCGGTATTCGAGACGACGAGGTCGTCGTAGTACGCCGTATAGGTCGTGGCAGCAGGGAAGCCGCCGTAACTGGCGTTCTGACCGAGGTGCCAACTCTGCCATGTCCCCGTGTATGTCAGGTTGACCGTGGTCTGCTCCGCGCCGTCAACGCGCCACCCGACTGTTTGGGCCGTGCCGTCGATGTCCATGTCGACGACGGTCCATGTCTGGTTGGCGAGCACCGGGCCGAGGACGGCTGTTCCGTTCTCCTCCTGAACGCCCAACTTGCCGGTCGCCACGTTGTAGACAAGGCCGACATCGCCGGTTGTCGCTCGCGTCAGCAGGGCCAGAAGCGCGTTGGCGCTGGGCAAGCCGTCGAGGTAGAGAGCGAACCGGACGACCCACGGAGACACAGAGGTCGTCGTCCACAAGGCGTAGGCGGCGGCTCCTGCGGCTGCCACCCGGATAGAGCCTGCGCCGGAGCGGGAATAGGTGGTGCTGCGTGTAGCCGTCGCGGTCAGCGTTGTCCAGTGCGCCAGCGCCGCGCACTCCGCGCCGCAGGTGAAGACGTCCGTAACGCCCGAGGGATACGTTCCAGT